>JAESFJ010000247.1_pt1 | contig 29954 bp, 19 predicted proteins | sample 9266161 | NCBI WGS metagenome assembly JAESFJ01 (sample SAMN14506165, study PRJNA617096) | algae metagenome | isolation source: Calothrix sp. FI2-JRJ7 and co-occurring heterotrophs from granitic desert soil | place: USA: Red Pass Lake area, Fort Irwin, California | collected 2000-06-01
CTCTAGCTAAATGTTTTAGAATCTGTAGTTCTACATCCATTGCTATACCTCAGTTGTAGAGTTTTTACTTTTAACTACAGTATTAATTATACCCGGAGAGTGACAGAAGAGGGATACAGCAGATTGCGAGTAAATGAGGTACACCAATATTTGTCGTATAAATAGGTAAAATAGAAACTCTACCTAATTTGATTAATTACTAACATTTTAGACATTTTTCAATTACTGTACCTCACCAACCTGCAATCTGCTGTAACTATCTTGCCACCCATAAAGAAGGTTGTGGTGGACTATGGGAACAGTTCCCACATCAAGGTATTGACCCAGTAAGCATCATTAACAAAGTCAAAGAGTTAATTAAGTAAACCCAATAAAGGCATCTATCTTGTGGAACGGGCATCCTTGCCCGTTCAATAAACGCCATAAGGACAAGTGGCTCCACAATTCACGGCTTTTGCTTCCCAGATATACAGGCGCCACCCTTCTACTATCCATCAAACTATAGCCAACTAAGTAACCACAGCCTGGGGGTTATTTACCAGCATTGGTTGTAATGCGAATTGCCAAGGATGCCAACAATAAATTAGACAACCGGGCAGCCTAAGAACATCTTTGATATACAAAATTTTGGGTGAACCCTATTTTACCAAAGTGAGGATTGCCTTTACCAACTCCTCTGGTTCAACAGGTTTTGCAATATGCTTTTGAAATCCTGCTGCTAATGCCTGTTGTTGGTTAATCTCTCCAGCGTAAGCAGTCAGGGCGAGCGCCGGAATTCGTCCTCTACGTTCTGGCGGTAAACTCCTCAGTTGATGCATGAGTCCATAACCGTCCATCTCTGGCATCCCAATATCGCTGATTAAAACATCTGGCTTGAATATATCCAATGCTTCCAACGCTTCAAATGCGGATGCTGTGACTTTTATCTCTGCTCCAGTTTGTTGGAGAATGGTGAAAATTAGTTCTCGCATGTCGGCTTCATCATCCACCACTAAAATTCGCTTTTTAGCGAGGGGAGAAGCTTCAGCCACATCGCTTGCAGACACGGTCTCATCTGTTTTTCCTCCGTTTTCATTTTTTGATATCGGCAGAGAAAATGTAAACGTTGCGCCTAATCCTTCTCCGGGGCTTTCTGCCTTAACGGTTCCGCCATGCAATTCAGTAAAATAGCGGACAATTGCTAGTCCTAACCCCAAACCACCAAACTTTCGTGTCGTTGTGCTATCCTCCTGTCGGAAATACTCAAACACGTGCGGAAGAAATTCTGGAGTGATACCTTTCCCTGTATCTTTAACTTGAATTTGAGCGTCAGTACTAACTTGTTCCAACCGAATTTCGATTTTTCCTCCAGATGGTGTAAACTTAACCGCATTGGAGAGTAAATTCCATAGAATCTGTTGTAGGCGAGTCGAATCACCACAGACCAACCCAATATTGTCTGCTACAATCTTCTGTATTTCAATGCCCTTTGCCTCGGCTGATAGACGTACAGTTTCTAAAGCTGCATTAATGAGTACCGACAAATCGACTAGGCAGACATTCAGCATCATTTTGCCGCGCAAGATGCGCGAGATATCAAGTAAGTCATCAATCAGTTGAGTTTGCAACTTGGCGTTGCGCTCGATCGTCTCCAATGCTCGCTTTGTGCCTGATTGATCAAATTGGCGAGTTTGTAGCAGCCTTGTCCATCCCAAAATTGGGTTGAGGGGCGATCGCAATTCATGAGATAATACTGCTAAAAACTCATCTTTAATCCGGTTTGCGTTTTCGGCTTGTTCTCGTGCGGCACGCTCGCGTTCTAATAATTGCTCTCGTTCCTGTTCTGCTTGTTTGCGAGCGGTGACATCCTGCACCACGCCAAGCATTCCTAGAACGTACCCAGACGGCTCGTATTGAGCGCGTCCCTTGGCAGCAACCCATCGTAGCGTTCCATCAGGATGGCTTACCTGGTATTCAATATCATAGTCCTCTTGCTTGGCAACCGCCTGTTCCACGCGCAACCGCGCTCGCTCTCGATCTTTTTCAGGCAGTAAACTTTGCATCTGTGTCCAAGTCATATAGGGACCTGGCGGAATGCCAAAAATTTCGGCGCCTCGTTGCGAAAACGTCACTATATCTGTTGCCGCATTCCAACTCCAATCACCAAGTTTCGCAGCACTCAACGCCACACTTAATCGTTCAGCACTGTTCCGCAACGCTTCTTCCGCTTGTTTGCGATCAGTAATGTCGAGTGTAGTTCCGAAAAACTCAATCGCTTGTCGAGACTTACCTTCGCCCTCGAATTGCACTTGCCCGTTAGCGGATACCCATCGCTCAGTGCCGTCATCCCAAATAATCCGGTAATCAATCTCATACGTCCCTGATGATCCTGGAGCAAGAGCGGCGCCAATGCTGCTTGCCACACGCTCCCGATCATGAGGATGAATCCGCTCCATCACTCTTGGTAGAGGAATTGTGCTGGCATTATCTGGCTCACCCCAAATCTCCCGCATCCGCTTGTCTAGCTCAACGAGATCGGAGTGGAGGTTGTAGCGCCAAGTACCAAGCCGTGCCACTTTGATGGCAAGTTGCGCCTGCTCCTCACTCTGGCGTAAAGCTTGTTCTGCCTGTTTGCGTTCGGTAATATCCAGCGCAATCCCCGTCATGCGCTTGGGCTGGCCGTTGTCATTATAAAATGTCTGCCCGATCGCAGTCAGCCATCGTTCTCCCTGAGTTGGGTGTAAAATACGGAATTCAACATTGAGGTCGGTGCGCTGCGCTAAAGCTTTTCGGGCTGCTTGGTCCGCGCGCTCGCGGTCTTGCTCAACAATTGCCTTTAGCCAATTTTCATATGAGGGTTGAGTAGTTGCTCTCTCAAGCCCATACAGACGGTAGTACTCCTCTGACCAAGTAACTTGGTTGGCGACGATATCCCAGTCCCACACACCAGCATTGGCAGCTTTTTGAGCAATCCTCAATCGCTCTTCACTTTGGCGTAGGCTTTCCTCGGCTTGCTTGCGCTGCGTAATATCACTCACTAATGCTACAAAGCCTTCAAGGTTTCCCTGCTGATCAACGCGAGGAACGTAAGTAGCACTAACAAAGCGTGTGGCTCCATCTTTGTAAGGAACTTTGCTCTCAAAGGTAACTTCTTGCCCTGCCAATACCTGTTCAACGTAAGCACGAATTGTTTCATACGCCGCGTCGCCCAGTACTTCCCGCATGTGCTTGCCATACACCTTAGTGGCAGGATTTCCAAACCACTCTTCATATTTTTGGTTATTGAAGCGGTAACGCTGTTGAGCATCGATAAAGGAAATCAACACCGGAACAGCGTTTGTGATTAGGCGCACTTCGGCTTCTCGTTGCCGTAGCTCCTCCTCAGCCCGCAGGCGGTCGCTGATATCAAGCGCCACGCCAGCCAGAAGTTTTTGCCCAGCCGCATTGTGAAAGGGGAACTTAAAGGACATATAACTGTGTTCCCCATCTTCATGCTGAATGGTTTCCAGCATTTGCATCGGCTGTCCATTGGTCAACACGGTCATATCATTTTTGTAAAACTGCTGGGCTATTGTTAATGGCAGTAACTCAAAATCAGTTTTACCAATCAAATCTGATTGTGGGTGCCCGTATACTCGCTCGACCCAGGAATTTGCATAAAGATATCGCCCCGATGCATCCTTAATAAATGCCGCAATTGGGCTATGGTTCATGAACCTTTCAAACAGTTCTTGGCTCTCTCGCAGGGCTGTTTCCGTTCGCTTCCGCTCGATAAACTGACCAATTTGGCTGCCGATCGCCGCCATCATGTCTAGCAAGTCTTCGTCTGGCTCTTGGATGCGTTGGCTAAAGCACTCAATCACGCCCAGGATTTCGTCACCCAGTAAAATGGGAAACCCAAACCCCGACTGTAATCCCACCTGAGATGCGAGTGTAATTCTAGGGAAGTTGCTTTCTTTACTTATTTCACAAATCCAGTGTGGCTGACGGCTTGCCCAAACCCGACCTGGCAACCCAGCCCCTTGTACAAAAGTTATTTGCTGGGTTGCCTCAACAAATTTCTGCATATCCACATTTGGAGCTTGCCAGTAGTTAATGCAACGCAAGATAGGAGGATGTGAGTCAAACCTCCAGAGCGCCCCAACTTGCCAGCCTAAATATTCACACAGAGCCTGCAAAATGGCAGGGGTCGCTTCAGCAACAGTCTTTGCTTCAGCCAAGATATGCGTAATTGCGTACTGAACATCGCGGCGTTGCTCTGCCCGTTTGCGATCGCTAATGTCTCGAAAATACATCGCTAATCCGTCTGGCGAAGGAAACAGCGAAACATCAAGCCACCGATTAGTGATGAGTGAAAATGCTTCAAACCTGACTGTGATTTGCTCTGCCATTGCTTGCTCAAACTGCTGGACAATGACAGAATTTTGTTGAGTAACTTCAGAGAACACCTCTTGCCAACGTTGACCGAGGAGTTCTTGAGGTGATCGCCCTAGCATCCGAGCAGCTTCTTGATTGACGTAGGTGTAGCGCCAGTCGCGATCAAAGGCGATGAACGCATCAGTGATACTTTCAAGAATATTAGAAGTGCGTTGATTGGCTGCTTGAAGGGATTCTTCAAATTGCTTGCGTTCCGTGATGTCAAGCGTTACACCAACCATACGAATCGGTGTACCTTTAGAGTCATACACCAGTTTACCTTGGACAATCAACCAGTGCAAGCTGCCATCAGGATGGTAGCAGCGTTCCTCCACCTCATAGTCCTTGCGCTCTTCTATAGAACGCGCAATTGCAGCCTGAACAAGCGGGCGATCATCGGGGTGCAACGCCGCAAATAAGGTTTCGTGAGTGAACTCTGCATCAGGCGCCAAGCCAAAGTTCGCCTTACATTGATCTGAACAGGTGAGAACTCCTGTAGTCAGGTCATGTTCCCAGGAACCGAGCTTTGCGGTTTGCAAGGCGACCCTAAAATGCTGCTCTTGTTGTTGCAGTGCCAATTCTGCTTGTTTGCGATCAGTAATATCGCTAAAGGATACCGCTATCCCGTCGTTTAGCTTTACAACGACGTTACGAAACCAGCCTGTCAGATCTTTACTGTCGTAAAACGTCTCAAATGTTGCCGAGATGCCAGTTTCGGCAACTGTCACGTAGCGAGCAAAAGTACCACTGGTTTTACAATCGGGAAAGAGGTGCAGTAGGTACTCACCGAGTAACTCTTCTGGTGTACGGTTCACACCTCTCGCAGCGACTAAATTTGTGTATTCGATTTGGAAGTCATCGATTTCTCCTGCTGCATCGAGGACGCTACGCAAAATGATGAATCCGTCGGGCGATGCTTCTAGCACCAACCGAAATCGCTCCTCACTCTCTGATAACGGGACAGTTTCTCGATTCTCCATAGCAGAGGGATGATTAGAAATCGCAGCCTTCACCTCAGTCATCCAACGCTCGACTCACTTAATGAAAAATATTGAACTAACAAAATTTGGCTCTGCTCAACAAGCTCAACGACAGGTGAACAGGTTAACTCGTTGAGCATCATTTTGATTTGCTTGAGTGCTAGAGGTGAGGGCTGCATGTGACCGTTCTCCCATCGATTAATAGTGCTAAAAGCAACTCCTAGTGTTGCTGCAAACTGCTCTTGGCTTAATCCAGTTAACCGGCGAAGTTCGCGAATCAGATGGCTAACTTTTGGTTGCCCAGGTGCAACTTTATTTTTAACCATGATAACTCAATAGATGAAGCTATTGGGTATAGCACCCGCTATATACGTTGTTATTTTGAGGAGGTGAATTTATAAAGTCATCTACCTTGAGGACTAATTCTTGACGAGGCTCAATTTTTATTAAAATTTTAAATCAAATCAAATTAATCTATAAGGGATTTTTATCAATAGAATTTTTGTCGAACGGTAACTTTACAGGATTATTTTTATGTAAAAAATAATGTATTAATGTCACAATTGATACTATTTATCCCAAATAAGCCTCAAATATGGTTGCTCTTTTTGGAACATGACTAGTCGAGTCAAACATATGGCTTATTTCCGAAGCTAGATGTAGTTATTGGCAATTACTACAAACTAGTTAATAGGTGAGCGTAAATCCTAATAATTATGAATTCTAACCAAACCCAAAAATCATCAGGAAGCAAAGAAGCTGCTGACAAAAAAGCTTCGTCTGTACTCACAATTAGTGTTGTTGTGGGAGTTTTATTTATTCTTTTAGTTGCTGTAAGTAGTTATTATGGGTTAATTCGCTTTTAGTATAGAATGCCATAATTACAACAACATCGCTACAGCATAATCAATCCTAAACGTATACCTACGGCTACTGCTTGGGTACGTGTAGAGACATTCAATTTCTGGAAAATTGATGAAATATGAAATTTGACTGTATGTTCTGAGATGTGCAAATTTTGAGCAATGGCTTTATTACCACTACCTGAAGCAAGTAACTGTAATACCTCAATTTCTCGTGGAGTAAGTACTTGACTTGAATTGGTCGCCATTGCTTCTGCACTAAAACCAGATGCAGCGAGTAAATAGTCAATCATTTCTTGATGAAAGACTACCATACCCGCTGCTACAGTCTCAACTGCAAGCATTATTTCTGATTCCCGCTCCGCGGGTGACAATATTCCCCTTACACCAGCACGCAGCATTAAGTTAAAATCAATCTGGTCGTTAGATGCAATTACTACTATTGGGATAGTATATTGTGATTGCACTAGAGCATCCCAAAATTCTCTATCCTCATTCCAATCAAGCAACATAATATCAGGTTGCTGTTCGGCTATTTTAGTCACTATATCTATATTGGCGCCGCTTGTGAAAACTTGAAATTTAGGATTTTGTGTTAACACAGTCGCTAAACCTGCTCGAACTATGGGTGATACAGCAACTACCAATACCCGAATCATATCACCTCCGCAGCAGTATTTAAAAAATTCTCAACTGTTGAGACTGGAATTGCGACTGCTGCACCATAGACAATCATTGTATTTATTCCAATTACTCGACCACAACAGTCAGCTAAAAGACCTCCTGAGTTTCCGGGATGCAAGGTAATATCTGCCAATATAGATAAGTAGGTTTTTTGAGTTGACTTGTTTATGTACTTTTGAAGACGAGAAATCATTCCAACCGTTACTACACCTGTATCACCAAATGGATTACCAACAGCTAAAACTAACTCCCCAACGCGGTGACTATTAATATTACCAATTGTGGCTGCATCTAATTTATCTGTCTTAATTTCGAGAACAGCTAAGTCAACACTAGGGTCAATTTTAGTACGAACCGCTTCTACAACTCGTCCATCATAAAGTTCGACTACCGCGCGTTTACTAGTTGCAACGTGAGCATTAGTGACAATCATACCGTCACTATTCCAAATTACTCCAGAACCAGCACTGTCGTTATTTATTCTTACTTTAACTGTGTTTCGACGTAGCTGTTGAGCCACAGATGTTAGTTCTGTTGAGATGTGAGTCAATATTGTGCTAGTATACGACGGCGGAAATAAACCCACCATTACGAGCCTTGAAAAAATCATGATTTGCAGCCTTTGAAAATGGTAGGCGTATTTACGCCGCACGGTACTAGGCATATATTAAGGGAAAATAAATCAAATTCTTAGCCCCCTTTAATAAGGGGGGTTGGGGGGATTAATCATTTAAAATGGTCGTTCACCTACGGCAACTGTCAAATTAACTAACTCACCACCGCGAACAACTTGTACTGATACCGCTTGATTAACAGATTGCCCTTGATTCAAATACCCTAGAATATCATTCGTATCTTGAACGCGCGCACCATCAAACGTAATCAAAATATCTCCCAGCAATATACCAGCTTGTTCTGCTGGTGCATTTGCTTCGACGTTGATGACAATTACTCCACCATCACCAGTTAAATTCAAGGAGGAAAGCAAATTTTTTGGTAAACGTACAGGTTGCATTCCTACACCTAAATAACCTCTGGCAATTCTCCCTTTTGCAACTAACTGATCAACTACACGGTTAACTGTCTTTGAAGGAATAGTCAAAGCAGTTGCACGTCGTCCAGATGTATTCATACCAACTACATCACCATTAGCATCTACGAGTGGTCCACCTGCAAACCCAGGATATAAAGTAATGTCAGGACGAATGAATTGGTCTATATTACCACCACTCATACTTTTCCAGGCGCCGGAGCATACGCTAATAGTCCCCATTGCTGCTTTAATATTACCTTCGCGACTGAGTGCCATTCCCAGCACTAAATGACCAACCTTTAAAGTTGCCGCATTTCCAATATTAGCAACAGGGATATCTGGATTCTCAATTTTAAAAACTGCTACATCGGTACTCGCATCACGACCCAATAATTTAGCAGCTACAGTTTTTCCACCGTTTAGAGTAACAGTAACTTCCTCGCTATTATGTAACGACTCATCAGAAGTAACAATGATACCATTACGCCAGTGTATTCCACTAGGTGAAAACCTTCTACCCACATTCATAGAAACAACGGCGCCTTCAACTCTTTCAACAGTATCAGCTAAACTTTGAGAGAGCGACAAAAGCAAGTTAGGAGCATTTGAAGATATAGACATATATAGATATAACACAACATGTCTATATCATTGCTTATTACATAAGGGCGCCACATCAGAAAATTGGTTAGAAACAACCTAGAAAAATGGGTGGGTTTTAATGATGGTGCGTGACGCTACCAGATTTCGCGCTTCGTTTCAAAGTTATTGGTAGCGTCACACACCCTACCCTGTTACGTGTATTAATTTGTTTAAATCATTCGCATCAACATCATAAGCGGCGCCGAAACCAATGACAAATCGACCAGAAGTTGGGGTAAGCTGGAAAATGCGGAAGTCTGGCAAGTCGCGTAACATCTGGATAATATTGCCAAATCTTGATTCAAAATTTGATACGGTTTGAATCCATGTCGCAGTGTTGCTATTAACCAAACTTGCTGTACAATCATAGCTTAAACGGCGCCGAGCAAATATCTGTTGGGTTTTAGATTCGTCTTCGATGAACAAGACACTAGCTACAGGTTTAACGTTTAGGTTTTGTGTGTGAGTCGAAAGACCGCTAACATATATATAGATATTTTTCATATCATCCAGGACGAACGGTGCATAGCTAGCGTTTGGAAGTGCATCTTGACTGACGGTGCAGATAACAGCGCTTTGAAACTGGTCGGTAAAAGTTTGATATGCTGCTTGAATTGCTTCAAATTGGGACATTTGATTACCAAATTAGTTGAATTTATTAAATATATTGTCATGCCAGCTTCACTCGGCACCTGCAAAGAGCAATTATTCCGCATAACTGGTAGTAAAATTTACCAAAATTATGTAAGAATATATCAGTATAGCCACAAATGCAACGCGCGAGTGTGGCTTTTTCGCGTAATTAAACAATATTATATTGCCGTCAAGTTTATGGGTACCTGGAATTTAGTAAAAGGATTAATTGCTTTTGCTCCGCTTATTAGTTCTGTCAATACTGCGCTGATACTGTCTGACACCTCATATGCAGTTGTGGTTGCGTCGTCACAGAAGGCGCCTACGAGTATTGATGCAGACAAACCTAAAAAACCAGGTCAAGAAGTCGAAACCGAACCTGCGGCAGATGAAATTCATTTGGTAGTAAAACTTAGAGCCAAAGTAGTATATCTATATCGCGGTCCAGAAATCATTGCCACTTATCCGATAGCTGTCGGCAAGTCAGGTTGGGAAACTCCAAAAGGAACTTACCGTGTGTTTGAACAAGAAATCAACCCAATATTTAAAAGTTTCAAAACCGGACGCATTATTCAACCAGGCCCCGAAAACCCATTAGGACCACGTTGGATAGGAATTTGGACTGACGGTAAAACTAGATTAGGTTTTCATGGTACAAACCAACCACAATTAATAGGACAAGCCGTGTCTCACGGTTGTATTCGGATGCACAATAAAGATGTAATGGCACTATTTGATAAAGTCAAAGTTGGTACGCTTGTTAAAGTTGAACCTTAAAAAACTTACGCTAGTTCTTGCTCTATGGTATGGTGGGCACTGCCCACCTTACTTTACTTATATTTTCTTAAATGAAGGTATCAAATTTTCGGAGAACTGAGGGCGCCGATTAGCAACAGCGGCCAGGGTACTTTAATATCGGGTATTAGCGATGAGTATTTTCTTAAAGCTGGCAATCCAAAGGGTACTACAAAACGCAAAGAACGCAGCGAGACAGGACGGTTTCCATCTTGATCTAAAATTCCATATTGACGAGCAATTTCAGCGACAATTTGCACTTTTCCTGTACGACGCATAATACTAGATGATGACTCACCAGTTAAGTGAGCAATAACCCGTCCTGTTAATAAAGGAGTTTCCCAGTTATAGCGCTCACTAAATATTGATTGCATAGGGTCAGTTGTATCTTGTTCATTAAATTGGTCAGCTAAACTGGAGAAATGCTCCGTTCCAACAATACCTGGCCATATAGATAACGAAGCAATGTTATGAGGCTTTAGTTCAACAGCCATATCTGCCGCTAATCTATCACATGCAGCTTTGCCGGCGCCGTAAGCAACACCAAAAATATATGACAATCCACCCCAAGAGGAAATAGTGCTTATAAGTCCCTGTTTACGTTTGGTCATCATTTGAGCAGCAAAAACACTTGCTACATAATGACTACGAAGACCAACGTTATTACTAGCATCCCAAAGACTAGTTTCGTTTTCCCAAAAACGTTTTCCATTCGCATCTGTTAATGCTTTAACACCTGAGTAGGCATTATTTACAAGTAAGTCAAGCTGTCCATACTGTTCATCTTGAATACGCTCAAACAGTAAACGTACTTGTTCATCATCGCTATGGTCTACCTGAACGGGAATACATATACCACCTGCTTGCTCTACCGCAGCTTTTGTATCATTTAAACTACCAGAATTACCACTGGTTGTTTCAAGGCTGCGTCCTGTAATATAAACAGTGGCGCCAGCTTCACCGAGACCAACGGCAATACCTTTACCTAGACCACGTGTGGCGCCTGTCACTAATGCCACTTTGCCTTCTAAAATTGTCATAAGTATTTGTAATTATTTATAAATTATCAAGAATATTACCTCCAAGGTTACATTAAAATTGAGCAAGATTCCTAAATTATTTAAGAAGCGGGATTTTACAACCTAGGTTCATCACTTAACGCTCGATGGCTAAGACTTCAAATCCATCCAAAAGTAGAAATAATAAAAAACGCCATACATTTTTCCTAAATCCTTATTTAGATTGTGCATTTACTAAATGTCCCAAATGCGAAACGAAAACAAAAGTTCGTAAATTCCCTTTAGTAATCCACATTGAACCACAGCAACTGTTTATACTAAACAAGCAATGTAAATATTGTTCAAGTTGCGAACTGTTTACCACATTTTACTTGACTGTTATCTTTCAATAACGGTATAATTTTTCAATTAAATTATTTAGGCTTCGCATCAGGCACCTCAATGCTCGATTAAAGCAACATCCATTGTTAGACTTTTCTGTCAACCACTTCTACGCTCTCTGACGCTCCAAAAGCCCTGCTGGACAATAATTTTAGGCTTTTAGGTAGATTTGAGGTAGTTGAGGAATTGGAATTTGTGATTTTAGTCTTTTTTTTGGGAAGACTAAGTTTATATTCCTTATAAGGTTATAAATCTTTGACATATGGATTGGACAGTTCTGCTAAAATCACAGCAAATTGATTTTATTGAAAGATTGAAGTCAGGGCGCTTACTGCATTCCGAGCTAGAAGGAAGGCATAGTGAGTTAACTATAATATCAGGAGATAAGTTAAATCAATTGAGGAACTTTTGCTGGGAGATGGTTAGAAAATATAGACCAGATGACCCAAGAAAATATTTTATAAACAATATGAAGGGTAAACTAGGCGAGGAAGTTATTAAAGCTCGCTTAGGTAATTTCGTGACTGAAGTAGACTACGAAAAAAAAGTTGGTGGTGACGGTAAAATTGATTTTTATTTGACTTCTGAGCCTTCTGTCGGTATTCAAGTTAAGGCACGTTATGGAGATATTTATACCGTTCAATGGTCGATTAGTAAACAAGAAATCGAAAAAAATGCTGTATTGGTATGTGTTTTAATTCAGGAAGAAGTCAATGAGGCACAAACCAACTACAGTTTAGTATTTGCTGGTTTTATACCAACAATGATTCTTAAAAATGAAAATAAAACTTCAGTGCAGATAAATGAGTTACTTTATTGTAGTGGTTTACAGAGCTTTTTAGAAAGCTGCGCTAAAACATTAATAGAAAATTCCATAAAGCCAATATTTGAGTGTGAAGAAAATAAAAAGGGAAACACTCTTGCTATCAACAAAAAAAAGAATGATTATACTGAATCTCAATTTATAAACTTAGCCAATGAATACTTTTATCTAGGTAATTATTGTCATCAAACATCTAATTATATAAATGCGATAGCTTATTACACTCAAGTATTAAAATTAAATCCATATTTTATTGAAGCATATTTAAGTAGAGGGATAGCTTTTAATAATCTCGGTAAATATCAAGAAGCTATCACTGATTTTGATAGAGTTATAAAAATTAATCCGAGTGAATTTAAAGCATACAATAGTAGAGGTATTAGTCGCTTGTATTTAAATGACAAGCAGGGAGCAGCAGATAATTTTAATATAGCGATCAATATAATAAAGAATACAGCAGCAGAAATTTATTACAATCGGGGTTATATCTTTTATTGTATTGGAAAAATTAAAGAAGCAATAGATGATTTTACTGAATCAATAAAGATGAATAAACGTTACTATTTACCATATTTAGTTAGAGGAACTTGCCGCTCAATAATAAAAGATAAAGAGGGAGCAATTAAAGATTATACAATAACTGTGAGAATGAATCCAAAATGTGATGAAGCATATTTTTATTTAGGATTAAATGCTGAAGAAGCTGGGAATATAAAAAGAGCAATAACTTATTATAATGCAGCAATTGCAACTAATAATAATAATGATAAATATTACTTGCATCGTGGTAATATTCGTTATAAAATGAGAGACAATAATGGTGCAATTGCGGATTATACAAGTGCTATAAATATTAATTTTAGCCTAGATATTGCATTTAGTAAACGTGGCACTGTTCGTTATAAAGTTAAAGATAAAAGCGGTGCAGTTGAAGATTATACTCAAGCAATAAACATTAATCCGAAAGACTTTACAAGTTATTTTAACAGAAGTATTGCTCGTTATGAGTTAGGAGATAAACAGGGAGCTATCAAAGACTATAACCAAGCATGTAGTATTAATCCACAAATAGTTAAATCAAAAAAGGTCAATCAAATGGGAGAAATTCTTTTTTCAAAAAATTCCTCCCTTGCAATGCTTACTGATAGTTATCAAGAACATGAAACTGAATTTGAAGAATTATCGTATGCTGATGATGATGAGCGAGATAATGATTTTTATACCAATTACATTTGTTCAACAGATTTTGATGAATCTTTTTAAGATTAAGGATATTTATAATATTTAATAAATAAAGCCTTTTATAATTATTCATAATTAAAGCTTTATAAAAATTGTATACTATTAGCCTGCATTATCCGAAGGATATCCCGAAGGGTAGGCAGGCTTTGTTCGTCATAGTATCACCCTTCAGGGTGTCTAATTATAACAAATTTTAGGAAATTCAAATACATACGTAATATTAAAAACCTCGTAGAGACGTTACATGTAACGTCTCTACATGTATTTCTATAAATACACAATTTGCTGTAAATATTCAAATTTTTTTAGATGCTACCCTGCGGGAAAACTGCGTTAACGTTCCTCAGCATGACATGGTTTTTATAAATTGAGATGCTCCCATTATAAATTGACATTACAATCTTGGGTCTACGGGTTCACTCTCTAAGGCTAAAATGCCGAACACACATTCGTGTATTCTTCGTAATGGTTCATGAGAGACAAACCTTTCCAATGATTCTACACCTAACGCAAACTCGCGCATTGCTAACGAACGTTTGTGCGATAATCCTCGTTGACGCAAACGATTTAAGTTTTCTGGACTAGTATATTCGGCGCCATAAATAATCCGTAAATATTCATGTCCGCGACATTTAACTGCTGGTTGAATAATACCGCGATTACCTTTAACTATATAATCCATCGGCTTAACAACCATACCCTCACCACCTGCAATAGTCATTTGCTCCCACCAGTGAATACCTTCAGCTTGGCTACTTGGGTCAGTCAAATCAATGACTTTATAATTGGTAGCTAATAGTATCGGGTCGCATGAGGCAATTGTGGCTATTTGTTCCATGTGCCAACGATGGGTTTTGTCGGTATGTACGGTGCCTTCTGTTGCTAGTATATGAAACGGCGCCAGTTTGATATCAGAAATATCGTTAACATCCCAGCAGTAGCGACGGTAAGCGTCAGTATATAAATTAGCCATTTGGGCGCGCTGTGTAAATGCTGTTAATTGGGCGCCAACGTCAACTCCTCTTTGCCTAGCTTTTTCTAACATCGCAACTGCATCACCAAGTCCAGTGCGCGATGATACACCAACGGGAGCATACTGATTTTGTAATAACGCTTGAGCTTTTGCTGACCAAGGCATTAGTTCACAGTCGAGACATACCCAGTCGGTATTAAATGTTTCCCAAAAGTTACTTGTAGATAAAGCTTGATTTATTTTGGCAATAAATTCAGCTTCTAAAGTGTCATCATTAAAAAACTTTCTACCTGTACGGGTGTAACAAATACCAATACCTTCATTAACGATACCAAAACGCTTTCTTACTGCATCTTCGTCACGACAGACTATGACTACAGCACGCGAACCCATGTGTTTTTCTTCGCAGACTACCTCAGTAATACCTTGATTTTGATAATAAGCAAGAGCTTCCTGGGGATGTTCTAAATATCCAGGTAATTTTGAAGTCTCTACAGGTGACATTGTAGGAGGTAAATAAATTAACCACTTGGGGTTAGCGGCAAACCGACTCATAACTTCGAGTGCAGCAATGGCATTTTCTTCGCGAATCGTTATATTATTTTGCAAACGCACGTTAATAATGCGTTTACCCAACACATCATCTACATTCAATATCTCGTCATGTTCTTGTTGTCCGCTGAATGGAGACGCGATATATCGCGTCTCTACAATTGGTTTAACAGGTTCGCAGTAAACTTTGGCAGCAGGTACGCTAACTAATTCTTTTTCGGGATAGCGTAAAGCTGTTAACTTACCACCGAATACACAACCTGTATCTATATCTATTGTATTATTCAACCATTCGGCTTCTGGTACTGGTGTATGCCCATAAACAACCATTGCATCACCTCGATACTCACCTGCCCAGTTGAAACGTACAGGTAAACCAAATTCGTCTATTTCCCCTGTAGTCTCACCATACAATGCAAACTCACGCACGGCGCCTGACCCACGTCCCTGCATTTCGCGCTTCATTCCTGCATGTGCTACTACTAGTTGTCCACCATCTAAAACATAGTGACTTATTAATGAGTCGATAAATTCGCGTAGGTCTTTAATAAAATCTTCGCGGGTATCTTCGGGTAGTGCGTCTATTTCTGCTAAGGTTTGCTCTAACCCATGATTAACTCGAACGTTTTTACCGCGTAGTTTTCGCAGTAGTTTATGTTCATGGTTGCCAGGTACACATAAAGCTGTACCTGAGTTAACCATGTTGCGAACTAAGTTTACTGTATCTAAAATACGGGCGCCTCTATCTACTAAGTCTCCAAGAAATACTGCTTTGCGTCCTTCTGGGTGATAGTAGTACTCTCCTTTGTGATAACCGAGTTTTTCTAGCAGTAATTCTAGTTCGTCGCAGCAACCGTGGATGTCGCCGATAATATCAAATGGCCCACGTTCGTGTTTGCGGTTGTTCCATAATGGTTGACGTTCTATTTCTAGGTTGTTTATGTCTTCTAGGGAATTTAAAATATGAACGTATCGAAAACCTTCTTTTTCTAGCCCGCGTAAGCTTCGACGCAGTGCTTGTGTATGACGTTTGACTACATGGGCGCCAAATTGTCTGTCTGGACGCTGTTGGTTACGTTCGTGACAAAGTTGTTCGGGGAGGTTGAGGACTATGGCTACGGGTAATACGTGATATTCTCGTGCCATTTTTATATATTCTTTGCGGTCTTCGGGTTGGACGTTGGTGGCATCTATTACTGTTAGTTTTCCTGCTGCTAATCGTTTGTTAGCAATGTAGTGTAGTACATCGAATGCATCGTGTGATGCTTTTTGGTCGTTTTCGTTGTCAGATACTAGTCCTCGGCAAAAGTCAGAGGAGAGGATTTCGTATTGTTGGAAGTGTTTGCGCGCGAATGTTGATTTGCCAGAACCAGAGGCGCCGATGAGTATTACTAGTGAGAGTTCGGGGATTGTTATTTTCATATTATTAACTTATTTCCCCCCCTTATTAAGGGGGGCTAGGGGGGATTCTTTTTTACCACAGAGACACAGTAGAGACGCGATTAATCGCGTCTCTACAGAGAGATTTTGAAGATTGCCATTTGTGTTGGCGCCCCAACTAAATTGTCATTATCTCCAATAGGCTGGAACTGGACTGTGTAAGCAAATCTTTCTGCTACTTGGTTTGCCCAAGTTTGGAATTCTTCTCTTGTCCACTCAAAACGGTGGTCTTTGTGTCGGAGTTTTCCAGCGGGTAATGTTTCAAATTTGACGTTATATTCAATGTTTGGTGTCGTTAGTATTACTGTTTTGGGATGGGTAAACTCGAAGACTACTCGTGATAGAGAACTTAAGCGTGGTAAGTCTAGATGCTCGATAACTTCGATTAGTGTGACTGCATCATATCCTTTGAAACGTTTGTCTTGATATGTTAATGCGCTTTGAAAAAGTTGTATTTTGTCCCATTGGTTGCGCGCTAACCTCAGTTTTTCGATGCGTTCTTTAGCAATGCTCAACGCGCGGTACGATACATCAACACCTGTGATTTTGTCAAAAAAGGCATCTTTAATTAAATATCTCAGCAAAGTTCCCTCTCCGCAACCTAAGTCTATGACGGTTTTGAGGTTGTTTTGTTTAAGGGTATCAACCACAGTCAACATTCGCTGTTTATTTAGCGAAAGCGGTTTTTCTACTGCTGCTTCTTCTTGTGCGTGTTCTTCTTGACTGCTGTCTGGGTCAAGGTCTTCTAATTCTATGAGTTGCGCTAAAGCTGCACGAGTTAAACGACCTTGACGTTTCAGGTAGCGACGAGTAATTTGCTCTTTTGCAGGGTGCGAACTTAACCAACCTTCTCCATGACGCAGAAGTTTTTCAACTTCGTCTTCTCCTACCCAGTAGTGTTTTTCATCATCAAGAACTGGAATAAGTACATAAAGATGACTAAGTAATTCAGATAAAGGTAAAGTGTGCTGTAACTCTACGGTGTAATATTTACTGGCGCCCCAATCTGGAAATTTCTCATCAAGCTGGTGGTTTTGTGCGCTAACGGTATAACCCAACGGTTCAAATAATTCGCGTAGAAACTCTTCACCCCCACGACAGGGTAAAACACTTATTTTCGCGGTTAAAGGTATTGGAGTTTGCACGAGTTCCGGACGGTCTTTACATCTACCACCAAGCGCAGTCCCAAACACCTGCGACATCGCGACACTGAAAAAAGATGAAGCTACATAAGGTCTATCATTAACATACTGTTCAAGAGTGGCGCCTTTGGAACGTACCAATTTTACAGGGTCAATATCCAACAGTAGTCCAGCAGTACAGCAAGTATCGCTAGCTTCCGGGTAAAAAACATGCGCTTGTCCAAAAGAAAGCGAGAACGACTGACACTTATCAGGGTGCTTATGCAATAAATAACCCAGGTCTGTGGCTGGTGTATGTGTTGTTGTAATTGTTAATAGCATGAACTTTCAAAACGGTTCACAGTAAGAGTGTTTTACCTTTCTACAGTTATAACCGCTACAATTTCGGAAAAACGCTATACTCGTCTCTCATGGGTAATTCTAAATCTTGCTTAATTCGGCGCCTTGAAGCCCAACAAATATTATTGCTCTTATAATTCTCTCTTCCTCTATAGCTAGTGCGTGTCTTTGGGGTTAGCATAAGTTTCCTGCTTTTGTTGGGTCTGGTTCCTGAACACCGACCTACAAAAACTCTATCTGAAGCAGTATTGCATATGTATGGCATTTATCTCGTTTTGTAGATGTCCGTGAATGCCAAAATATTTAATTTTAGTTTAAGAGAACTATAAAAATTAAATTTTCTCAGAATGTGGACACGGCTTGCGATGCCCCTTCTAAATCTAGGGTGGCAATTGCTGCAATCTAAAAATCATGGCTGTCGTGTTCGTACTCTTGGCGCCTTTGGACAGTTATTTAGGCTAGAAACAAATTTCACAAAATTAAACTTTAACTGTGTCAATTTGTCATCAGCTATTAGAATGATATTTGCTTGATACTTGGAGCTTATTTTTTGACTGGTAATATTTATTACTAAAGCTTAGACTTTAAGTTTTTTTAGACCTCAAAGCCAAATCCAGAGATTACTACGAGTTTTCGGATAATATAATTGGTGCCTGATAATCTCGACAATGTCACAGTTTCTTGATAATTAAGGTTATTACGTAGGCTATTAAGTATAAAAATATGCTAATATATATAAATATATCTGAATAATAGCATTAATAAAAGTATTAAAATTAACATTAAAGTGTATAACCTTTAGCAATTTGCGTCCATCCTTCGGAAGCTAACTTGCTTCAACCCAATCCACGTAAAGGTTGTAAGCTCATGGCTAAAATGCAAGAACTTTCAGAAATTAGCGTATATTTTTACACAAAGTATCAAATTATTTATACAAACCTGATTAATTACTGTTAAATACGGTTAAAAATTTTAATTAAATATAAAACAATGCTTGAACGGGCTAAATTTTTTACCTTAAGCAATATCATTGAAATACCATTTGCAGTGTTAATAAATATCATTCTTGCACTGTAACAAAAGCGGTGTATCAGTAATAGCTCAATGAGGATTTAGAGGTCAGCTTGTTCTGTGCCACTGTAGTTTGTGTCTACCTAATTATTCTTATTGATTCATAGAGTTATTTATGGAAAAAATCATTTTCCCTGATTTGTACTGTCCATTTCCATTGCAGGTCAATAAACATGTAAATGTCCTAGAAGATTATGCTTTGGAATGGGTAACGCGCTTTAATGTGTTGAACGAGGAATCAGCTTATGAACGGTTTCGCAAGTCAAAGTTTTATTTACTAGCCGCAAGTGCATACCCTAGTTGCCAGCTTGAAGAGTTAAAGATTGCAAATGATGTAATCAGTTGGCTGTTTATTTGGGATGATCAATGCGATATGTCAGATTTAGGTAAACAACCGGAATTCCTGAAAAGTTTTTGTAACAGATTTATAGAGATTTTGAATGGGGCAGAACTCACAAAGAAAGATATACCACTTGGCTATGCCTTAAGTGATATAAGAAAGCGAATAATTAAAAGAGGAAATATAACATTCTTCCATCATTTTGTTCACAACTTTGAGGATTACTTCCACGGATGTTTGGAGGAAGCTAACAACCGTTTAAAGTTGGTATTGCCTGCTCTTGAGAGTTATACTACAATACGTAGCTCAAGTGCTGCGGCAGCTCTTTGCCTGACCTTAATTGAGTTTTGTGATCAGGTGATGATTCCATACTTTTTACGAAATAACGAAATCATCAACAAAATCAACCGGACGACAATAAATATTCTTGCCTGGAGTAATGATATCTTTTCGTTTCAAAGAGAAATGTTAGCGGGTGAAGTTCACAACTTAGTATTGGTATTAAAATTGCAAAATAACTCAACTATAGAAGACGCAATTACATGTGCAACTGAACTACATAATAAAGAGGTTAAGTCTCTGGCTGATTTGGAAGCTTCAATTCCATCTTTTGGAAAAGAAGTAGATGGTGAAATAGCAAAATATTTATCTGGATTACATTCTTGGATATGCGGCAACCTTAATTGGTATTCTTACTCTGGTCGTTATGAAATTTTAGTAAGGCTGGAGTTATTTGCATCTTAAAATAAACTAAAAAACCTTTAAGTTGCATAGTATAAATTCTAAAACTATTTTAGGATGGGCATTGTCCCCTGTTCAGAGTGCAACTTAAAGATATATCAGCTTAAAATCTGCGAATCCCCATTCAGAAAATACATTGATTCACTTTTTGTGTTTAAAAAACATACACATTATTTGCTTGAGTTTTTGTATCGCTTAAGACTTGATAACCTCAATATCACCTATGAAAAAACAAATGCAACTACCTAATCCTCTGAAAACTCCTTCACTTCTACAAAAACTCCAGTGGATTGCTGATCCGGTAGGATATTTGGAAAGGGCTGGTCAGGCATATCCTGATATTTTTACAGGTGAGGTAGTTGGTTTTGGAGGTACTACAGTATTTTTATATAATCCCCAGGCAATTCAAGAGGTTTTCAAAAATGATTCCCAGAAGTTTGCTGCACCAGGAGAGTTAAACAGAACTTTGCAACCCATACTTGGAGACTATTCACTCTTCATGTTATCAGGGAATTGCCACAAACGGCGGCGACAACTTTTGATGCCCTCCTTTCATGGGGAACGGATGCGTGCTTATGGTCAGCTAATTTGTACTATTGCTGAACAAGTTTTTATTCAGATACAAGAAAATCAGCCTTTTTTAGCTCGTACCATTACACAGGAGATTTCTTTACAAGTTGTGATGCAGGCTGTCATTGGTTTAGGCACAGGAGGAGAGGTTTACCAACGGATCAAACATCTAGTAGTTGAGTTAATTTCTGATGTATTTGGGTCTCCCCTCACTTCTAGCTTCCTACTATTCCCTTCCTTGCAAAAAGATATTGGAGCTTGGAGTCCTTGGGGCAAGTTTTTGCGCCGACGCCAGCAGTTAGATGAATTAATCTATGCAGAAATTGCTCAACGTCGTTCTCATACCGATAGAGGTTGTATCGATATTCTCTCCTTACTTATGTCAGCCAAAGACGAAGAAGGTCAAGGCTTGACAGATCAAGAGTTACGTGATGAGTTGATGACCCTGATGGTGGCTGGACATGAAACAACGGCAACAGTAATGGCTTGGGCTTTATATTGGATTCACTATCAGCCGAAAGTACTGGAAAAATTGCAACAAGAACTGGATACTCTGGGTGAATCGCCAGACCCTATGAGCATTTTCCAGCTACCTTATCTAACTGCGGTATGTAATGAAACCTTACGGATTTATCCTGTTGGGATGTTTACTACACCCAGAATAGTGCAAGAACCAGCAGAGCTATTAGGACATATGTTAGAACCGGGTACAATAATATCTGCTTGTATTTATCTGAATCATCATCGTGAAGATTTATATCCAGACTCTAAACAGTTTAAGCCAGAACGTTTTCTAGAACGCGAGTTTTCTCCTTATGAATTTATACCTTTTGGTGGTGGTGTTCGTGCTTGTATAGGTCAGGCTTTGGCGATGTTTGAAATAAAATTAGTGTTGGCAACAATTCTATCTCGCTATCAACTATCGTTAACAAATCACCAACCGGAGAAACCTCAGCGTCGGGGTGTTACCATTGGGCCGAGCAGTGGAGTTAAGATGCGAGTAAAAGCGCGCGCGGCGTACACCTTGTAAGTCTCCAGCAGTAATGGCTACTATACCTGCATCTTAGCCTAGCCGTCACATTACTGCACAGGTATTTCAATCACAAACTCACTTCCCTCTCCTAGTGTGGAATTACAGATTAACTGACCCTTGTGTTTATCTACTATCACTTGATAGCTAATCGATAACCCCAACCCCGTACCACTTCCAACTGGTTTAGTAGTAAAAAATGGGTCAAAAATTTTCTGTTGCGCTGCTTCCGGTATACCACAACCATTATCAGCAATTTCAATTCTCACTGTACGGTTGTCTACTAGCTCAGTGCAAATTCTAATTATAAAAGTTTGAGGTTGACTATTCTCTATTTCCCATTTCCTAGTCCTCATTCCTTCTTCCAAAGCATCAATTGCATTACTCAGGATATTCATAAATACCTGATTAAGTTGACCTGCATAGCAATTAACTTTTGGCAGTTGTCCATATTCTTTAATGACTGTAATTTCAGGTCGTTCACTTTGTTTTTTTAGTCGGTGCTGCAAAATCATTAAGGTGTTGTCAATTCCTTCATGAATATCTATAGGCTTCATTTCAGATTCATCAAGACGGGAGAAGTTACGTAAGCCTAACACAATATTACGGATTCGTGAAGTTCCTATATTCATGGAATCTAAAATTTTGGGTAGGTCTTGTAATATAAAATCAATGTCAATTTCCTCAATTTTTTCTTCAACTATAGGGGAAGGGTTGGGGTATTCTTGTTGATAAACATTAATTAAATTAAGCAAATCTTGCACATACCTACTAGTATATTCAATATTCCCATGAATAAAGTTAATCGGATTATTAATTTCATGTGCAATACCTGCGACCATTTGCCCTAAAGAAGACATTTTTTCACTTTGAATTAATTGGCTTTGGGTACGTTGTAAATCCCCTAGTGTTTGTTGCAAACTTTGATTTTTCTCGTTAAGTTCCTGCGTTCTCTTCTCTACTGTTTCCTCTAGGGTATGATTGTATTCCATTAATTGCTGATTAGCTTCAGCCAAATTTTTGTAGAGGATGGCATTTTCTAGAGATATAGCTGCTTGAGTAGTGAGAAGTTGCAGTACTTCTAAGCGATTACGTGTAAATGCTCCTGTAGTGAGTTTATTTTCTAGATAAATAATTCCAATTAATTTACCTTGATTTAAAATTGGAATGCACAAAATACTCTTAGGTTGTTCGCGGATAATGTAGCTATCATCAGCAATAGATATATGAGCTTTGACTTCATCGATAACCACAGTTTCCAAGGTGCGTTTGACGTAATTTACCAAAGTAACTGGAATATCTTGGCTCGACTCTAAGCAAATTAAAGGAAACTCTATGCTTGAACTGGAACTGATAGCGGTAATGGTTAAATGTGAGCTATTAACTTTGCTCAAAATTAAAGCACATTTCGAGGCGCCAGCATTCTCCATCACAAGTTTTATTAAAGTAGAAAGCAGTTGTTCAAGCTCAATTTCTCCTGAAAGTGCTTGAGATGCTTTGATAACTGCTGCTAAATCTAGAGAGTCAGAAATACTAGTTTTGAAACCAATAACAGTTTGGTGACTGCTGAGGCTTGATAGAGATTTATGCCTGGAAGATGTAGTTTTATAGTTAGGATGGAGGCTAGGTTGTTCTTGCTCAAGAATGGGAGTAAGTAATTGAGGATAGCGTTTTACCAAATCTTTAACTTTGGCTTTTGCTCCCCAACGACTGTATGCATAATATGCATCAATTAAATAAATTTGAGCAATCTTATGTTTACCTAATTCTAAATAGAATCTTGCAGCAAGTTCGTTAGCTACGGCTTCTTCATTGATATATTCATTTTTTTTTGCGAGAGAGATAGCACGATCATATAATTCCATAGCCTTGAAAAATTTACCAAGAATTCTACACTGTTCTGCCTCTACAAGATAATATTTGTGCAAATAGTTCATTGGAGCATGATGCCCCCATATATGCATCTTTTCCTGATTGGTTTGTACTGTGTCGAGAATAAAATTTTGCTCTGTCTGAAGTTTTGTATGGTAAACAGCCAGTCTCACCAGTGAATCATAAAAATGGAAAAGAGGAAAAACGAAATTTCCTACTCCACTATCTAAATAGTGTCTTGCAAGCTCGGAATTTTCAAACGCTTGAGGAAATTCGTGAAATAGGTAACACAGGTATAATTTGTTAAAATATACATATAAAAGACCTATTCCATCTTTCGCTTGCTGGTGAATTGGTAACATTTTATCCTCATTGTAGGCTTTACCACTTAAACGACAGGGATTTTCTGTAACTTGTAACAAGTTCAAGACACTCTGCCAATATATTGCATTCCAGTTAAATACTCTTTCCTGCTTTATTTGAGATATGGCATTACTGTAGCTCCCCATTTCTGATTCAAGTCCAGTCAGTTCTCTACCAATGAAATATGAAGTATAAGAATTAGTGTAAAGACAATAACTGGCAAATTCTAAATCACCTGTCTCTAGTGCGGCAGAGTAACCTTCCAGTAGAGGATTTAACGTTTCCTTGGTATGTTTCTTCCAATGGCTGATAGTGGCATAAAATATCTCTAATATCTTGGCTTTTAGTTCCTTAGCATTAAACTTCTCTATCAGATTTAAAGCCAGATTGCCAAATTTATATCCAGACTCAATGTCTCCCATGATTCCACAGAGCATTAATCCGTAAAGAACATAAGCATAAGCAGATAAAGGAGCATTGCCATATTTGAGGGATAATTCAATTTGCTTAAGGACAATCAGTAGGAAAAGTTGAGGAACGGCTTGATACACCAAAGCAGATGTACTTGATATGATCAGCATCACTGCTAGTGGTTGAGCTTCCATCATCTCTGGGAGATCAATTAAATCCTCAATACGTCTCCCATTCATGTTTGATGCTACTTCTGCCATTGCGAGTTGTATATCTGACTGGCTAGGCTTCTCAGGAAAGTCAACTCCTAATAATTTTAAAAAGTCTAGCGCAGTATTAACAGCTTCTAACGCTTTATTCTGCGCCCCTAATGCTTTAATTCTTACCTCACAAACTTTTACCTGTTCCAGTAATGTTTTAGCCTGTGCCAACACTACCTCTACAAATCCCTCCATTTGTTCAAATTCGCCAGCCAAGTATGCGGCCTCTGCTGCTGTCTCATACAAAGCTAGAGATAAATCATATTTATTCTGCCAACTATCATCTGTAAGTAGCTTGATTCCTGTAGTTAAATACTTCAACGCAGCGGGATAAGCTGTTGATGCTAAAGCTTTACGCCCAGCTATCAAATTCATCTGGGCTAGTTCATAATACTTAGTTTTATCTGCGATTAATTCAACTGCAATATTACAATGGTTAACAATCTGAAAAATATTTTCTTCCCGTTGTGCAACTGGGGTATTGTTCAACAGTAATAACCCAATTTCTAAGTGAATTGCCTTTTGTTGGTCTTCGGGAATTAGAGAATAGGCAGCTTGCTGTACTCGGTCATGGATAAATTTGTATTTAGGAGTTTGCAAATTCCTTGCTGATAATTCTTTAGAGTCTTTACTTTCAAAATTATCTTTCTGACTATCACCATGTTGAAATAACTTGTAAACGTTAGTTTGAGGTATAACTAACCCTTCTTGTAAAGCTTTCCATATATCTGATGCTGTATCTACTACAGATTTTTTATATACTGTAGCGAGAGTTTGTAAGTCAAATTCGTTACCAATACAAGCTGCCAGCATTAAAGCTTGTTGAGTAACTTCTGGCAATTTTTTTAACTGAATTGCCATAAACTCAACGACATCATCTGTAAGAGCTATTGCCCGTATTTTAGCAATATCATATTGCCAAAATCCTACATCAAAGCTAAATATAATAACGTCATCTTGATATAAAGAAGTCAGTAGTTGAGTAGCAAAGAAGGGATTTCCATTGGTTCTTGCAAACACTATTTGCGTAAGAGGTATAGCAAGTGTTTTTTCACACCGTAGGGTATCAGCTATCAAATTATTTAATTCACTTTGATTTAGAGGTTTGAGAGTGATATTATTAATAATTGCTCCTGCTTTTTCTATTTCCTGTAGTGTTAAACAAAGCGGATGTGTCTTTGATACTTCATTATCCCGGTATGCACCAATTAATAACAAACCCCCCCCAGTTTCGTTGGTTTGACTCATTAATAATTCGATGAGTTTTAAAGAAGCTGCGTCTGCCCATTGCAAGTCATCCAGAAAGATAACGAGGGGATGCTCTTTAGTAGTAAAAACCTGAATAAATCTCTGGAACAATAAATTAAAGCGATTTTGAGCAGCACTGCCAGAAAGTTCGCTAATTTCTGGTTGTTTACCAATAATCTGTTCGAGTTCGGGAAGAATATCAGTAATTACAGCCGCTTGTTCTCCCAATGCCGACAAAATTTTAGTTTTCCAATGTTGAATTTGAGTATCAGTTTCACTGAGCAATTGCCCGATTAAATCTCTAAACGCTTGTACTAACGCGGATAAAGGAATATCACGCTGGAATTGGTCGAATTTCCCTTTAATGAAGTAACTACGCTGCCGCGCGATGGGTTTGTGGACTTCGTTAACCACGGCAGTTTTACCAATTCCAGAGAAACCCGCAACTAGCATCATTTCTGTTCTCCCACCTGTTACACGCTCAAAAGCAGCAAGTAGGGTTTCAACTTCATGTTGGCGCCCATAAAGTTTTTCAGGAATCAGGAAACGGTCTGATATATCTCGTACTCCCAACTCAAAGGCGCCAATATTTCCAGTTTGCCATTGGTCACGGCACATGGACAAGTCATACTTTAAGCCATGTGTACTTTGATAACGGTCTTCGGCATTTTTTGACATCAACTTGGTAACAATGTCAGACAAAACCGGGGGAATATTGGCATTAATATCGCTGGCAGAAGGCGGTTGTTTGGCAATATGAGAATAAACTAATTCTATTGGGTCAGTAGCGGTGAAGGGTAACTGCCCTGTCAGGAGTTCAAAAAAGGTAACACCCAAAGAATAAAAGTCGCTGCGATAGTCGATACCTCGATTCATCCTACCCGTTTGTTCGGGGGAAATGTAAGCGAGCGTCCCTTCTAAAACGTTAGGATTAGTCAGGAACTGAATTTCCCTCGGTAATAGGGTGGCAAGACTAAAGTCAATGATTTTTACCTCACCAGTGCTAGGGTTAATTAGAATATTGGCGGGTTTAATGTCTTTATGGATGACCCGATAGCGGTGCAGTCCCTCCAAAATAGAGACAATTTCAATGGCAATGGGAAAAAATTGACTTAAAGAAATAGAATTATTCTCCATCCCCTGATTTTGCAGTTGCCAATCTGCGAGGGAAATGCCACCAAAGTCTTCCATGACTAGGGCATAGCCATTGCGATAATTTTCTATACTTAAAGGTTTGACTATGCCAGGAAGGTCGAGACTTTTAGCAATGGTGTATTGATTGCGGAACTGGGTAATTTCACTGAAGGTAGGGTATTCAGTCGCCATTAGTTTAAGGATGACCGATTGTCGATCTTTTTCTCTGATACCTCGATAAACTAAGGTTTTGCTACCTGAGTAGATTTTTTCAGTAATGTGATAACCAATTACTTTATCTTCTGTATATGATATTGTTGTCATAGCCACTTATATGTATACTCTTCTATAAATGAGTATTCCCATTAAAAGGCTACGAATATCAGTAATTTCAACAAATTTTAGAGTCGGCGCCGACATATTCCTGAAAAGTGCAAGTAAGTGGGCACGGTAAAACTAATGTTTTTTTTGTGTTTTTTGTGTGTTTAGTTTTATTTTTCCTTGCTCTGTAACATTTTAGATTTATCTAATAAGCCTCTAATAAAATTACTATACTCATCTCTCATGGGTAATTCTAAACCTCGTTTAATTCGGCGCCTAATTGCAAGAACTGTTTCACCTGTCTTAGGGTTATATCCTTCTTTTTGATATTCTTCCCAGTAAAGTCCTACTCCTCGTTTTTGCCAGTTAGGAAGGTTATTAAAGTTAATTCCATGTTGAAACAACAGTTCGTTTTTGTTTGCAACTGATAATCCTTCCATCATGCTCGTTGCTAGTCTTGCACTTTTGCCATCACAACGCAAGCACCAATAGCAATGTGCGTTAAGTGCATTACGATGTGCGTCTTCGTTACGCCAGCGGAAGTAGTTGATGACTTCTGTAATATTAGGTAATTGTGATATGCGACAATCAAAGCAAGCTATATCTCCTAAAAGCAATGAGAACCGCGCGCTTGCTTCTCCTGCTAATACTGAATTTAGCTTGCGTGTTTTGCGTCCAAAGCTTACTTCGTCGTATGCAAATAATAAAGATATTTCATCGCTTTCTGTATAACCGTAGATAATATCTATGCCGCAGTTCATTAAATGCTCTACTGTTGCTACCATCATATCGCGAACTTTTTCATCGAACGGCGCCTCAAATTTATGGACTTCTTTTGTTAAACGAGTAAAACTGCGTCCATCTAACCGAGCAACTATATAAATACCTGGTAAAACACAATGGTCGTGCGCTGTTTCAAAAACGCGCATTCTTGTATCTAGTTCATCAAATTTCACGCAAGCATTCCTTTACTATAAACGAGTAATTTTTAACTATTTGAATTGAATATATTGCATCAAATCCTTCTTCCCATGTTGGTAAGACTAACCTTTTATATGTACTTAGTATTCCAACAAGAGGAATGATTTCTTTTCCTGTACGCTGGTTATTTCGTTGCTTACATTCTTCCAAATTAGAATCAAAATAATAAGCTACGACTTTAAATTTATTTTCTTTGGCTGGCAATATATAACGACTTCTTTCTTGAGGTGTTGAGTTGGTATTATCAATTACAAACGGTTGTTTTGCTTCAAAACAAGCTTTGAGAAATATTTGCTCGCGGTGTCTTGTTTTAAGCATATCTAAATTAATACGCATGTGGGTATTTAACAACCGTTCACGGTAAAAAGTTGATTTTCCGGCGCCTTGAAGCCCTATAAATATAATTGCCTCCATAATAATCTAATCTCTAGCTGATTTAACCATTTCCTGTTTTTCTTGTAAAACTGTATTGACATATGATAAAATTCGTTGGTGAAACTTACCGCAGCTTGCAATAGTAGGAGTGTCGGCAAAGTTAGGATTTTGGCTTCTTGCATAAGTTTGAATCCTTGACCACACATAGTTAACATTGCGTTTTACGTGTTTACTTTTCTTTTTTTTAGAAGCATTAATACCAGGCTCTTGAATCGCATTTTTATTAATACTTGCATTTTGCAGAAAGGTGTCAAAATTTTGTTGTATGTACTCAAAGAAAGACTGCTGTATAAGTTTTGTACGTAAGCGTTCAAGTTTTTCTTTTTCAGCTTTCTCTTGTTCTTCGCGTTCCCAATCTTCAATAATAGCTTGTACGTTTCTAATACACTGAAACACGATGTCAGATGCTATTAAAGCTTTTTTAACGTGAGTATAAACTATTGAATAAACCTTATCCGAAGCTGCAAATTCCTTTCGGATACGTGCTTCTTCGTCATCAGCTAAATATCCAGCAACTAAATTTAGAGTTAAATCATCAGACTTAAATGCTGACGTGGATATTGCTCCAGTTTTAAATGCTATTTCAATTAGCCTACATGTATGATATTCATTAAGTGAATAGCTGTAATTTTCCAGATAAAACCCTAATAACGAACGCTTTGCAGATTTTATTTTATTCTTTGCTTCTAATATTTTGGCACGTTTTGCCAAATTTGTTTCTAACTCGTCTTTTTTCTCTTCTCGTACTTTATCTACTAAGTCACGCTCCCAGAGCTTCATCGGCGCCGCGCATTTGTAGTAAGGGTTGCTAGCAATTATCGGTTGACCTAAATATTGGTCAATCATTTTTTGAGTAAATCCAAAAGATTTAATTGTTTTTAAGCAATAACGTGACATGCTTTTCTACCTCACTAATCACTTACACTACCTGCGAAGTAACACTATTGTACCAGGTAAAAATCAGATTTTTATGAAAGTTGATAGTTGATACTTAAATCAACAAGCTCATAACTATATTTGTAACTGAAATCTCTTGTGGAGCAGGCATCCTGCCTGTCCTATATACAAACATCAATGTAAAAAATAATACTTACAACCTTTATAAATCAATACATAAACAGGACTTACGCAACTGGCACAAGGTGCTGGCGGGGGCGAAGCCCCCGCCGCGCGATAATTTAAATCAGACTAAACACATATGAACGTCTGGACGTTTTAGTTGTTGAATTAAATAATTAGAG
>JAESFJ010000248.1_pt1 | contig 29643 bp, 38 predicted proteins | sample 9266161 | NCBI WGS metagenome assembly JAESFJ01 (sample SAMN14506165, study PRJNA617096) | algae metagenome | isolation source: Calothrix sp. FI2-JRJ7 and co-occurring heterotrophs from granitic desert soil | place: USA: Red Pass Lake area, Fort Irwin, California | collected 2000-06-01
ACTTCCTCCAAGATCGCGAGCCCGAGCAGGGTTCAGCCAGCGTCAGCGTTGCTGAATCAGCAACGGCCAACCAATTCGTGACCTTCACCTGCGGGCAGCGCCTGTTCGGAATCGAGATCATGTCGGTGCGCGAGATCCGCAAATGGTCGCGCACCACGCCCATGCCCAACCAGCCCTATGGCGCCTGCGGCGTGCTCGATATCCGCGGCTCCATTGTCGAGATCTACGATCTTGCCGCCATGCTGGGCGCTCACAGCGAGCAAGATGAAGCCAGCAAGGTGATCCTGGTGGTCTCGCTGGGCAATCGCGATGTCGGTGTGATTGCCGATACTGTGTCCGACATCATTTTTGCGAAGCCGGATGATCTGCGCCCAGCGCCCGGCGGGCAAGGCCGGGGGGAGACTACGGTCTCGAAGCTGGTGAAGTCAGGCGATCAGCTGATCGCGGTTCTGGATCTAGACGTGCTGTTCCCAAGCTATACGGCTCACTAAAGCCAAGAAGACCCGCACAGCCGCTGTGCGGGTCGATCCTCTACAATCAAGACAGGGCTGAACTGATCCCATGTCGACGGCTATGCAACTCCCCAATGTTCTCGCAGATGCGACTACCGGTCGTACAATCTGGGAGCTGGCGCTCGAGGGCGCCGGCCAGGGTGTTTGGGATCATGACCTGGTCCGAGGCACCGCCTACTATTCACCAGCCTGGTATCAGATGCGCGGTTTTGCCGTCGGCGAAGAGGTTGATGCCGAGCTAGGCGGATGGTTCGACCGTCTCCACCCTGATGAGAGAGACAAGATCATCGAGACCACGCGCCGACAAAACAGCGGAGAGTTGCCGTACAACGCTTTTGAGTACCGCGAGCGGGATCGCCATGGCGGGTGGATCTGGATCCTAAGCCGAGGCCGGCCGGTTGCCTGGAACAGCGACGGTTCAGTTGCGCGCATCGTCGGCACCGACACGGACATAACCAAGCTCAAGTTGATCGAGCAGCAGCTTGCTGAGGAAAAAGAGCGGCTCCATGTCACTCTGCAGTCCATTGCAGACGGAATGATCTCCACTGGACCCGATGGCTGTGTGACCTTCGTCAATGCAGCAGCCGAGCAGATGACGGGCTGGAGCCTGTCAGACGCAATGGGCCAGCCGGTGCAGCACATTCTGCGCCTTGGCCGTGAGAACAATCCATTGTTGCTGGATTGCCCCGTACAGGGCTGCCTAGAGAGTGCTCAGACGGTCAGCCTTGACGATGATGTGCTGCTAGTGACCAGATCAGATAAAAGGCTCGATGTTCGGCTCACAGTCTCCCCGGTTCTTGGGCTTTATTCACTCGTTCTCGGTGCCGTTGTCGTGTTCCAGGATGTGACCCAAAGCCGGGCTCTCAAGCGGCAGCTCACCCATTCGGCAACTCACGATGATCTTACGGGCTTACCGAACCGAGTGGCTTTCAATCAGGCAATCGAAACTGCTGCACAAACCGCACGGCAACAAGGCAGACAGCATGCGCTCTGCTACCTCGATCTGGATCACTTCAAAGCTGTCAATGACGGGGCAGGACATAGCGCCGGCGACGAGGTCCTCGTGCGGGTATCAGACATTATCCGCCGAGCCTGCAGGGCGTCAGACTTTGCAGGAAGAATCGGGGGCGACGAATTCATTTTGTTGCTTAGCGACTGCCCTGTCCAAAACGCCCAAACGATCTGTCAGAAAATTGTCGACCAGATCGCAAGCGAGATCATGACTTTTGGAAGGAAGACCTTCCAGATTGGTGCGAGCATCGGCATTACATCCATAACAAACCGGCAACCATCCGCCATCGAGTTGACCACGGAGGCAGATGCGGCCTGCTATGTTGCAAAGGCAGAAGGGAGAGGCAGAGTGGCGGTTTTTTCCAAGGGCTCGGATAATGCGTCCAAAGAAAATTCTCCTTCACTGAGCGGAGGTCGATAACGCGAATGTCCCCAGGCGCAGCCGTCTTACTCGTCACTGACGGCGCTCGAAGAACCCATGGCGTGGCGCTGGCCAAGCAACTGGGCATACGTGCTGCCGGCGTCGAAGAACTCACCGGTGAGTTGTTGTCCCAATATGCCGGATTGGTGTTTGATGTCGACCTTCGGTCAGTGGAGCTGGTACGGCGGCTGAAAAGGGTGCTGCCCCAGCCAGGTAGTACCTGCCGGATTTTCCTGGTTGACCCTGATGTGCGCGTGACCAGTGTCCACGCAACTGTTTTGGGAGCCGATGCTTCTCTGCCCTTCCGCGGCACTGCAAGGGAGCTGCAAGCAGAGCTGCACAGGCGCCTGGGGCAGGGTCAAAGCAAGTTATGGCAATCGATCAACCATGGCACACAGCTCCTCGATGCTACCTTCAGGGCACTCACTGATCAGGCACCTTTGGATACCGACAATGTCCTTTTGGCCGGGACTTCGATCGCTGACGCGATCCTTGACGAAGGCACCGAGCAATGGCTTGAGACCGTGCGAAGTCACCATGTTGGAACCTTCCAGCATTGCATGCTGGTGACCGGAGTTGCGGCAGGGTTTGGAACGCGAACTGGAATGGCAAGGAACGACGTGATCACCCTCACGATCGCCGGCTTACTGCACGACATCGGAAAGGCTACAGTACCAGTTGCCATTCTTGACAAGCCAAATGCTCTGTCGGCAGAGGAGATGGCCGTCATCAAGACCCATCCCGTGGTTGGCGCGCAATATCTCGACACCCACAGCACAATCGATCCAGCCATCCGCCGTACAGTCCGACATCACCATGAACTGCTGGACGGCACGGGGTATCCGGATGGGCTCAAGGGGAAAGAAATAGATGACCTCACCCGTATTTTGACCATCTGCGACATCTATGCAGCCTTGGTTGAAAGGCGGGCCTACAAAGAACCAAAAAGCCCTTTGTCTGCCATCAACATCCTGGAGGCGCTCGGAACAGCAGGTAAGGTCGAGATGGACTTGGTGCGAGCTCTCAGAAGTAGCGTGATCGGGTGAACTGGCCACGCCAGCAAGTGTCCGATTGCTGGCCAAGAACGCCTGAGAGCGGACAGTCCCCAATCCACCCCGTTGACTAAGATGGGCCATGAGGTTGAAGGGCAGTGTAGAAGTTGCAGCAGACAGGAGGCTTTTGAGCTCAGCGACAGGCGGAGGCTGCCACCGGACAGCAGCGCTTAATCCCCTCGCCTCAGGCGAGGAGATACTCCCGGATCATTGTGCGGGCGCGATGTAGCCGAGCCTTGACCGCTTCTCGCGAGAGCCCCTGCACCTGTGCGATCTCGTCTACGGTGAGTTCCTGCAAATCGCGCTTGATGATAATGTCGCGGTAATGCTCCGGCAGCGACTGGATTGCTCTGCCTAGATCAAAGCGCAGGTCAGGATCGGGTCGCGCGGCTACCGCCGCAAGGCTCTCCGCCGCGGCCTTGCTTTGCGCGCCATGCGTAGAAGCCCAGCGGCCTAGCCGATAGCATTCCCGTGTTACGACCATGAACAGCCATCCCGCAAGCGCCGCAGGACTGCGGAGCGAGCTAATCCGCTGGGCAAGTACCGTCAACGCCTCTTGTACGGCATCGTCTACGTCCTCCAGGCGGCAGTTGCGACGAGCGTATCTGCGGATGTCAGCCTGTGCTGTTTCAAGCAAGCGGAGGATGGCCGCATGATCGCCGGCCTGAGCGAGAAGAACAATGTTCTCGTTAGTCTGGGGCACCATGCGGCCTTCTTTCATGGTCAATCCCGTGTGCGCCGGCCAACCATGGCACAAGCCGGACACCAGCCAAACACCCCCGTGACCGCTAGTGCGGCGCCTGACGCCGCAGCTATATAGCCGATCATCGGATCTGCAGAGAAGGCAAGCCCCCATACGGCCAAAGCCGCACCACCGGCCACTCTGGACCACTGTTCCCAAAGATAGATATTCTTGCGATAAAGCATACGGCGCTCCTGGTTTACGCGGTGTCGAAGCAACACCGCTGACTACAAGGAGGGCTCTGGAACAGAAACCGGTTCGCGACCTTGAAGATTTTTTTCAGGCGCAGGCGCGTTGACTCGGCCAAATTCAACTTGTCTCCCGATACTCTCTCCTCATATGCAATCTTGAGTGTTCATGCTCCTACTGGCCTTTCGACAAGGACCCGCGGAGCTAACTACAAGCCGCGCTCAAGCGCAAAGACGCACCATTGAAGCGAGGATTGAGGGCCTGGCGTTGATCGGTTGTGGGCAGCTTTCGGAATATGCAGCAAGACGGCTCGAGCGTCACGCTCTATTAGCAGGGTGATTGCACCCACAGCGGGTCGCCAACATGTGACCAGATGATTCAGTACTTTGGTCCAGATGCAGATTGGACTAGGGACCGCGCCAGCTTTGAACGGCTAGTCTGCGACGCATGTGGCGGGCGTGGCGCCCCACTCCTCCAGCATCTACTATGACCCTGGCGTGCCCCTGTCAGGGTCATTTTGCTTCGATCGACCGCAGCCTGATGTCTAGCCAGTCACCTACGCTCTTCAAGGAACCGCGCATTCCTGTTCACGTTCAGCAGGCGCATAGAATTGTACCTTTTCGCGCAAGGTGAAGTTTACTCAGCCGGTCCACACTCCACCCCAACAAGAGGACATGTCGATGGACAACGTCACCGCATGGGCACTGCTGAAGGCCAAAGACATTGTTGACTGCGAAGGTTCGGCACTAGTCACCAGCACCTCGCGCCTGCGCATTCAGGATATCGAAGCAGATACAACTTTACTCGCGATGGCGATCTCGGAAGCGCTTGTTGAAGCATTTTCCCTTGGGGCACAAGTGCACGAAAAGGCCGATCTGGAAAGACGTTAGCCTTTAGGATTAAACAAAAACGGCTCCTCCGGAGAGGAGCCGCTAAAGTCATTAGAGAGCCGCAAGCTCTTAGTTGCTGCTATCGTCTACAATGATGGTCAAATTACCCTCAGCTGTCGACGTGACAGCCACAACATCGTTTGATGAAAAGCCCTCAGCTTCCAAAGCCGCCGAAATTTCCGCATTGGCTTCGATTGCTACCGTGAGATCGCTAAGCGAGTCTTCCTGATCGTTGATCGCTTGTTCGATCGCGCTCGAGTTCTCGGCGGCGCTGCCCTGAATTTCCGACAGTGTCACAATGTCAATCTCAGCATCAGAGTCGATGGCTTCGATGTCAGCCGCGGTCATGCTGGACGCGTTCAGGCTTGAAACAATCGAACCGAAGTTCGTGTCGCCGCCAGATGCATTGGCATTGGCGTTAGCGTTGGCATTACCGCTGGCGTTTGCACCGCCAGAATTGTTGCTGCCGCTTGCCCCAGCATCAACGCCAGCGTCTACACCGGCATCAACGCCGACGTTGTTACCGCCATCAGAACCAGACTCAACATCAACGCTGCCGCCTGCATCGACGCCGCCACCAACGCTTACCTGCGCAAGAGCAAGCGAAGAGGTGGAAGCGAACAGAGCGGCTACTGCTACAATCTTGGTAAAGGTCTTCATTTCCAAAACTCCTTTTCTGCGCCCCCGCAGAAACAGTTAATGGGCTCTGGCCTAGTCAGTTGCGATCACACATTGGGAATTTCGTGGTTTTCGGGCAGATGGCCGATCTCTCCGCGCAAGCGCCGCTTGGGTCAGTTCACCAGAGCCGAAGTGTAGGCTTTACCTAGATCCGTACTAAGCAGGGTAGGGTGAGCACATTCGCAGCGGGCCCCGTAATTAGGCAAGCACAGACCAAAGTAGCCATCCGGCTCCTAGGAAGAGGGCCCAAGATAAAAGCGCGAATGCCGTGATGGTGTAGATGCGAGGCATCTCACCCTAATATCTGCTCGCGACTGACAAATAGCTGTCAGATAAAAAGCAATGACGATGTGCGGATCAGGACCAGAGATTGATTGCGCCGGGCGTACCTAGCGTTATGGTATGTGACAGTTTCATGAAGCATCTTACGAGAATGCGCTTTTGCATGCAGCGGTTGACCTATGATCATTTCAGACAAACATCGGTTTATCTTCATCAAAGGTGTCAAGGTAGCCGGTACCTCTGTGGAGAGTTACCTGTCCCAAGTTTTGGAACCTGAAGCCATTGTGGCTGGGCTCCCGGGGAACCAAGCAGCGACTATCTTTCCGAACCACCGGTCGCGAAATTACCTAAGCGCAAGCGGCGACCGCATCTTCAATGATCACATGCCAGCAACAGCAATCCGATCTGTCATAGGCGCAGAAAAATACGAGCAGTACTTCAAGTTCGGGATTATTCGAAACCCATACGACAAGATACGATCGCTCTTCTACATGCGCGTCAATGAGGAAGATCCGAACTACACAATTGATCAGGCTATTGAGGAATGTGATTCAGAAAAGGTACGGCTTTGTGATGGAGAATCCATGATTGTTCATCGCGCCATCTTCTATGAGAACTTGGATCAACAACTCGGCGAGGTTCTCTCCCAGCTAAATGTTCCGTTTTCTGGCAAGCTGCTATACCACGAGCGTAGCTCGCACCGAACAGCTTACAAGGGTCCAGCTCCGCTATTCTCAGATGCTCAACAGGTTCGCGTGACGGAAAAGTTTGCTTTTGAATTTGCGCTTTACCACTCGATGGCTTCACCGGTGCGAGACAGGTAGGCTCCACCGGCTGGTAGAGCCATTAGGGAAGGCTAGCGCCGGAAGCGGGCTGACTTGTCAGCAACCGCGGCCGGGGCACTCTTGTTGGCGCGGTCGATGATCGTTGGCGCTGCCTCAGCAACCACACGGCCGGCAGTGTCGGTCAGGGACGCATAAGCTCACCGATCAACTTCTTGCAGCAGAGAATGTTAGATGTCAGTTCCTCTTCCTCCGCCACTCCTCCAGCAACGAACATTCTCTCGGCCGTAGGGCAGGGGTAAGAACCCCAGCTTTCGTGGGCCTTTGCGAGTGGACCTGATGACTGCCCAAGTGCCAGAAACAGGCAAAATGCTTTCTCTGACCCCGATGTTCTCCAAAGCTGGTGACTTCGGCGTTCTAGTACACAGCTTTTTGTTGAGTGTTGTCAGCTTCTTAGACAGATGACCTGATTTGAGTTGGACGTATTTAACTTGGATCCCGAGAGAACCCCGCGTCGAATCTGATCGCGCGTTGGCATCCATTTTGAGCACAGACTTAGAACGATTGGCTGGCAAGTCCACCTTTGCACCTCAGTTCACCTCAGACTTGTTGTCGGCGATGGCCCCGTCAATCAGCTGCTCAATCTTTCGTAAACAACGATGATGAGCAGCTCCTGTCGGTTTTACCGATGACAGCCGGCACCTTAAGCGTGAACTGCCGCAGGGCATGATCTCGGCGCAGGGTGAAGCCACAGCGGAACTCGATGACCCCTTCCTCACTCCGAAGATCCACCAGAAAGGTCTCGAGGTAAGACAGATACTTGCGGGAGAGCTCGTGCCCAGGTGATCGACGACTGTCTTCATTGCTCCACGGCCAGGTCGAACTTATTCCCTCAATTACCAAGCGTCCGGAACGCACTATCCTGATCAGCACAACAGGAGGAGTTCAATGGTGAGCGAAGCAAGGAAGATCACAGCGCAGTTTATGAATGGCTTGGCAGTGGCTGCCACGGCGACCTTCGGTGGAGCACTAGCTGCCGGTAATGCAACGATTGCCGCGGCAGCACTAGCAGTGCTCATCAGCTTGCTATTGCGTGTGTGTGCGGTTTGGGTTGTTTGAGCGGGGTAGGGCCCCCAGATGCTCACGCGGCGGACGCGGCAGCCTTGCGCCCCACGTCGGTTATTCATCGACCCTCTGCCAAATCATGAAGACGGACGGCTGATTGGGTGACAAGGTCGACTTCCACATTGGAAAAGCCGAGCATTTGACAAGCCACCTGCATACAGCGAGCGCCACTTCGCGATATTGTAGGTGTATGCCACGAAGCAAAAACAATCGACGCAAGAAGCCACCACAGAGTAAGGAGCCGAAGCTCGAACTCTCAAGCTTTGCAGTTAAGCAAGAGGACCACGGCGAATTCAAGAAGGCCGTCTTGGCCGCGGCACGACACAGCGTCGACGAGTTCCCGGCGATACTTAAGATCGTCACGGATGAGCTTCGAAAGTCGGACCCCATAGGGATTGTTTCAACCTTCGCCGCTTACGGGCTCCAGACCCTGGTCGGACGTGAGGGCGTGAACACCAAATCCGCTTTAAAAGACGTTCAGCAACACCACGCCGAATTGCTACTGGCGCTGATGATGACCGTCCCCTTGGACGAGTGGGGAAAAGACCCATTTTCGCCGGCTATCATGGGAACGGTTTTCGAGACTGTCCCAAAGATTGCCGAAACGTTCCTGCACCAGCGCATCCTGGCTGCTGAAAGTATCACGGATAAGCAGCAATTTACTATCCTGTCTTTACAGGAGCGCATTCGACTTCACACGCAGGCAGTCAGGAATTGGGGCTACTATTCCGATGTCATCCGCATCAGCACCGACCTCTATGAGCCTTTGAACGATCGCTTCAGGTCGCATTTCGGTTTCGGTGCTACCGACCTGATCGACGTGATGGTCGCCGTTGTGGAAGAGTTTGAGCGCAGACATTCCGAACACTTCATGCGACTGGCGAAGGTCATCCGCTCACCCAATGTCCGCCAGATGGTGCGGAACTACTACAAGTATTTTCCGGAACTCGAAGGTGGGCTAGAAGACATCCTAGTCGCCATGCCTCCGGGCATTTCACGCGATGGCATGATGGGCATGATCATGGGACATTGCGATCTCAGGCATTCCGAACGCGCCAGCTTCACTGTTGCTGAAGTCGCAAGGCTTTCGGGCAAAGCCGAAAATAAAGTCGACACGATCCTGAAGTCCCTGTCTCGCCCACCAGGCAGTCTGGCTGGAACCAACCCTGACCACCTCTTCCTTGCCAATCCACTCTGGGATGCTCCGGGTATCAATCTTGGCAGTCTATTTGTCTTCCCCATTCCGCAGATGGTCTTCAGCCATATCCATCGCGTCATGGCGCGGCTAGCAGAAGAGGCCGGCGTCAAGACACAGCTTGAAAGCCGCAGGGCGTCCTATCTGGAAAGCCAGCTTGAGGGCACTATGCGAAAAGCCCTGCCGGGCGCGACCATCGTTCCGGCAGCAAAATGGCAGGTTGGAACCGAGCAGTTCGAAACCGACTTGCTCGTCACGCTCGATCGTACCGTGCTTATCGCTGAGGCAAAATCCAATCAACTGACCCCTCAAGGGCTGCGAGGTGCTCCGGACCGCGTGAAACGCCATGTCTCCGACTTGGTCCTGTATCCATCCCTCCAGTCCGACCGGCTGGCCTCGCTCATCTCGTCTGCGAAGGAAGGGGATGCCGTAGCCGACGCGATTGTCCGCCAGATCGGCGTTGATCCCGCATTGGTCGATCAGATCATCAGGATTTCGGTGACGCTTGACGATTTTTCGGTTCTAAGTTCAGCGGAGGCGGACTTCAAGGAGATCGGCTGGGTACCAGCCGACCACCAGCTCGCGCCGACGATCACGATCGCTGACCTTATCTGCATCGCGGACATTCTCGATCATCCTCTGACCAATCTTCACTATCTCGGTGAGCGCATCTACCTGCAAAAGTCATTCAGCCTGCTTGGCGATGAACTCGACTTCCTGGGACTCTATCTCATCACAGGCTTTAACATCGCAGGCTTGCGGGACGGAAACTCCATCTTCTCACCTAGTGGCATGTCTGAACCGCTCGACCGGTACTACATGAGCCGCGATGCGGGCATCACGCTGCCAAAACCGAAGCCACAGCTAAGCCCGTTGTTCAGCTCGATCATCAAGCAGCTTGAACAGCGTAAATCACCGGGCTGGACGACCGTCGGTTTGCACTTGTTGTCGTCAGCGGACCCTAGTGAGCAGAAGATCATTGAAAGGAACCTGACCAAGCTGCGAGGGATGGTGCGCAAGAATTTCCGCGAACCCGGTCACATCAGTTCGCTTCAGGTTCAACCCCCCGTACAACGGAAGGCGCGCATCATTTTCTATGCATTTCCAGAGGAACTTCGTGGGGAATCGCGAAAGACCATGGAAGGATTAGCCGCCCAAGCGACGGATGATGAACGGGTAGACCACATTGTAGTCTTTGCCCGTTGTACGGACCGCTGGGATGTTCCCTACGAAGCAGTGCTCCTGGTTCGTCGGCCCTTGGGAGACATCGCGGAAAGCTCAAGCGCTTAGCCGAACAGGGCCTGCCGCAACCTTTTCGCCCACAGTTGTCGTGGTAGCCAAGTTTCCATTGCTAAGACGGGATCCTTGGTTCTCTCTGCAGTTTGTATCCATCCTGATCTCCTTTCCTGAGATCGCGAACGTCGGACCTTGCAGCTTCCAAGTCTTCGTAATCTCGTGCCTGATTGTGTATATGGCTGCATGGCGGGACATATTGCCGGGACCCGGTTCCAGATTCCCCGCTATGGCAGCCAGGTTTGACTAGTGTCGATTGACAGCGGTGCGCTGGGCAATCGTTGACGGCAATACCATTGTGGGAAAGTCCCTCGGCCTTGCGAAACACCAAGAAGCGAGGCGATAAGGGGTTGGCTACCATCACGCAGGGCACTCCGGAAACTGATGCGAACATTGCTAGGGAAGAAGCTCCGCATCGTCGCGATGCCACAAAAACCGTTCGGCAAAAACGTTCGGATTCAAGACTGGCGAGCTGTACTAGCGATGGACGGGTCCGTATGCCTGCGCGACGTTCTGTCGTCCGGCATTCGAATACGCGAGTGCGGTAGTGAGGAGGTAACACAGCTCGGGCTGCAAACCGGCACGTTGTCGGATTCTTCCCGGTCACTGCTGTTCGAGATCGAACTCAACCGCGACATCCTGGCGAGCTATCTGCATCACACTAGGAAGTTGATCGAGAAGCAATCCTCGGAACCGGCGGTACGAAAAGATCGCGAACTTCGAGGCGTCGTCTTTGCGGGCGAACTCTCCAGAGCATTCAAGCACAAGGTCTTAATGCTGATCATCGCCGCCCACGTCGCAGATCCGCGGAATTTGTCGCTGAACAGTATATTCTCGGACGATTTTCAAGGACGCTTTGGCACTGAGACATTCTCTATGCCATTCATACCGGACCCTCGAGCGGTCGAGCTCGACCTAAAGAGTCACGGCGCGCATGAAGTGTTCCGCTTTATCGAGGACGGCCCGCATGACACGGCGGACGTTCCGACTTGTCAATTGATGAAGGGGCTGACCTATCTTTCCCATACTTTTAGAACTCCTTTCGCCGGCGAAGCGCTAACGAGCTTTGTGTGGGCCCTGGCGGCGATCGAAGCGATGCTCTCCACCCACGCCGACAAGGCCAACGTGACCATGCTCGAAATGCGCCTGAAGGCATTGTTGGGAGACTCGTTCACGGACGTGCTCAGCGGCCGCTTCAGGGAGATCTATAAGTATCGAAACGCGCTGCTGCACGGCAACGTGTCGCTACCGTTCTCGTTCGATAGCCGTAGCGTCTTCGGTTACAGGGGAGTCAAGAACTCGAACACGATGCCGTTCGAGTTCTCGCAGTTCACATACGGCCTGGCATTGAAGATCATGCAGCGTTTCTTCGAGCTTGGAAGCTACGATATCGGTTACCGGCTGGATGTCGCGACGAAGCCTTCACAGAACTAGCCGGGAATCCGCCTAGTCTCTGATATCGATATAGATAGTCGATTAGAAGCAGCATCAGCGCGCCCATCAATCCACGTCTCGCTTATATGTCATGCCTCCGCTCCACCCACTCAGCGTGTCATGCAACGCGATACCGGCACGCTCGAGCATCAGGTTCCATATCTCGTTCATGTCGTCATAGCCCGCGTGAACCGACTCGAGTGTGACGAAGTGCTCCCACGGTGACCGGCTCTTGATCTCATTGACCGAATAGAGCTCGTCATACGTACCGATCGCTGTCTCTCTCTCGTCGAGGACGCGCGGTTTGCCGTGCGCTAGGGTGTCCCGGAACTGCCGAAGTTGCTCGATCGTCGAGAATGGCCGTTGGTTGTAGTCTGGCTCGATTCCTAGAGTTCCTAGAACCTGCGTCCACTTTTTTTCGCCAGGCTGCCGCTCAACCCACCCTTGCACTACATGGGCGCCAATGAAGTTCAAGTTCGCTTCGACGGCAAAAGCGATCATCGTCAGCGACGCCATCATATCGAGGAAGATGCCATCGCGGTCATTGTCGGCCATCCTCCTCTCAACAGTCTTTTTAAGATGGTGTGCCGCATTGGCAATGTCGTTGTGAATATAGTCTCTAACGTTGCGCTCTAGCTCGACTTCCATTCTGATGTGCCGGCGATCGCTCATACTTACCTCCTGTGAACGTCTTTTTACATCCCGCTTCATAGCCGCACAAAGAAGCGTTCGTAGCGAGACCTCCACTTTTTGGTGAAATGCTCCAGCCCGGCTGGCTGTTATTCACCATCAACCGCAGTCTGCTTCGACCGCTGAGAACAATCAATTGACACACCACGTCACGTGCCCTCGGATAGCTATTGCTTCTCCGTCGCTCGTTAGCTTCCTATCCGCTTCTCCTCCTAGTCCGCCTTTGAGAGCTGCTGGTCCGTCCAAAGCTCAGAGCGAGGCTCAAGAAGGTCCGGCATCATTAGGTCTGTCCCAACCCGTCCCTCCAAAATGCCCTCGACTATCTCCGGCGCCAGCAGCGTCAGCCTAAGAACCCGACTGACATAGGATCTGTTGATGCCTTCAGCATCGGCCATCTCCGCCACTGTAGCGTAGGCACCAGTTTCCAACAGCCTCCGCCACCTGAACGCCCGGGCAAGCGCTTTGACCAGTGTGTTGTCAATCCGCGGCCGGGCAGGAGCGGTGATCTCCTCACCGGCGGGGGACAGCACCAGCTTGCGTCCGCCGCGCTTGCGGATAGTCAGTGGCACAGAAACGGTGAGCGTGTCGGGAGCCTGATCCTGCTGGGTCATGCCGCTTCCTTTCGGCTGATCATCGGCAGCTCCTTAGCCAAACCACTCAGCCCCTCGCTTCTGATGCGGATCATTGCGCCTTCCGTGCTGAGGTCCACGCGCTCAACCAGCAGCTGGATGATCCTGGCCTGCTCGGCCGGGAACAGCTCATCCCAAAGCCCGTCGAACCGCTGCAGGGCCCGCCTGACCTCATCATCGGTGATGGTGCTGTCCTGCTGCCGTGCTGCCGCTGCAGTCCTGGCGATGATCTCCGGTGATCTGAGCACCACTCGTAACTGGTCGATCACCGCTCCCTCGATCTCGCCGGCTGCAATCCTGCGGATCGGGCAGGTGTCTGGCCCAAGCTTCAGCACGGACATGGTGACATAGTACCGGTAGAGCTTACCCCTTCGTCTGGTGTGGGTCGGTGTCATGGCCACACCATTGGGTGCAAACAGTAGTCCCTTGAGCAGAGCCGGGGTCTGTGCCCGCGTCTTGCACGCGCGGCTTCTTGGTCCCTCAACCATGTTGGCATGCACTTTGTCCCAGAGTTCGCGAGAGATGATGGCCTCGTGCTCGCCTGGGTAGGCTGTGCCTTTATGCACGGCGTCACCCACATAGATGCGATTGGCAAAGAGCTTGTAGAGCCAGCCCTTGTCGATCGGCTTGCCTGACCGGGTGCGAACGTTCTGGTCCTGCAGTTCTTTGGCCAGCAGGGTAGCCGAGCCGAGTTTGAGGAACCGCTCGAAGATGGAGTGGACAATTTGTGCCTCACCTTCCTCGATATGGAGCTTGCGGCCTTCAACCCTGTAGCCGAACGGCACCCAGCCACCCATCCACATACCCTTCTTGCGTGAAGCTGCCACTTTGTCCCTGACGCGCTCCCCAATGACCTCTCGCTCGAACTGAGCAAAGGAGAGGAGGATGTTGAGGGTCAGTCGACCCATAGAGGTCGTGGTGTTGAAGGACTGGGTGACAGACACAAAAGTCACCCCATGCTTGTCGAACACATCAACGAGCTTGGAGAAGTCCATCAGTGATCGGGAAAGGCGATCAATCTTGTAGACGACCACAACATCCACAAGCCCATCCTCTATGTCGACCATCAAGCGCTTGAGGGCAGGGCGCTCCAGATTGCCGCCAGAGAAGCCACCATCGTCATAGTCGTCCCGAACAGGGATCCAGCCCTCTGGCTTCTGGCTGGTGATGAAGGCATGGCAGGCTTCCCGCTGGGCATCGAGCGAGTTGAAGGCCATGTCTAAACCTTCCTCTGACGATTTACGGGTGTACACAGCACACCGGAGCCGCCGCACAGGCGCTACACCCTCTCTCATACCTTGCTCCTCTGGTTCTTGAGGCCAAAGAAGGTCCAGCCGTTCCAGCGCGTGCCGGTGATGCGTCGAGCAATGGCAGAGAGGGACGTGTACGGCACGCCAAGGTAGTCGAAGCCCTTGTCCGTAACCGTGACAGTATGCTCCACACCCTGCCACTCCCGCAGTAGGCGTGTGCCAGCGATGGGCAGGAGGTTGGCTGAGCGCTTCCTGACCTCAGCACGACCGCCATCCAGCTCCTCGCCGAGCTGTTCCAGATGGCGGATCGTCTCAGGCTTCAGGCCTCCATAGACGAGTTCCTGAACACGGTAGGTCAGGCGGCTCTCAAGGAACTTGCGGTTGTAGGGCGGTGGCTCAGTGCCGAACAGCGTCCGCCACTTCGTCTTGAGTTCGACAATGCCGAGGGTTTTGAGCTCGGCGATCTGCTGCAGCACGCTCTGGTGCTGCTGCTCGTTGAGGGGCTTGGTCTTTGTTGCAGCAAGGCTCATGCATGGTCTCCGGATGGATGGTCCGACACACAAATGCGTGGTGTGGCACAGCTATCCACTCCTACATCTGCTGACCGCGGAGAGAGTTCGGTTGACTGTCCAGCTCGCAGACGCATGAAGCCGAGCGACAAGATCTCTGCCACTTCAGCCAGCCGCTCCCGGGCTGTCATTTTGCTCGGCTGCAGCGGGTTCATCTGGTGCCTCCTGTTGGAAGCATGATGCCGCTCGGCAGCAAGGGACACAAACCAAATCAGGTACTTAGCGTAGCGCTGCGGCTACAAAAGCAGTGCGGCGGACAATTGAGCGCCGCTGCGAAAAAGGACTCCATCTTCGTTTGTGTTCGCTATATGTTCTCGTTAGTGAGGCCGAGAAGATGTTTGAGATTTTTCCACCGACCCCCTCGTATCCGCTGGATGAGGCATTGCGAGTATTTGGCGACCCAGAGCTCATTGCCTGGTTTGACGAGAACAAGCACTCGCAGGATGAAGCTACGCGCGACCTCTGGCACAGGCGCAGACTAGATCTTGAAAGGTCACTTTCACGGCAAATCCGGCGAGGCGCTCTCATTGCTACGGCCTTCGAGACGCCCTTGACAATTCAGAGCGTACGCCAGTCGATTTCTCCAGACATATGGGAGCTTCTTGACGTGGATTTTGAGCATTGCACTGCAATCGTGGGTGCACTTCAGCTCGAGAAGATCCAAATACAGAAAAGCCCGATTGCGTGGGCCATTCTGAATGGGTCGGAAAATCAGCTGCCTGCTAAATCCCTTGACTCGACAGACGACGATCAGTCTGCCTCGCTTGAGCAGCAAGAAATAGACGTACCGTCGATTGAGCTTAGGGAAGAGTACGACGCCTTGATCGTGACGATCGGATCTGAAGAGATGCCGTTCAATGGTGCCAAGCAGCAGATCATTGTTCGCAAGCTGGTAGAGGTGTCCCAGAACGGCCAGCGCATACGAGGGGAGGATTTGCTGAAGGCAGCCCGATCTACGGCAGACAGCGTTCCGAAGGTCTTCCGCGGCAATTCCTCATGGCCGAGGTTGGAACGCTTCTACCGGACTCATCAAGGCTGGTGCTGGTTGGAACTGCCGAATACTGCGTCGGACGCAACTTAGTTGCACCGGAGTTCACCCTTCAGCGCTCCGCGGTATCACCTTCGAACCACCACCTAAGTGCCGGAACTACACCATAGCAACACCGGGGAGCCATACACTGGTCGCCCTCCGGCACCGTCACGCAGATTCCCTCAGGTTCAACTCCTGACCTGAGGAAACAAACATGACTACTCAGCACTTTGACCAACGCCAGCTCGCACGTCGCTGGAACATCAGCCTACGCACTCTAGAGCGGTGGCGTTGGCAGAATGACGGCCCCAGCTACCTGAAGGTTGGTGGCCGCGTCTGCTACCGCCTTGAAGACGTCGAAGCCTACGAAGCCGCAAGGCTCCATTCGCTCAAGGTGGCGTCTAGCTCTCCTAACGGTGGTGCCCGCCATGACTGAGCGTCAGCGCCTTCTCAACCGCCGTCCATGTTCAACCCTGGTGTTCCGACATAATGGCGGCAGGTATAACCTGACTATCGGCTTTTATAACGACGGCGAAATAGACGAGACCTTCATCGACGGCCCTCGGATTGGCAGCGAAATGGCACACCTGGTCCATGACGTCGCTGTGCTCATCTCCATTGCCGTCCAGTACCAGGTACCGGTGGAGGTGATGCGGGGAGCAGTAGGGCGCACAGAGGTCACAGGCACAGCACACAGCATTGCAGGCGCAGTGCTCGACCTCCTGGCACAGGAGGGCAGCCAATGACCAATATGCATCATGCTCTGATAGCTGCCCGGTCTGAGTTCTACGAGCGCTCTCACGCACACGCAGAGTTCCTGCACTACGTTGGACGCCATGGTCTCGAACTTGGTCGCATCGGCGGCTTTGCCGGAGCGACTGGTATTCTGCCCGGTGTTAACTGCGGAGGAGGGCGCTTCGACTGGGATGCACCGGGTGATGTGATCCAGGCTTTCATCTGCGAGGCTTACGCAGAAGACGGCGAGACGGTCATCGACCTGGTAGCCTGGCCGCTTGACCGACCCAAGCACGTCCTGACCATGTTTGGCCTCGTCCCCCTACTGGGGCTTTGGGAAGCCATGAACCCGGCCACTTACTATGGCGGAAAGCCGCTCCGGATGCACAGGACACCTCTGGAGTGGCTACAGTCCGGCTGTCGAGGTGCCGCCATCGTGCGTAAGGAAGCCGCAGCTCCGATCCTGTTTGGTCTGGATGGAGCAATTGCGGCGGCCGATCAGAGCCACGCCCGGGAGCTGCATGAGGTCATCAGCATGGTGATCCCCAAAGGCAAGATCGTAGTGCCGAGGGCTGCATGACCAGCGAGACTGAGTTCCGGGACTATGTCGCCTACGAACCAGGTGAGCAGAAATTGGTAGTGACCGCTCCCCATGGTCGGAAGCCTGTGGTGGCGACGCCGTACGTCTGGACGCCGGCAACAACCATTCCAACTCGAAAGTGGCTCTATGGCCGACACCTGCTGCGCAAGTTCGTCAGCGCCACAGTAGCACCGGGGGGCGCGGGCAAGACATCGCTTGGGATCGCAGAGTCACTGGCCATGGTGTCAGCCAAGAACCTGCTGGGCCATACGCTGCCCAAAGCCGGCAAGCTCAAAGTCTGGTATCTCAACCTGGAGGACCCTCGCGAGGAAACCACGCGCCAGATCCAAGCGGCGGCGTTGCATTATGGCCTGGTCGCCGATGATCTGGGTGACCGGCTCTTTGTGGACAGCGGTCGCGAGCAGGAGTTCGTTATCGCTGAAGCCGGAGGCAACTTCGCGCTGATCTGCGCTCCAGTGGTGGATTCGATTATCGAACAGATCCGCACCCGAGGCCTGGACTGCGTTGTAGTCGATCCGTTCGTTTCGAGCCACGCTGTGAGCGAGAACGACAATGCTGCCATGGACCTGGTCGTCAAGCAGTGGGGCAAGGTTGCCGAAGCAGGTAACTGCGCCATCCATCTCGTCCATCACACCAGAAAGATGTCCGGCGACATCGAAGTGACCGTCGAAAGTTCGCGCGGAGCGAAGGCGCTGACCGATGGGTGTCGCTCTGTGCGCGCTATAAACCGGATGACCCGCGAGGAAGGCGAGAGAGCAGGGGTCAGCAACCATCGTCTGCACTTCCGCACCTACAACGACAAGGCCAATTTGGCACCACCAGCCGAGCAGTCCGAATGGTACAAGCTCGAAAGCGTCAGCCTTGGGAATGGCGGCGACGATGCCAGCGACGAAGTGGGTGTAGTGACGACCTGGTCGTGGCCAGATCCGTTCGACAGCGTAAATGCGTCCCACCTCCTCAAAGTCCAGGCAAAGATCAAGGTTGGGGAGTGGAAGGAAAGTTCACAGGCAGCGAATTGGGCAGGTTTTGCGGTTGCCGAGGTCCTGGGTTTGGATGCCCGTGAACCTGCTGCAAAAGCCAAAATCAGAGCTGTTCTGAAGGAGTGGCTCAAGAATGGTGCGCTACTTGTTGAGAGGCGAGCTGGGGCAAACCGGCATGTGAGCCCCTATGTCATTGTTCCGGCTGAGGAAACTGCATGATGCGCCACCTTGTCGAAGTAGCGCAAACGGGTGACGCTGGTGACGCATCGGCCATCAGTGCGCTACCTGCGCTACTTGCGCCACCTCCCTTATAGAGGTGGCAAGGTAGCGCAGTGGCGCACACTGCCTCCGCCGGCTCTTAGGGGTAAACTTGCTCACGGCCTTCCTGGTAATCGCCCACTACCCAAACAAAGCTTTGGATGTCGATACGATCACGGGGACCGAGGTCGTTTGATTCGAGGTAGGTTCGTTCGGTGAGATCAAGAAGGCTAGCGTACACATCAAAGTTCAGTTGCGCCTGATACAGTGAGCCAAGAGGGTGCCCCACTCGTGTGGCGTAGTCCTTGGTGACTTCCGGCTTGAGAAACATATGTTGGTCGGGGCGCCATAAGTAAGGAAGATAAGTAGCGACAGTCCACTTTGCAGCGTCCAACGGCTTAAGAACAAGCTCCAGCCGCCGGAGTGCCGCCTTGTCCCCCTGATGAGCAAAAGCCGCCATTGCTTGAACAACGACATCGGCCGAGGCTCCACGAAAGACATCCTGCAACCGGGTCTTCTCAAAAGGAGAAAGCATATTGGTTGAACGAAACACCGAAAGAATGGCTTCGCCGTAGCCCTTGCCGTTCAGTGCTTGCTCTAGCGGCACCGTGCTGTCGAGCTTACTCTTAGCGACAAGCTTGTAGTCCCTCTCTTGATGACGGTAGCCTTCAGACTCAAAGCCATTTGGGAAGAATGTCAGAAATCGATTACGTGCTCCGACATATCCGAAGTACTTGGGATCACCCCGCCCGGCTTCGTCATGTAGCTGCTGCCACACAACATCAGCATTGTCCCCTTCGGCGCAGACTTTGCCGTCCGCCAATCCAAAGAACTTCCCGTCCTTTTCGGCTAAACGCAATTTGCGCTTCCCGAGGTTACCTTCTCGTACAGTCCTGGCTACACCCATATCCGCCCCCAAAGCTTAGGAATTGATAGCATAGCTTCCAGAAGGTTCGCGAATGAGAAGGCAGTTGCGTCTCCGCTGCTCTTCTAGAGAACCGGGGCGGGGGGTCTAAAACTCCACAACCCTGCGGTTTCCTAGACCCGCGGCTCTCTCACGCAGAGATTTTTTCCCGCCTATAAAAAACGCGCGCGAGGAAGCTTGCGGAGTTAACGCTGATGATCATGTCGAACGCTGTCCGAAGCGATCTGGCGGGCCCGTCAGACGGCAGAGGTGGGGTGGAGTTCCGACCGACCCATATCGGGTTAGACGCCAGCAAAGCGGACATCGTCATCTACAGCAATTCGTAGCATACCACAGCAGAAGGTTTCAGATCAGAACTACCCTCATAGTTCACTTGCCGAGAACATGGACCTCGCTGACCTGGAAGCTATTTTTATCGACCGCTATAACGACCGATACCCACCGAACGTCGGTGGCGTATACGATCAAGCCACCGTTCTTTAATTCCGACCATGTGTAGCTGTTGCAGCGCAATGGCAGGGCCTCCACTTTGGTACCAACCAGTGGCATCAGGAAAGCAGTTGCATCATTGATGTTGATGGATGTTTTGCCCTCCATAAGTTGGTTCACAGCATCTACGTTTGAGCAATAGAGCCCCTCCATGGCTGCCGCGAAGGCAGGCACGCACCAACTGATCAAACTAAACAAGCAAGCCGCATTGGAAAAACCGAAAAGGTGCGGAAGGTGTCTTCGCATTTTGATCACTTTAGTCCCTGCAAAGGACTGGGAAGGTTGACGTCCTAGGTGGGTCGGTGCATCCCGCCTTGCCGCCATTTCGGCGTGGGAAGGAGACAAGCCGCTTTCGGGGATTTGCCCTCGCAAGCGGCCATCACAGATGCTTTTGCGTGAGTAAACCCCAAGCTAAAAATTACGGGTGACCGCCTGATACACGCCGTCGTGGCCGAACCAGCATTGGAACCGGAAGTCTTCAGGTGTGCCGTCATAAAAGCCCTGAACGAATTGGCGGCTGCCACTAGGAATGGCGGGAAGAACCGTTACCCCTGGCCCGCGGGCACCAAATAACGCATTTACCTCGCCCTTACAAAAATTTGGCATCCACTCAACCTTTAATGGAATTGAGGGTCTCAGCCGAGCCCGCTGGCCGAAGGACGCGCCTGGAAGGCTACGATAGTGAAACGTCAGCTCGTAATTCGCCACCGCCGCGCCCGTGTCGCTTTCAGGCGATAGAATTACCGAAACAACATATTTGCCTTCGACCTCCGTTTCGTAGCTAACGCCAGCAGAGAAGGCAGAGCTATCGTGCAAGGGTGTAGAGGCACCAATTTCAGCGATGGTGAAGTGGGTTGCCATATTGTCGCTCTCCAGCCAAACACTCATTCTTGCCATGGCTGGCACTTCGACCTGATAAGTTGCGATCGCGGCGCCCGCGATCGTTCCCTCGACTGTCATCCCAGGGCCCTTTGGAAAATGAATTTCAGTCACTTGGGCCTGGGACACGCCAATCGTTGAGAGCAGTGCGAATAGAATTATCCAAGCTCGCACTAGATCCTTAAACAATATCGTTCCCATTTCTGAATTGCGGCATTCCGGCGGCGACGTTTTTTTGAAACGTTCGCCTTCTATCAACTTACGGACTACTGGGCCTGATCTGCCCTTGTCAATCTGGCCGGCATGCACCAATACCCGCAAATGCCGGTTCTGCGGAACTCTTTCCCGTTGCTGTGGACGTACTTGGCTGATGTTCCCATGGGATATGAGCGGAGTGTCAGCTTTCATGTATGCTCGAATTCGAAATGGAACGGCCGCCATGGTGTCGTATGCGGACAGCGTCACCTGCCAAGGTAGACACTACTCTTATCCCTGGTCAGGTTTCTTTTTCCGGGCAGCTAAGACTGCGTGCAGCTTGACTAGCCGGTCCAAGATAAACAACAGTCCCAAGCCAACAATGACAATTAGCAGTCCATGTAGGACCCCCTCTCGAGCGACGTGCTGAGCTCTCAGGAAAACGTCGGTAGCTAAAGAAGGCTTCGGGTCGCCTCCTGGAAGAACATATCGACTATAGGTAGCCGCTGCAGCAATGATGACCACTAGGCCGTAAAACAGCGCAGCAAAGCCTAAAGCAAAAAGAAGCGTGTTAAACAGGCGCCTGGCCACTTGAGGTTCTCCGATGCGGAGCGTGCGTGATCAATCCAATATATCTGAGAGCGCGATGCACGCTTAGTTCTCAACGCAAAATACCCCTATGCTGGTCAGCGATACTAGACCAGGTCATAGATGATCACAGAGGAACGACTGAGACTAGGTCGCTTAGGACCACGAGCAGCAGCGTGGTTTTCAGATTGTCGAATCTTGGTGGTCTTCCTGCGCATGCCGCTAGCAATGATAGCGACCAGGGCGCGCCTATACGGCCGAACCAGTGATCTTTCTAACGACCGATGCAATGACGACTCCGATTAGCACGAACCTTGTGCGGTCTTGAAGCTCCGCCTACTGTCCGTGGAATGTGAGTATTCCTATCTATGTGCCTGACATAATCGCCACCGCTAGATTGGAGGCCGCGGGTGCGGACCCGATACATACGCTTAAAAGTTGATCAAAGAGCGGTTTGAACCTTTAACTAGCCTAGGCTTGAAAGGGTTGGTGGCTTGGGCTCACAACGATGGTGTCGATACGCTAATTCAGGTGAAAAACTAAGCGCGGGAGAATGTGGAATCGTACGGAGGCTGTCCGGCCCTTGTAGACTTCCTGCATCGACTAGAATCCTTAGGAGGGATCGGCTGGTCTCCAGCCGCACGATGCAGCTAGGTTAGAAATAAGCAACGATCTGTCAGACCGAGTACCGTTGACGGATGGTATGGAGCCTGTTCCTGTGCAGGAGACTGACCCAGAAGGTGCAGTCGAGTGGATGCTCTCCAAACTGGGTGGCGCACGCAAACTGATGCAGGACCGCGTTCAGGAGAGCATGTCAGAGCTTATAAGGCGGCTTACTGAAGGTGCCGATGCTGAAGATCGGCTATTCATTTGCCAAAGTCGCTACACAGGGCCTTTGGCTGGTCACCAAGGATTGGGGATGGTGCGCAAGGGTTCTGTGGTGCGCTACAAAAAAGTGCTAAGCTTCTAGCTGCTACGCGCACCCTCGGATAATTTGGAAACCTTTACGTGGATCGGCTTGCCTATGGCAGTAAGACCCTTCAAGCTCGCCAAACGCCATTGAATTTGGAGGCCAGTCAATGCAGCCGTTATTCATAAGAGCAGAGTTTGACTTGGGCATGGACTTCTTTGATCCACCAGAGACGTTTTTGACGCCCGACGCTAGGCTGCTCAAGATTATCTGGTATGGCCAACGTACTACTTACCACTTGCCGGAGACCCATAGTTGCGTGACCTTCACAACGCTAGAGGCAGCGTTTCACGCTGCCTATGGCAAGCCAATGCGAGACTAGGCTAACAACACCTCGCCCCAATCACGAATGGCTGTGAAATTGCGACGTGATCTCGAAATTATCGGCCCTATGTTTGCAACGTGGAGAGGGCAACGTGACTGATAAAAACAGCAGGTACCCGCTGATCAAGGGCGCCTTTCCTCAGTATCTGGTCCAGATGGCAATTCTGGGCATAGCTGCGCTTTTTTACATGCTCGTCATGAGCGGCGACCCCGAAGCACGGGGGCCGAGGGGTATGTTCGTACTGATCACTGGTGGCCCCGTCGTTGTGACCGTCATACTTCTTGTGAAGCTCCGGCAAGAGCGATTAGCGAAGGCGAAGGCTCCAGCCGCTAAGGAGCTCCACACACCTTAATTGAGATTGGCAGCACCTCGATAGCGTTGCTTGCCACTGTCGAGCTAAGCATGCAGAGTTCAAGCTTGCGACACGGGAAGGGCACGATGCTTCTGAGTTCGCGACTGCCAATACTGATGGTTGCGGTTGTTGCCACGCTTACAGGCTGCGCTCAGCCGCCGGTGGATCCGGTAAGTCCATACTTTGAAAGGCTACTGCAATATTCTCAACCAGGGGATTTTAGTCGAAAACAAGTCCTTGAAAAGACAGATGATCAGGTTTAGGCAACCGCTCTGCAGGACTTGCTTAAGGATGGGTTTCGCGTCACGACGTACGAAGGCCCGTTATCAGTAGCTGACCGATCCATAGTCTGTGAGAACGTCAAACACTATGGCTCTACGCGAATAGCCGGCACACCCGAGTTTGCAGCCTACCTAAGTTGGGGTGGTCTTTTTGCTTTTTCGCCCTCCAATGCTTTCAGAATGGAGATCGTTCGGGGACAAGATTGCGAGCTGCTCGAGATTGTTGGTTATCGCTTTCGTGAGGGCATTTAGCGGAGTTCGCGACCATTTCATGGTTGCCGCCTAGTCCGTACCAGTCACAACGCCTTTTGCGCATCCCCGCGCAGTTCCGCGTAATAATGTCGATCTTACAGCCACTTAGTGGGCGTGTTAGACTCGTTACATTATGCAAATCGATCCTCTCACCACTTCTTGGCCTGCCGACCGCGTGGAGCGCCGCTCTGTTGCCGAGCTGGTGCCCTATGCCCGCAACGCCCGGACGCACTCTCCAGCGCAGGTGGCAAAGATCGCCGCGTCTATAGGAGAGTGGGGCTGGACCAATCCGGTGCTGGTGGATGAAAGCGGTGGCATCATTGCTGGCCATGGCCGGGTACTTGCGGCCAAGAAGCTCGGGATTGCTGATGTCCCGGTTATGGTCGCCTCCGGTTGGACCCAAGCGCAACGGCGCGCTTATGTGCTGGCCGACAATCGCCTGGCGCTTGATGCTGGCTGGGACGAAGACCTGCTCCGAAGCGAACTGGTGGAACTGGGCGAGCTTGGCTTTGACCTGCCGCTGTCCGGGTTCTCGGACGCCGAGCTTGGCAAACTAATGCCCAGGGCAGAGCAAGGAGATGCCAACTACATCCCCCCTGTACCCGCTGAGCCGGTCACGTGCCCTGGCGATCTCTGGATCCTTGGTGATCATCGCATCATCTGCGGTGACAGCACTGATCCGGATACGGTCCATCAGCTTCTAGCCGGGGAGAAGCCGCACCTGATGGTGACGGATCCTCCATATGGCGTTGAGTACGATCCGGAATGGCGCAACCGGGCAGGGGTGTCCACCACAGGGCGCACCGGGAAAGTCGAGAACGATCATCGAGCAGACTGGCGGGAGGCCTGGGCCTTGTTCCCCGGTGAGGTCGCCTATGTCTGGCATGCCGGCATCTACGCGACCACAGTGGCCGAGAGCCTTCTCCAATCAGGGCTCACACTGCGCTCGCAGATCATCTGGGCCAAGCCGCGCCTGGTGCTGAGCCGTGGACACTACCATTGGCAGCATGAACCCTGCTGGTATGCGGTACGTGATGGCGGGCAGGGGCACTGGCAGGGCGCACGAGACCAGACCACCATCTGGGCTATCGATGGTGCTGCAGAGGATCAGGACACTAGCCACTCCACGCAGAAGCCGGTGGAGTGCATGCGCCGACCCATCCAGAACAACAGCAAGCCGGGCGATGCCGTGTACGAGCCATTCAGTGGATCAGGCACGACTATCATTGCTGCCGAGATCGAGAACCGTCGCTGCTATGCTGTTGAGCTTTCACCTGAGTATGTCGATGTGGCCGTGCTGCGCTGGCAGGTATTCACTGGCAAGCAAGCCGTGCTTAGCACCGGGGAGACCTTCGCCCAGGTCGCTGAACAGCGTGGGGTACAAGCGGATGAGACGGCTGCATGACCCGCCGCGGCCGTCCACCCTATGTGCCCACCGGCAAGGATCGCCGCGTGGTCGAGATGATGGCGGGCTGGTCCATACCAGAAGAGCGTGTCGCCAAGGTCTTGGGCATTGATCCCAAGACCCTACGCAAGCACTTCAAGGAAGAGCTCGAAGTTGGTCATGCCAAGCTCGAGGCACAGCTGGCGCAGAACCTTCTCCGGATTGCACAGGGGCATGATCGGCAGTCACTGATTGCCACCATCTTCGCGCTCAAGTCGCGCTTTGGCTGGGTGGAGCAGCAACCGCCGGCGCGGGAGCAGCCGCTGGGCAAGAAAGAAGCCATGCTGGATGCAGCGCAACGTGCGATCAGTGGAACGTCAAAGTTCGCGCCACCTCGGCCGCCACCTTACTACCGTCAGGGCAGGACGCCTGATGAGGAGCTAAACTAAGGTCGTTGGTTCGGCTTCTTTCGACCCCATATGCGACGTTCGATCCCTTACCCCGGCTCCCCGGAAGCAGACATTCGCAGGGGAAAGGCTTTCGCCTCACAAGCAGCGGCGGTAAGCGCCCATGGCACATTGACAGCAATTCTCACTTCGGGGTGTGTTCCGAAACAGCTTAGCCTGTGGTGCTCAGCAGGCTTACTCTAAGGTCAAGTTGCCTTGGGTGAACAAGGGCAATAAATGACCTCAGCTGTCGTTCGCCTAGCTCTGAAATGAGTTCCTCCATACGCAAGGCTGTGATTTTCGAGGTCGACGGCACGCTGATCGATTCCGACGACCTGCATACCGAGTGTTAGCTCGAAACCTTCCAGCATTTTGATTTGGATTTTGCCTATGACCAGGTGCGTGGCCAAATCGACAAAGGCGGCGATCAACTCCTGACTGCCCCGTTATCCGCCGATATGCTAGAACAGCAACGCGAGGCCATATCGAGCTTCCGCGATGATCTGTTCAAGCGCACCTTGACTAAACAGTGATATGCTAAAGGCAAGAAAGTTGCCTTTCCTTGTCGGACTATCCCGAGCCACTGGACTGCCGATTTCGAACTCGCACACGAGTTGAGGATTTTGGGCACCGCCAAGGGAATACACTTGTGGGTGTGTCACCGAGATCGGCTGCAACATAGCTTGCCCAATCCCGTTGCGGTCTCATGCGCACACACCTTCTTCTCGCCCTCTGGCTCACCACGCTCGTCCCTTCACTTGCCCAAGATGAGGGGCTGCAAACAGCTAACGCTGTAACAACTTCCACACTTGATGTGCTGATCAGTCGAGCGATGCCTGTTGATGCAGTCTCGCCCAACATTGCACCTGTAGAACCAGCGGCGCCGAAGCACAGTGAGCCTGCTATCGCCCGGTTGCAGGTTCGGCTTGATCAGGCCGGCGCTTCCCCGGGCGTGATTGATGGCTTCGACGGCGAGAACGTCCGGAAAGCTGTTGCAGCTTTCGAAGCCCTGAAGGGCCTTCCAGCGGACGGGGTCGTTGACCCCGAGGTCATTCGAATGTTGGAAACGGAAGCACCAGTCCTCGTCTCGCATGTGATTACTTCGTCAGATTTGGAGGGAGTGGTCGGGCCTCTTCCGGAGGACTATGCCGAGCTGGCGCACTTCGAACATCTTGGGTTCGCCAGCGCCGCAGAGGCCCTAGCCGAGCAATTCCACATGGACATCGGTTTTCTTAAGACCTTGAACCCGGATAGTGGTTTTGAGGAAGGCGAGGAGGTCGTCGTTGCCGCTGTTGGCGATCCCATGGAGGGAAAGGTCACAAGGATCGAGGCGGATAAACGTTTGGGTCAGCTACGGGCGTATGACGCGACCAACAGGCTGATTGTCGCTTATCCGGCGACGGTGGGAAGTGAAGACAATCCTTCTCCCGCTGGTATTCACACAGTCACCGCTGTCGCGCCCGAGCCAACCTATACCTACAATCCCGAAGTGAACTTCCAGCAGGGAGATAACACCAAAGTTTTGGAGCTTGCTGGCGGGCCCAACAATCCGGTGGGCACCACATGGATTGATCTATCTGAGCCGACCTATGGTATCCACGGAACGCCTGAGCCTTCCCGGATCGACAAGGCTGACTCTCATGGTTGTGTAAGGCTGACCAATTGGGATGTGGAGGAACTCGCCGGCATGGTGGAACAGGGTGTCACAGTGGAGTTTATCCAGTAGATAATCGGCCTGCCCCGCTGCCCGCGGAGATATCGGCACCAATATATTGCTATCATCCAATAAGCGACGTTGATTAGCCGGGAAGGCTGGTCAACTTGCTGTCGACCAAAAGCTTTCTGGTGAAATTTTGTTCAGTGATGGCTGCTGAGGCCCGGCGCCGATCCATTCATGCTGAAAGTCTGAAACCACCCGCTGACCACCGCGTTGGCGGGAGTGACCTCAGAAGACGGTGGAACAAGATGAGCTTGGGTAGGCAAGACAAACCGGTTGCTTGGGATCATCTCGCAGCGCCGGAGAAGGTGACCTTGTATGCTTTGGCTGTGGAACCCCAAAGCGATGTCATGTGGTCGATCCAACGTTCGCTTTGCTTCTATGGCTTTGCAGAGATCACGTCCGAGGGTTTGAGGCTTACGCGATTGGGAAGGTCGATGTTGGCTTCCCGTCATGGGCTGCCAACCGTAATCGGCCTGAGCAGTTCTCATCGATCCTTTATGCAGTTGCCTGACTAAGCGTGTGCAATAAGTCCTCACATGAACATGCGCGTCTCCCAAGAGTATTGATCATTTGTTAAGGACCTTTATTCCCTGCCATGCATTTTGGTAGAAGCGGTACTGCGCTGAGTGCATGGGAGTAAGCCTGATGAACGTTCAATGGAATGAGCTGACCGAAGTTCAGCAACAAGCCCTTCGTTTCTTCTCCGCTGGTCAGCAGACTCAAGTTCAGAGAGAAATCGAAGAGCAGCTTCGCAACTTGGGACTTGCTAAACGAGACGGTGGAACCGCCAAGCTCAGCAAGATTGGAAAGCATCTGGTGCCCAACTAGGCGGCCGACCGCATCAGCAAGTGCTTTGTAGATGTAGAGAAACCCGGAGAGCAGTGGCCTACTCGGTACTGGCAAGCCGCGGAGCAAGCGTCCACGAAAAAGGGACCACTGGCGGCTCTCCGCATATCTCTGGTGCTGTTAACAGAGGTCTTGCCAGACGCGGCAGAGGCCGACGCATCATATTAACGACCGCTCGCACGACGGATCTAACAAAGGTTGGTTACGCCGAGTTCCGGATAGTCCAGAAGTTTGACACTTCCCTACATCGATTCGGCCGCGAAAGCAGGCTTGATCCAAGAACCTCGAGAGGGTGCTCCGATGCAGCCAGTGCCGCATGGCCTTAGGTTATTCATTGTGGAGGACGAGTACCTGATCGCAGATCAGGTCGCAAAAACGTTTGCTAGCCGTGGAGCCGAGGTCATCGGTTTCGCGCCAACTGCACAGAAGGCGCGCGAGATCATCAGCCGGGGCGCGTCATTCGATGTAGCAATCTTGGACGTGGGGCTGCGGGATGGCGACGTCTTCACGGTCGCTGACCAGATACAGAAATCAGGAGCCATCGTGGTCTTCTATACGGGACTCGATGCAAGAAGGTTACCCGAAAGATTTCGAACGACGACCGTTGTGCCGAAGCCGGAGGACGTCAATGTGCTGTATGCCAGTACGTTGAAGGCATGCCACGTGCCTCTTGACCAATATTCAAAGTCTGGTGTTGTTGCCTCTGGTGCCTGAGCTGACCCTCAGCCTTCAAGCTTCTTCTCGACCTTAGTACTGCTGTTTAAGGCTTTGCGGTGAGCTGTGGGCTCGGTGCTCCCAATTGAGGACTCAATGCCAACCCGCCGCATCGCAGACCTCATTCCAAAGAGTGCCACAGACTACGCCATCATCACCACAGACCTTACGGGCGACATCACGTTCTGGAACAGCGGCGCCGAGAAGGTACTAGGCTGGAGCGAGTTGGAAGTTAGCGGACAACCCGCCAGTCTTATATATACACCGGAGGACCGGGCTGCTGGTGTTCCCCAGATGGAGATGGATGGGGCGCTGACGCACGGGCGTGCCCTTGATGAGCGCTGGCACCTGCGAAAAGACGGGATAAGGTTCTGGGCTAGCGGCGAACTCCTGGTTCTGCGGGATGGAAACAGCGTTGAGGGTTTTGTCAAAATCCTGCGGGACCGAACCGCGAAACGTATCTCAGCAGAAGGACTTGAAGCCAGCAGAGCGTTCGCGCGCGTAACGCGGAAGCTACGACTTGGTTCCATCTTGATATACAATCAGCGCACTCCGCGGAAACACTAGGCTCGTCCGCTTGCCATGGCGTCCAAACCGGATGTCGTCCATGTCAATCTCAGCTTAGGATACTGTATAGCCGGCATCGTCATTGGGACGTTTCAACGCTAGCAACGCCATTGTGCATTACCGGCGACTAGATGCAGGGTGGAGCCGATCACCAAGTATTTGCCTATACTGGCCTTGCGGCACGCGCAAGGGAGATCCCTGACCGGCAATGATCGACTAGATCGATCTGCGGATCCTCTTTCGCCAAAGACCGCAGGCGCCCTTGTTGTTGGAACCGCGTCGCCTTGTCCCCTGCGAAGTGCGCCGGAACAAACAACTGGCTCGAAGATTGGAATATCTGCTTGTGCACACAGAACAAGGCA
>JAESFJ010000250.1_pt1 | contig 29293 bp, 33 predicted proteins | sample 9266161 | NCBI WGS metagenome assembly JAESFJ01 (sample SAMN14506165, study PRJNA617096) | algae metagenome | isolation source: Calothrix sp. FI2-JRJ7 and co-occurring heterotrophs from granitic desert soil | place: USA: Red Pass Lake area, Fort Irwin, California | collected 2000-06-01
CTCCCTGCCCTTCCCCCAGAATCCTCCCTCCCGCCTCAAAACCGGGACCAAGCTTCCAGGACAAAGGACCAACGGACGCGCTCATTGGTCGCTGCCGGAACGCGGGACGAAGAGCGGCGAGAGCGAGCGCGCGGCTGGCGGCGAAGCTGCCGTCGGCGTACGCTCGGCTTGCGGCGGCGGTGCAGCGGAGCTGCCCGCCTCGCTGCCGCCAACCTGCGCGGGAAAGAGCGATGCGCTGCGCCAGGCGGGCGCCTCGCGACGCGGCGCGGGAGCGAGCGGAGCGATGCTCGAGGCGCCGATCGCGGGTGCGATCGCCGCGACATAAGCGATGGTTTCGGCGGGCAAACCGCGCCGCCCCGCTGCATAAGCATCGGCGCGACCGGGTCCCGCATTATACGCCGCGAGCATCAGCCGCACATCGCCATAGCGATCCCACATCGCGCGCAAATAGGCTGCACCGCCGAGGATATTCGCGCGCACGTCATAGGGGTCAGCCCCGAGACCGTGACGCGCGGTCAGCATCGCCCAGGTCGCGGGCATGATCTGCATCACCCCCATCGCGCCCGCATGCGACAGGGCGCGTGCGTTGCCACGGCTCTCGACGTTCATCACGCGCCATATCCATGGTTCCGGTATGCCGAAGCGAAGCGAGGCCTCGGTCACATGGGCGGCGTAGGGATGCAGCGCGCCCGGCGCAGCCGGCGCGGCCAGGGCAGCCCCCGCCCCGCCGCCGAGCGGCGCAATGAAGAACAGAGCGGCGGCGATGCGCGCGGCGCGGAAGCGCGCCGAGCGAGCCGAACGCGCCACCGCTCAGGCCTTGTCACGCGGCGCGGGCCGCGACCAGAGCAGATGATATTCATCGTCATTCTGCGTCGAGCGCAGCAGATTGGCACGGATCGGCGCGCCGAGCGCCGGGTCGTCGATTTGCAGCGCGATGTAGGAGCCGGCGCGCTCGCCGCGCCGTTCCCAGCCCGCTCCGATCTCGATGCCACTGTCGGCCTCGACGAGCAGCACGCGCCATGCCGGCGCATTTTCCGCGTCAGACGGATGCGCCGGAACGATCGCGACCATGACATCGATGAGGAGCGTGCGGATCTGTCCCGCAAAGCCATCGTCCGCGGATTGGAAGTTGCCGATAATCATGTCGTAGGTTCCTTTTCGTCGGAGGGTAAAACGGGAGATGAGACGGGCCGGCGCCAGCGAAGCGGCGCGCCGGACGCTTCGCGCGTGAGCAGCGGATGCGCGGTGCCGACTGCCGCGGCAGCGGGCAGCGCTTCGAAATAGCGGCTGTCGAAACTGTCGGGCGCGTCCCCGAGCAGAAACAGCTCGCCGCGCTGGAGACGGCGACAGCCGAACCAGCGCGGCAACGGCCGGCCCATTCGATCGCGATCGAGGGCGCGCGCGACGCCCACACCATCGACGGTCACGAAGTCGCCGCTCCGGCACACCAGCGCGCCGTCTGTCGCGGCAACGCGTTTCAACAGCGGCACGCCGCGCGGCAAATAGCCGCGCGCGGCGAGCAGCGACGCGACACGCTCGGGCGGATCGATCAGCGCGAGGTCGCCGGTCGCTGGGCGGTGCCCGACATAGACGCGGTAGAGCCCGGTCGGCATGCTTGCGCTTGCGTTCCAGACGATCCGTGGCTGCGGCGCGAGCGCAGCGACCGCGCCGAACAGGCCCGCGAAGAGCGCGCTCGAGACGATCGTCGCGCGAAGCCAGGGCCGTCTCATGCGCCGATCGCCCTGCGGCGAAGCCATGCGTCATGCCGGTCAGGCCCGTAGGGCCGAAACGGCAGACCTGCGACCAGCTGGCTCCCGATGTGGCGCCAGTGATCGGGCGCGACGTCGCACGGATCGACGCCGCCGGCTTCAATCGCGTCGATCGCCATCAGCACCTGCTGAACATTGGGCCAGCCATCGATCCGGAGCAGCAGTTCGCCGCCGGGCCGGACGAAGGGATAGGTCGCGTAAGGCGCGCCCCGCGTTACCGCCGCGACGATCGCGATGCTCGAATGGATCGTCCCGAAGTCGTTCGACGACCAGCGCACGAACGCGAAGACCGCACCGGGCCGGAAGGAGGAAATGCGGGTTCGGCGATCGACGATATGGTCGGCGGCAACGCGGCCGAAACGGATCCAATGCTCGAGGCGCTGCTCGATCCAGGTCAGCTCAACGTCGGTCAGGCCGCTGGCTGTCGACGCAGCGCCGACGGCGAGCGGGTCAACGGAGCGAGCCCGTTCGTGCGGCCGCGGCGCAGAATGCGCGGGCATCAGCGGCGCCCCGGGCGCAGCGGCGAGATGGTGCCGACGCCGGGATCCGAGGTCGACGTCTTGCGCCCGATTGCCGCCCAAGCGTCGAGATCGGCGATCGCATAGACGATGCGGCCGCCGAGCTTATGATATTTCGGACCGGTTCCGTAGCAGCGATGCTTCTCGAGCGTCGTCGCCGACAGGCTGAGGTGTACCGCCGCTTCCGGCGTTCTGAGGTAGCGCGGCGCGACGGGCGCGGGACGGTCGGACAATGAGGCCTCCTGCCAAGAACCGGAAGCCACCGAAGGCTCCCGAAACGGAAAGGCGACATTGGAAAATCGCAGGAAGGATTCGGAACGGACAAAGCGCCGGGGCGCCGAATGTCCCGATCAGGCGGCGCGCAGCAGCGCGCTGAAGCCGCCGTCGCGCATCGCGATGGCAGCGCGCTGCCAACGCGCGATGCGGCGGCGCTCGCTCGAGGCATCCCATTCGGATGCCGAAAATTCGCGGGCGTCCGCGAGCAGCAGCGTCGCTGCGATCTCGCGGGCTGGCGCGCCTTCGTCCATCGCGTCGAGGAGGCGCAGCCACTGGATAAGCCGCCACCGCTCTGTGGGGCCCGGCACGCCGTCGGGCGGCAGGCGGACCGCGCGCAGATCGAGCAGTTCGCGGTGCAGCGCCATGACCATCGAGGCCCGAAGGGCGATCTGCGCATCGGCGGGGGTCAGAAAGGCGAGCCGTTCGTTCGACCGGCAGCGGCGGATCAGGAGGCGATAGCGGCGCCCCCCGGCGAGCAGCACGACGTGCCAGTCGCGATAGGAAAGCAGCTCGGCGGCGACTTCGAGGCCGTCGAATATCTCAGCGATACGCAGCGCGGCGAAGCCCTTGGGCGCTGGCCGTGCGATCGTGACGAAGGCGCAGGCCTGCGGCCGCCACAGGGCGGGCGCTGCCGCAGCCGAGAGATCAGGATCGAAGGCGAAAGACCAACCCCCAGCGGCTGGCGAGCCGCCGCAGGAGCCGAACCCGGTCGCCGCCGCGCGCCGCCGCGGCAGCGGCGAAGGCGCCACGATAGGCGGGACTTCGCCGCAGGAATTCCTGCGCGAAGTCCGCGCGATCATATAGTTCAAATATCTTAGGAAAATATGGCGACTGCCATCCAGCTGCCTGATCCATTCGCACCTCCGACCCGTTTGAGGAGAATAAACCGCGGAATTTCAGCCGGTTTCTGTCACTGGCCGCGACTTGGTTACCGGCGCGCAAGGGACAAGCTTAACGCAAAATTGTCTCAACCCCGCACACTAAAGCCCTCAATTTGGATGTAACATCGCCCGGCCACGGGCCGGGCGATGCGCGGCTCGATCAATTGTCGCCGCGACGCGGCTGGCGGCTCCAGACCAGATCATGCTCCCCTTCTTCGCCCGAGAAGAGCTGGGCGAAGATCGGTGCGACGAAGCTCGGGTCGTCGAGCTTGACCGAAAGATAGGGCCGGTTGTCCTGGCTCGTCTTCTGCCAGGCCGCGCCGACCTCGGCGTCGCCGACGAACACGCGGTGGCTCGGGGCATTGCCGCTGGCGTTCTTCTCCGGAACGATGCGGACCGACTTGGCCTGCACCGAGAGGGTGATGATCTGGCCGCGATATTCTCCCGAGACCAGTTTGAAGCTGCCGATCTTGCTCATGTTGAAGTCCTTTTCTGCATCTCGCGGCCGCACCAGCGCGGCCTCGATGCGCATCGGCAGCCGGCAAGGCGCCGCGCCGCAGCCCTTGGGCCCGGAGCGAAGCGGAGGACGGCGGGGCCGGAAGTTTCTTGTTTCGCGAGGAACGGCGGCACGCCGGGGGAAGAAAGTTGCGGACCAGCCGTTGCGGCTAGCGGCGCAGCGTCAGCGGCTTGCCGGCAGATCGCGCAAATCGAAGAGGCCGGGCCGGTGCGGCGCTGCCGACAAGGACATCAGCGGTGACGGGTCATCGAAAGCCGGGCGAACCCGTCGCGGTTTCATTCTCAGGAGGTAGCTCCGAGCGGGACGCCGGCCTCGGCCCGACTCCCCTGCGGCGCTCCGAGACTTCGCCAGGCGGCCACTGCCGTGATCAGCGCGCCTGTGATCGCGAGGCACTCGAGGACTGCGCCGTCGCTCAAGGCGAGCCCGCCTAAGCCTTTTGCAGCCTGATATCCGGCAAAACCTGCCGGAAGGGCAAAGAGCAGCGCCACCAGGCCCCGCCAAAGCGGCGGCAGTGCCGCGCACAAAAGCCGACCGGCAAGGAGGATCAGAACCCCTAGAAGCAATCCCGAGACGATCGACGCGCCATATCCAAAGCCGCGATCGAGCATCCAGAGACCGGCGCCGATACCGGCGTAGATGGGCAGCGCAATCGCCGCGAGCCGGAACATCAGCACGATGAGATAGAGACCGGCGATCCCGCCAAGGATGATCATAAAGGTCACAAGCGTCCTCCGTTCGGACGCGCTCTCCACCACCACCACAGCGCAATCTGCCCGGAAAACATAGCAAAAATGCCCCGAAGGTGGAACCGGAAGTGGAACCACCTTGGGGCGAAATTTCTGCGATCAGCGGTTGAAGGGGTCATATTCGCAGACGATGCACGCGGGGTCGCCGTCGAACTCGTCGAGGGGCATGACCGAGAAACCAGCGCTGGTTTCGATGAGGACGATGACGGTCATCATCGTGCGGGCGAGGTTCCAGCCGAGCGATTGAGCAGTAGAAAGCGGCATTTCGAGGCTCCTGTCGGGGAGCGGGACCATTCCCGCTCGACAGTCGCCCCGCCGGACGGGGACAGGCCGCAATCACCGCAGCGAAGCGAAGGCCCAAGCGCAGCGCAGGGACCCCTTGCGGGTTGATTGAGGGAGGCCGGGCCTCGGCCAAGGGAATAGCGGCATTCGAGAGCGGGATGGTTTCGCGTCTGGCCTGGTGCCTTGCCGCGATCGCCCTCCCTCGATCCGGAAAAAAAGCGACGCGGCGGTCGGGACCGCCGCGCCGGATAGGTGCGCCCCTTCGGAGGTTGTCAGGGCGCCGGAGTTCGGTTCGCGATCGCGTCCTCGATCAGGTCCTGCATGACCTGTTCCAGCTCGACGCCCTTGCGGTCGCCACCGGTCGAGATTTCAGTTGCGATCAAAGCGTAATAGCCGGTCTCGCGATCGATCCAGCCGGTCCAACCATAAGCACCCGGTGAGGAATTGATTTTCGACGTCGCGCACGCCGACGGCGTGTCGCATTCGACGAAGGAGCCGAGTGCATATTCCCAGCTCGCCGCGCTCGCCGGAACGAAGACGCGCGGCAGGCCCGCGGTGCGCTGCTGGGTGAAGGTCGTCATATCGGTAATGAAGCTGCCGCCAAGGAAGGCACGCAGCAATTTCGCATAGTCGCGCGGCGTCGAATAGGCCCCGCCCGCTACCCATGGGTTGGTCGGCGCGCTACCCGCTGGATCATACCAGGTCGTGCTCGTCATGCCCAGCGGCGTCGTCACATGCTGCGCGAACAGTTCGTGGAAATTACGTTGACGTGACGGCGATGTGCCGGGCGCAATGCTGTTATCCTTCGCCTCGAGATAGGCTGCGGCGACCTGAAGGCCGTGCGGACCATAGCTATATTGCGCGCCGGGTGCATTGCCCGGGCGCAGACTGTCGTAACGCAGGTCGTGGATGCTCTTCGCGCAATTGTAGAGCGTCATGGCCGGAAGCAGCTGACAGCCGCCAACGAGCGGGCTCGCATTGAAGCCCGACGTCATCGACAGCGTATGCTTGAGTTTGACGTCCTTCTTCGTGCCGCTCGTGGTCCAGAAGGCAAGCGGGGGCCGCATCGGATCGTCGAGCGTGGCGAGGCCCGCCTGCACCATGCGCATGCCGAGCGCGCCAGCGAACCATTTGGAAGCAGACGCAAGCGGAGTCACCCGATCGATTCCGAAGCTGCCCTTCTCATAGGCGAAGAGATAGTCGGGATCCGAAGCGTTACCGACGATGAAATAGCCGTCATCGACCTCGGTGTCGGCATCGATCGCCGCCTGCAGCGCCGTCCAGTCATAGGTATAGCCGCCGACGGTGGTCGAAAGGCTGGCGGCCGCGGGCGCCGGTGCCACCGAGGTCGATGCTGTCGCCGTTGGCGCCGCAGGCGGAAGCTGCACCATGGGACGCGCCTCGCCGCCGTCGCCGCCGCCGAACCCACCCTGCGCCGCAAAGGCCGCAGCCCCCGCCATCGCCGTACCGGCGGCCAGCCAAATCCATTTTCCTCTTCCAGCCATTTTCTCTCTCCCAGCTTCGTTGCACATCGTCGAAACGGAGGGCCTTGCGGGGCCGAACGGGCTAGGGCCTCAGCTGGCCGTTCCCGAAGTGAATCCTTAGCAGATGGTCGAGCTGCGCCTTGCGAAAGCCAGCGACGACACTCGATTGGGGCGCAAATTTCGCAAGCCGATCGCTTGTCGGATCGTAACTTGGCCAGTCGCGAACGAGTGCGCAGCCGGGAACGCCCGTCTTGGCGAAGCCAACCCAGCAGGCGGCAATGCCTTCGCCGAAGCGGCGATCCTCGTCACCGACGGTGCCGGCGACCGACGCAAAATAGTCGAGCGTCCCGAACAGATAAGGGATTTCAGACCCGTGCGCGGCGCCCTTGGCGCGGTCGCGCCGCGCCGCTGCGACATAGTCGAAATGATAGAGGTAGGATGGCGCACCAGCCGCCGTCCGCGCTGCGAGCCAGCGGGCCGGTGCGACGAACCAGGCGTCGCCCAGCACCTGACGCGCCAATTCGCCATCGGCCAGCTCCAAGCCGTAGGCGGCGCGTCCCGCGGCCTGGTCGCGGCCGAGATAAGCGAGCGCTGCGGCGGGCGGCACGCCCATGGCAAGGATCACACTCGCCTCGTTGCTGTTGGCGCCCACGAGGAGCGGAACGTCGATCGGCTCGCTGCGCGCAAACACGCGCCACGGCGCTTCGCGCACCAGTTCGCCGTCGAGGATCGGTCCGGTCATCACGCCCGGCGTGCGGACGTCGCCCGCGGCGACAAGCGCGGCGGCAGGAAGCGCGCGCAGCGCTTCGAGCGAAGCCGAAGGCGGCGCGCCGGCACGCGCTGTTAGCTCGGCGCCGAGCGTTTCCTGTTCGCCAAGCGGACGCGGATCGAGCAGGCCAACCCCCGACTGGACGATCGCGCGGGCGAATACCCCCTTGGCCTCGGGCTGCGCAAGGATCGTCGTGACACCGATCGCTCCGGCGGATTCGCCGAACAAGGTCACCTGCCTGGGGTCGCCGCCAAAAGCCGCGATATTCTTCTGCACCCAACGCAGCGCGGCCAACTGATCCATCAGGCCGTAATTGGCAAGCGCCTCGCCGCGCGGCTTGGCTGCACTGAGCGCGGGATGCGCAAAATAGCCGAGCGCGCCGAGCCGATAGTTGATCGTCACCAGAATCACGCCTTGCCGTGCGAAGGCGGTGCCGTCGAAGGCCGGGAAGGTGCCCGAACCGATCACATGCGCGCCGCCGTGGAGCCAGACCATGACGGGCAGCTTGCGCGCCCCCGCGGGGCGCCAGATGTTGAGCTGGAGGCAATCCTCGGACTGGTGCTCGGCAAGGCCCCCCGCGACAAGCGCGGGGCGCACCGTTTGCGGGCAGGCTGCGCCGAGTTTCGAAGCGTCGCGGATGCCCGCCCAACGTGGCGGCGCCTGCGGCGCGCGCCAACGAAGCACGCCCACCGGGGGCGCAGCAAAAGGAATATTGAAAAAGCGCTCGACGCCCGCATCGCGCGCACCGGCCAAGCGGCCCTGCGTGATCGTCGCGGCAGGAGCGGCATCCGCCGCCGCGACAGCTACCGATCCAAACAGCGTCGCGGCACCGAGCAGTGCTGCCATCACCAAATGCCGCATTTCGCCCTCCTTCCTTTCCCGGCCAGCGGCCCGAGGCCGCGGACGGGCGAGCGACCTAGAAAGAAATGCGTCCTTCGACGCCGATGACGCGAGGCTGGCTGTACCGATTGATCGTCGGCGCCTGCGCGACGAAATAGACCTTGTCGAACAGGTTATTGGCGAAGGCGCTGACGCTGATCTTTCCGAACTCGACGCCGACCCGCAGATTGACGAGGACATAATCATCGAGATCGACCGAGGTCGCCGTCAGCTCCTGCTTTCCTCCCCACTGACCACTGACCAGAACATTGCTGGTCAGCGAGACATCCTTGGTGACCGGGTAGCGCAGATTGAGGTTGGCCGAGGCGAGCCAGTCGGGAACCTGCGCGAGATCCAGCCCGTCATAGCGGCCGCTCTTGACCTCGCCGCCCTGCCGCGAGCCGCTGAGCGCGAGGCGGCCATTGCCTTCGCCAAGATCGAAGCCCTGGCTGTACTCGGCCTCGATACCCCAGCTTTTCGCATCGCCCGCATTGGTCAGATAGGCGACCGCCGCCACCGGACACGCCGCATTGGTGAGCGCGCAGCCATCGTCGACCTGCGCGATCAGGTCCTCAAGCTCGGTATAATAGCCCGCAATCGCGAAATAGCCGCGGCGGACCGGACTGCCCTTGATGCCGACTTCATAAGATGTGCTGTTTTCGTTGCCGAACAGCACCTGCACCGGGCTCGGCGCGCGCGGATCGGAGAGGCGCGTATTGAACCCGCCGGCGCGATAGCTGCTGCCGACCTTGCCATAGGCGAGGACGTTCGACGTCAGCTTGTATGAAAGCGTCGCGTTGTATGAAAGGTTGTCGGCGTTGATGCTGTCGTCGATGATCCGCGACGGCCCGCCGGTCGGCAATCCCGTCCCCAAATCGTAAAGCCGCGCGGAGATGCTCCGGCTGTCGCGGGTATAACGCAGTTCCCCGGTCAGGTTGAGACTGTCGGTGATGTCGAAACCGAGCGAACCATAAGCCGCATAGCTTTCGAAGTGGAGCCGCGCGGGGGCGATATTGCCCGGCGACGGATTCGCCAGCGTCGGCGTGCGCGTCGTCGTCACCGAAAAATCGCTGTCCAGCAACAGCATTTCGGCGCCGACCAGCCATGTGAAGCGATCGCTCGCCCCGCTGACGTGGATGTCCTGCGAGAAATTGTCGGTCGTATCGACCACGTAGGACGCCGCGCTTGGATCAAGCGGGGTCAGCGCCCCGATCTGCCCCGCAGCGCGCGCCCGCGCCAGTTCGGCGGGACTGATGGCGTCATTGTCGAGATCATATTCGGACGTGCGCTTGCGAAAGGACGTCGTCGATGTGAGATCGGCGCCGCCGAGATCGACGCGCACGAGCGCCTGGAGCCCGTCCACGTCCTGGCTGGCACGCGGCGCGGTGTTCCACGGATAACGAAAGCGATCCTGAATATAGCCGCCGGGAAAGCCGGGCGTGCCGGCGGGAATGAATATCTGATAGTGGATCGTCGGCGTGGTCAGCCGCTGGGTCTCGGCCGTGACAATCGCATCGACCGGCCCGCGCTTCAGCCGAATCTGGCCGCGCAGCCCATGCCCCTTCTGCTGGTCGAAATAGACGTCATTGTCGGGATTGTAGAAGAAGCCCTTGTCTTGCTCGACCAGATCACCGCTCAGGCGGATCGCAAGGCCGTCGGCGAGCGGGACATTGATCGCACCCTGCGTCTGGAAGCTGTTGTTCTCGAAGCCGTAGCGCGCGCTCGCCCAGCCCGAGAGATCGAACTCGGGTTCCGCCGAGATGATATTGATCGCGCCGCCAACCGCGTTGCGGCCGTACAACGCGCCCTGCGTTCCGCGCAGCACCTCGACGCGGCCGATGTCGAGTAGGTCGAGCCGCGTGAAGTTGCGCCCGCCGACGGGGCCGCCGGCAATATAGGCACCGTTGCGATAGAGGCCGACGCTCGGATCACCGTTGGTCGCGCGCGCGGTCGAGGAAGCGCGGATCGAAATCTCCGACGTGACCGACGAGTTCAGATTGTTGAAGCGGATGCTCGGCTGGTCGGCAAGCAGCTCGCCGCTGCCCGTCGCGCCGCCCCTGTCGTTGAGCGCGGTGACGTCAATGACCGATGCCGCGGTCGGCACATCCGCAAGCCGTTCTTCGCGGCGACGCGCGGTCACGACGATCGCGCCGTCGTCGCCCGCCTCCGCCGAAGTATCGGCCGGGAGAGACTCGGGCGCTTCCTCCTGGGCGAAGGCGGGCGTGGCTGCGGCGACGACCCAGACGGCGGCCGTGCAAAATAGAAGATACGCCTTGCGTCCCATAAGTCTCTCCCCATCGTCTTATCGCAATTATTATCGATAATTTTGTGCATTACGACGTACGAGTCAAGCCTGAAAAGCACGAAGCGTTTGGCGAAGCGATTAGCGGTGGTCGGGAATGATGGCGCTCAGCAGATCCCGAAAGCCGCGCGCCGTAGCGGCAAGCGGTTCGGCTGCGACGCTCGATAATATGTCGGTCGGGGCATGATGATGTCGGTGCGCGCCGAAAATTCCGGCATGGCGCGTATAACCTGCCCTGATTACTTCGGAGAGTTCGCCCGCGGTCCCGTCGGACGAGGGATAGGCCATCTCCGTCCCGGGCTGACCCTTGAAGATTTCGCGCGCCCGCTCGACATATTCGGGCGATGTCATGAGGAAGCGGAACGGATCCGCGCTCGGCAGCGGAAGCAGGCGGCCGGGCATCTCCTGATAATCGCGCGTCGCGGCATTGGCGCCCAGATGCAGCCAGAAATCGGTCTCGGCAGGCGGCGGGCCGATCGCCTCGACGATGTGGCTGGCGCCAAGATTCTCATATTCATGGCCGCTGTTGCAGACGAAGAGCAGATTATGCTGGGTAAAGACCCGCGGCATCCAGTCGGCGAGCGCCAGCCAGATCGCGATGCCCGGGCCGCGCTCGCCTGCGCAATCGGTCCAGCCCGAGCGAGGCGTCGAGACGGCGAGCCAGGGACGGCCGGGCCGAAGGCGGCGGCCGATGACATTCTCGGCCTTGCGCGTCCCGCCGCTGCCGAGAAGCGTGAGCCGCGCCGGCGTTCCATGCCGCGCCGCCTCGATCACCGGCGCCGCGAGCCGCGGCGCCAACAGGGCCAGCGGCTTGTCGGATATCGGTCGGTCGGCCGGCGTGTTGAGGAGAAGCGCTTCGCCCGAGGGGCCGGTCGTCACGAGGATAACCGCGCTCGCGCCGCGCGACAGGGCGTCATCGAGCGGCTCGCGAACCGCCCGATCGACGAGGCTCGACCAACGGCGATGCGGAAGGCGGACGATGGCGATCGCGCCGTCGAGCCGCTCGGCCGTCTCGGCGAGCCGCAGCGGCGCAGCGAGCCCTGCGGCAACAGTTTCAGCGGCCAGCGGCTGCGCGACGAGCGCGATCTTCAGATCGCCGAGCGCGAGCTCGCACAGCGAGGCCTCGAACCAGGGAACATCGAACGGCTGCCGCTCGACGGTGAAGCCGGCAGCGGCCAACCGCTTCGCGGTCCAGTCGGCCGTGGCGCGGTCGCCCGCGCCGCCCGACTGCTTGTTGCCTGCCTCGGCGTAGGTCTTCAGATCAGCGAAGAGTCGCTCGGGCCCGAACATTGCCATATCCTTGCTGTCGGTCGCTGCCGCCGCGCTCGCCTGGAGCGCGATCGGCGCCGCAAGACCCGCCTTGAGCAGGGTCCGGCGATCGGTGACCGGACGCGTCACGTCACCTTCGCCTTGCGGCGTCCGGGCTTGGGCTTCGAATGGCGGGCCTTATATTCTTCGAGCGCGCGCCCGAAGCTTTCCTGCGTTACCCCGATGAGATTGCGCGCCACCGCGTCGGCCGCGTCCCCGTCGCGGGCGACGATATGGCGGCAAAGCTCTTCGTAGAGTACCGCCGAGCGCCGTCCGGCCTCATTGCCGTGGGTCTCGATATAGCTGTCAGTGTAGACATTATGCTGCCAGCGCGCGAGCAACGCGACGCGGTCGAGAAGCTCGAGCGCGAGCGGCGCATTGCTGCGCTTGGCGATGAAGCGGCCGATCCGGTTCGAGACCTTGATATGCTCGAACGTATTTTCGGTGCGCTGCGTCACGTCCTTATATTCGACGAGCCGGTGCATAAGTTCGCGCCCGTCGCGCTGGGTCATTTCCGCCGCGGCCAGCCGGCAGACCACGCCGAACAGCGCCTTCCAGAGCTCATAGACTTCGTTCGCCGCATGCTCGTCGATGTCGATCACATAGGTGCCGCGCCATGGCACGACCTTGACCAGCCCGATCCGGGCGAGATGGCGGAACGCCTCGCGCACCGGCGCATGGCTCACGTCGAACCGGGCAGCGATCTCGCGCTCGCGCAGCCATGTCCCCGGCGGAATTCGCCATTCGACGATGTCGTCGGTCAGCAAGCGCGCGATCACGCGGTCCTGGGTCGGCGCGTCGCCGTCCTCCATCTTCGTCGCGGCCATTTCTCTCCGTTCGGCTTGTCCTGCTCGCGGTGCATCCTAGTCGGGCAGCCCCTGCGAGCAATCGATGATTGCGATTGAAATTATTATCGATAATATCAGCAAAGACAAGCACGAGAAACGGGAGCCGGATTTTGAAGCGCGCCATCCTCCTTCTTGCCGCCGCAGCAGCGGCGGCCCCTGCCCCCGCCGCCGAACCTTCCCCGCTTCCCGGCTGCGCTGCGGCGCTCGCTTATTCCGATGCGCATGCGGGCGTCGCAGTGCTGGTTCTCGAGAATGGCAAGATCCGCTGCTCCAGCGCCGACACAAGCACGCCGCAGGAGCTTTGGTCGGGGACGAAGAGTCTCGTGGGGCTGATGGCCGCTGCCGCGGTTCAGGATGGGCTGCTGACACTCGACGAAGCGGCGGCAAACACGCTGTCCGAATGGAAAGGCGATCCCGCAAAGTCCAAGATCACGCTGCGCCACCTCCTGTCGATGACGAGCGGGCAGGCCTCGGCGGTCGGCAGACCGCAATCCTATCTCGATTCGGTAAGGCTGCCGCTCGCCGCGCCCCCGGGCGACAAGTTTCAATATGGCCCCGCCCCGATGCAGATCTTCGGCGAGATCATGCGCCGCAAGCTCGTCGCCAAGGGCGAAGACGGCGATCCGCGCCGCTACATCGAGCGGCGCATCCTGGCCCCGATCGGGGTGACCGTCGGCGATTGGCGCCGCGGCCCCGACGGGGCGCCGCTGATGCCGCAGGGTCTCGTCCTCGCGGCCGCCGAGTGGGCGAAGATCGGTGAGTTCGTGCGGCGCGGCGGGACGCAGGACGGACAGGCGCTCGTCGATGCGACCGCGCTTGCCGAGCTGTTCAAGGGCAGCGAAGCCAATCCGGCCTATGGTTTGACCTGGTGGCTGCCGCGCGCCAGTCCGGCCAGCGACCCCGTCACACGCTCGACCGACATCACCGAGCACGCGGATACGCTGCCCGCCGATATGGTGGTGGCGGCAGGCGCCGGCGACCAGCGTCTCTATGTCATCCCGTCAAGGCACCTGACGATCGTCCGGCAGGCGAAGCTCGACATCATGGCACTTGCCGCGGGCCGAAAGAGCGGCTGGTCGGATGCGCAGTTCGTCGGGCTGTTGCTCGGCGACTAACGCCCCAAGCGACGCAAGCGCGGTTCTCCATTGCGGAATTCGGGCAACTGATATCATCTTGCGCCGATGAAGACCGTGACCGTTCGCCTGCCCGATTTCGCCGCCATGTCCGACGAGGAGATGCAGCGCCATAACCTGACCGGATCACGCGATGGGCGCTGGAGCAGCCTGACGCTCTGGCTTCTCGAACGGTTCGGGACCGACAAGCTTGAGCTGGGCGATGCCTGGTCGCAGACCTGGACGGGCTGGGAATGTCCGGTCTGTAAACGGCCGAAGTTCGAGATCGCCCGGCTTACCGACAGCAATGTCCTGCTTTGCCAGCTCGATGAACATCATGATCATCTGTGCGACCATCTCAAGAGAGTGATCGGCAAGGAGATACTCGCCGCCGCGCCCGGCGACACGGGCGTCATCAGGCGCCGGGCATTTGCGACGACGTTCCCGCTCGTGGAGCGCTTCGCGCGGCTGCTCGTCTGCAACGACTGCAATGCCGCCGACGGCGCGATGAAGGCGCAGCTCGGCCGCGAGGTTCCTTCCTATTTCAGCTTCGCCCCAAGCGAGATCGCGGCCTTCATCGTGCCGGCGCCCAATGCGCCGCACGAGATCGAGGTCGATATTGGCGAGATGCTGTGGCGCGAGGCGAAGCCCGACATCGAGCAACGCATCGAATTTGCGCGAATGATGGCGGACCGGATCATGCGCATGCTTCACGATCGCGAACAGGATCGCTGGAACATGCCGCGTACAAACAACAGCGAGCTGTTCTTCCGCCTGGCGGTCGATCAGTCGGCTCTCAGCAATCGGCCCTACGGACTCGAGGATGCCGTTCGGGCGCGTTCGATTTCGACGCACGGAAAGGCCTCGGGCAAGGCGAAACGGCGAAAGGTCGATCCCCCTCCGACCGCCAATGAGTTCGCCGCTCTCGATGCCGAAAAGGTGAAGCTCTCCGCGCCCTGGCGCAGTGCCGGCACCGACTGGCGCTGCGAAGTCTGCGAGCGGAGCAAGTTCGAAATCCTGCGCAAGGCGAACAGCGGTGCCTGGACGGCCGACGTAAGACAGCTGGAAGCCTATGAGGAGGAGAGTGATCCCCTGTCGCGCCGCTTCCGATACGACGGCAATGAGGATCGGCCCGTGCTGGGAAGCGAGCGCTACGCATCAATCTGCCAAGATTGCCGCCAGATAGTCTCGGACGCCGTGAGCCTGATCCCCGAGGCGGATCATCGCTGCATGAGCCTTGCGGACATTCGCTCGCTCGTTGGCGAGCCTCTGCCCCACGCCCGGCACGAGGTTGGCAAGGACGAGATTTGCGCGCTGGTCCGCGAGAATGGCGAATGGATTTCTGCGGTGAACGATTTCCTCCGGCACCGGAACGAGGCACTGGACGTCGATCTCGTCCACTATCGGCTGATGATGAACGAGCGCCTGTCGCCCGCCGCCGCGCGCAGCGCGGCGATCCCGCTCCTCGTCGCGGATGGCCGGCTTCCGCCCGCCGATGCCCATCAGAAGTTCGACTGGCTGATGGGGGAGCGGCGCCGGCTCGTGCCCGATCGCTGAAATCGCCCGGCCCCTCCGGGGAGGGGCCGGGTTCGCGTTTCAGCTCGGCGGGTTCCAGATCAGCACCTTCTTCGACGGATCGTCGCCCGGCGCGTTTGCGACGTTGCAGAAGATCTGGCCGAGTTCGGGGGCCGACAGCGACACCGAGATATATTCGGCGCCGGTGGTCTGCGAGGTCTTCACCCAGCCGGCGCCGAGCTCGAAGCCATTCTTGCGGCTGATGACGCGATAGTCGGGCTCGCTGTCCTTCACCTTGCGGCCGTTCGGGACGATCGCGATCGGGGCGGTGACCATGAGGGTCGCGAGATTGCCCTCGAGGCTGCCGTCGTCCTTGACGGTGAGATTTGCGATGCTTGCCATTTGAAGTCTCCTTGGGTTGCTCGGGGACCATCCCCGATGGCGCCAACCGAAGGGGCCGCGAGCCGCCGTCACCGAGCCCCGCGCGAGGGCGAACCCCGCAGGGGGTTGACGGCCAAGGCGAGCCGAGACCCGCAGCCAGGCGACAAAAAGGGGTGGTTTCCGGCCCAAGGTGCGGTAACGGGCCGCCCGCACCAACGAAAGGCCAAGAGGCAGCATGGGTAAATATGATCCGCTCGGGGCGTTCCTCCGCCGGTGGCGGAGCCGCAATTCGGCCGAAGGTCTCGAGCTTACCCTCGACCAGATCGAGGGAATCATCCGCGGCGTGTTGCCGCGAGGGGCAGGAGAAGGCCATTGGTGGACCAATGACGCCGAGTGCGGACCGCATCAGCGCGCCTGGACAGATGCCGGCTTCGCGGCCGATTTCGACCCCAAGACCGAGCGCGTCTTCTTCCGATGCCTGTCTCCCGTCCAGTAGGTCAGATGCCGTCGGCAGGAATTCCGAGATAGTTCGAGAGGCTTTCGTTGGTCTCGTGGATCATCGACCAGTTATAAACGAAATCCCACCGCGTGGAGCCAGAGTGGACGCCGATGCGCGCGATCACAAGCAGGCACCAGCGGAGTGTTTCTCGGCAGAATTCCCTGTTTTCGAACAGCTTCTGCTGATTATCGACAAACCCCGCATACATCATGCCGTCGAAGGCGATCGAGGACGGTGTCCACTTCGGATGCACCATGTTGGACCTCAGATCGTATAGCTCGCGCATCTTCGCGCAGAGCTTCTTTGAATTGGGGAGCGGGCTGCCAAAGGCGCGGCGCGGCAAATGGCTGAGTTTGTGCTCGATCGGCTTGTCGCTCGTCGCAAGGTCGATGACGTCGGGCAGACCCTGAAGATTTCCAAGCTGGTGAAAATAGATATTGAGAAAGGCCTCGGTGCCGACGAGGCTCATCAGGAAGCTTTGAAGACCGAAATGCCGGTTGTCGCGTGCGCGGTCGCCGTCGGGATCGTCCCCCACCGTCATCGCATCGATGTTCCGGATCGCCGAGGCGAAATACGTCTGAACGATGCTGTTCGGCGATTCCAGGCTGATGGCACCCTCGATCAGTTCGCCATCCTTGTAGATTGCCCGCGCGGAGCCGTCCTGATCGAGATCGAGTTCGAAATGCGGCATTCGCAGTTCCTCAGTGGTTTGCCGCGGGGCGCGCCGACGCCCGCAAATGCTCGAAGCAGGCGGCGATCGAACGCCAGCGTGCGACGCCGTCCGTATCGCCTTGCAGTGCGAGCGCGCCGATCCGCTCCGCGATATGGTTTGCTGCCTTCGCACCATATTGCCGCTCGACGGCCACCGCGCAGGCCCAGTCCCATCTGTCCATGATGCTACCGTGGGCGCTCGATCACGGTTGCGGCAGCCCGAGCGTGTCCCAGGCATCGGCATTGCCGACCAGAAGTGCCCAATGACGATCGGTTGCATCGGGACAATCGGCCCAACCGCCCGGCGAGAGGGCTTCGACCGCGGCGGCATTGTGCGCGGGGATCAGAAGCGTATCGAGTTCGCCGACGCCATCACTCTCGATGAACAGGGCCATGCCCTGATCGCCATGAAAGACCGTCGTGAAAAGCTGGTCGTAACCGGCCTGCAGCGCCGACCATTCGGCGAGCGGCATTTGCTTGCATCTGAACATCGTCATCCCCTTTTCATTCGAGCGATAGCGGCGGCATTCCATTGTAGCATGACGGTGCACCAGATCGCACCCACAGGAATCCGGGCGGGGCGATGCTAGTGAAAGTCATGGCTTCGGATCCGCAGCGGCGCATCGCGCGAGTCCGGCCCTCCCCCATTGCGCGCGCCGTCCCCCCGCCCCGGCGCTATCGATACATCGCCCTGCGCGATCGTGCGCAGCATCGCGTCATGGTCGATGATCCGGTCGCAGATGATGTGGATGACCTCGCCTTCCTTCTGCAGCCGTCCGCGCATCGCGATCATCGACGCCGACATGACAGGCCTCCGATAGATATCGAAACGATCGGGCCAGAGGATGCCGTTCGCGATGCCCGTTTCGTCCTCGATCGTCACGAAGAGCACCCCTTTGGCCGAGCCGGGGCGCTGGCGGACAAGGATGACGCCCGCGACCTCGATATTCCGCCCGTCGCGAATATGCGGGAGGTCCGCGCAGCGGACGATCCCCATGGCATCAAGCTCGTCGCGCAGAAAACTCAGCGGATGCGCGCGCAGCGATAGCTGCAGCGTGCGATAATCCTCCACCACCTCGCGCCCCTCGGTCATCGGCCGGAGCGCGGTCGCGGGTTCGAGCCCCTCGGGCGAGAAGCAGGCCTCGCGGGCATCCGCCGCCGCGAAGAGCGGCAGCGGCGCTTCGCCCAGCCCCCGCACCTTCCAGAGGCCCTGCCGCCTGTCCTCGGACAGGCAGGCAAAGCCGTCGGCCTCGGCGATCCGTTCGATCGCGGCGCGCGGGACGCCCGCGCGCCGCCAAACATCCTCGACGCAGTCGTAGGGCAAATCCCCCCTCGCCCCGACGATCGCAGCGCCATGGATATTGGCGAGCGAGCGCACCTGGCGAAAGCCGAGGCGCACCGCGAGATAGTGCCCTCCACTCTCCTCCAGCGTGCAATCCCAATGGCTGTCGTTGATCGAGACGGGGCGTACCTCGACGCCATGGTTCCGCGCATCGCGGACGATCTGAGCAGGCGCATAGAAGCCCATCGGCTGCGCGTTGAGTAGCGCCGCGGAGAAGACGTCGGGATGGTGATGCTTCATCCAGCAGGATGCGTAAGCGATCTTCGCGAACGAGGCCGCATGGCTCTCGGGAAAGCCGTAGCTTCCGAACCCTTCGATCTGCTTGAAAGTGCGCTCGGCGAAGTCCTTCGGATAACCGCGCTCGACCATGCCGCCGACGAGCTTGTCGTAGAAATGCGATACGCCGCCGGTCAATTTGAAGGTCGCCATGGCCCTCCGCAATTGATCGGCCTCGGCCGGGGTGAAGCCCGCGCCGACGATCGCGACCTTCATCGCCTGCTCCTGGAAGAGCGGGACGCCGAGCGTCTTCTCGAGCACCGCGCGAAGCTCGGGCTTCGGATATTCGGGCTTCTCCTTGCCCTCGCGGCGGCGAAGATAGGGATGGACCATGTCGCCCTGGATCGGGCCGGGGCGGACGATCGCGACCTCGATCACCAGGTCGTAGAAGCATTTGGGCTTGATGCGCGGCAGCATCGACATTTGCGCGCGGCTCTCGATCTGGAAGACGCCCAGCGTGTCGGCCTTCTGGATCATGCCATAGACGGCAGGATCGTCGTCCTGCAGGTCGGCCATGCCGACATCGATGCCCTTATGCTCGCGCAGCAGGTTGAACGCGCGGTTCATGCAGCCGAGCATGCCGAGCCCCAACACGTCGACCTTCATGAACTTGAGGACGTCGATATCGTCCTTGTCCCATTCGATGATCTGCCGGTCTTCCATGCGCGCGGGCTCGATCGGCACGAGGTCGTCGAGCCGCTCTTCGGTCAGCACGAAACCGCCCGGATGCTGCGACAAATGGCGCGGGGTTCCAATCAGTTGGCGCGCGAGATCGAGAGTCAATCTGAGCCGGTGATCGTCGGCATTCAGATTGAGGCTGGCGATCTGTTCGTCGGGAATGCCGTCGACCGACCAGCCCCAGACGAGGCCGGTGAGCATCTTGGTGAGGTCGCGCGGCAGCCCGAGCGCCTTCCCCACCTCGGCCACGGCGCCGCGCGTCCGGTAGCGCGTGACCACGGCGGTCAGCGCCGAGCGATGGCGGCCGTAGGTCTCGTATATCCACTGGATGATTTCCTCGCGCCGCTCATGCTCGAAGTCGACGTCGATATCGGGCGGCTCCTTGCGCTCGCCCGACACGAAGCGCTCGAAGAGCAGCTCGTGCCTGATCGGATCGATCGAGGTCACGCCGAGCAGGAAGCAGACGCAGCTGTTCGCCGCCGAACCGCGCCCTTGGCACAGGATCCCGCGGCGCCGGCTCTCGGCGACGATCGAATTGACGGTCAGGAAATAGGGCGCGTAACCGAGCTCGCCGATGAGGCGGAGCTCATGATCGATCTGTTTCCGGTAGGCCGGCGGCACGCCGCCCGGAAACATGCGGACCGCGCCTTCCTCGGTGAGCGCGGCGAGCGCCTCCTGGGCGCTTCGCCCCGCCATCACTTCCTCATAGGGATATTGGTAGCGGATCTCGGCGAGGTCGAAGCGACAGGCCGCGGCGATATCCGCCGTCGCCTGGATCGCATCGGGAAAGAGCGCAAAGCGCCGTTCCATTTCGGCGGGCGACTTCAGGGCGCGATCCATGAAGCGCTCGCGGCGGAAGCCGAGCGCATCGACGGTGGTCTTCTCGCGGATCGCGGTCAGCACATCCTGCAGCGGGCGGCGCTCGGCCGCATGATAGAGGATGTCGCCGCAAGCAACGCTCCGCATCCCGCTATCGCGCGCCAAGGCGTCGAGCGCGCGCAGCCGCGCGAAGTCGCCGGGCCGACGCCGGAGCGACAGCGCCAGATAGGCCTCGGGGCCGAAGACCTCGCGGAGTTCGCCAAGATCGAGGCGCGTCCGCTCGTCGGCGGCGTCGGGCAGAAGAACCGCGACCAGCCCTTCGGCCCAGGCTGCGACATCGGGCCAGTCGAGCCAGCAATTGCCCTTGCCGCCGCGCGCCTTGCCGAGCGACAGCAATCGGGTCAGCCGGGACCAGGCGGCGCGATCCTTCGGATAGAGCAAGAGCGACCGGCCATCGCGCAGATCGACGCGCGATCCGGGGATCAGCCGGACACCGGTCGCCTCCTGCCCCGAGAGACCGCGGACCATGCCGGCGACGCTGCCGCGATCGCAGAGGCCGAGCGCCGAATGACCGAGCAACGCCGCCGCTGCGAACAGCTCCTCGGGCGCCGAAGCTCCCCGCAGGAAGGAGAAATGGCTGGTCGTCTGGAGTTCGACATAGGTCGTCATCCGAACACGCCGTGCATGTACCAGCTCAAGTCGCCGGTATTATCCTCCTGCGCATCGCCGCGGCGGAACAGCCAGAAGCGCTCGCCGCTCTCCGCCTCGACCCGGAAATAGTCGCGCACCGCCCACATCTCGCCGGCCCGCCGCCACCATTCGCCATGGATGCGCTCGGGCCCGTCGCCCGCGACGACGCGGTAGCTCCGCCCGCGCCACGCGAAGCGGCGCGGCGGATGGTCGGGCAGCAGCGCGACGACGCCCGACAAGGGTTCGGGCCGCCCGAGCATCCGCACCGGACGCGCCCAGGCTGGCCAGCCGGCAGGCTGGGCGAGCGGCCCGGCGCGGCCGATCGCGCGTTCGGGCACGTCGCTTTCGATCGCCGCGAGGCGAAAGAGAGCCGCCTCGCCCACGCGTCCGGCGAGCCGGTCGACGAGCGGCGCGATGTCGGGCGTGCGCTCTCCGCTATCGAGCGGCGACCCGATCGTCTCGGGCGCCAGGGCGTCGACCTGCGGCGCGGCGAGCGTCATCGCCTCGATCCCCAGCCCCGGCTCAATGCGGTCGATGCGGAGCCGGAAAAGCCGCACGAGATGCTTTGCATCGCGCGTCGCCCGCGCCGTCCCGAACGCGACGCGCTGCTCGCGCGCATCGACGCGCTCGCAGCTCAGGATCGCCGTTCGCACACCGAGTCCGCGCCGTTCGAGTTCGGCGACAAGGTCGCCGACCAGATCGGATATGACCTGCTCGATCGCCTCGGCGGTCGCGATCGGCTCGAGCAGCCGCCGGGCCGCGACGGGCGTCTCGAACGGCACGACCGGGACGATCGGCTCGGGCAGATGCCCGCGCGCCTGGTCCAGCCGCTCGACCGCGCCGCGTCCAAGACGCCGCGCCAGCGGCCCGCGGGGCATCGGATAAAGGTCGGCGATCCGCTCGATCCCGAAACGCGCCGCCGAGACAAGCGCCTCCGGCGCGAGCCGGAGCGCGCGAAGCGGCAGCCCCGCAAGCGCCTCCCCCTCCTCCCCTTCCGGCAAGACCAGGGTGGCCGCGCCGCCGAAACGCGCGAGCGCGTGCGCGGCGCCGGGGGTCCCGGCAATCGCGACACGCGCGGTGAAGCCAAGGCGGCGCAGAAAGGATAGGAGCCGCGATGCAAAGCGCGCCTCGCCGCCGAAGAGATGGGTGGTGCCGGTGAGATCGAGCCAGAGCCCGTCGGAGCCCGACACGGCGGCGGTCGGCGTCCAGTGGCGCACCGCATGCAGCGCCAGCCGGTCCAGCCACGCGGCATCCGCGTCGGGCGCCGCATCATATATATCGAGATCGGTCACGAGCGCGCGCGCATGCGCCGCTGCCATGCCCGGCGCGAGACCGAGTTCGAGCGCGATCGGGCACGCGGCGGTGACGAGGTCGCGCTGCCCGGTGCGCGCGACGAGGATCGTCGGCCGCGCCCCCCAAAGGACCGGAACCGGAGGCAAGCCCGCCGGGGCGCTTCCATCGTCGCTGCGCGCCATGCGAAAGACCGGCGCCGCAGCCTCGCTCCGCCGCCCAAGCTCGCGCATCGGCGGCCGCTGGTGCGCGGGCAGCGCGTCGATCGCGGCGCGGTCGGGCCGTGCATGCGCCGACGTGTCCTGGGCCCAGCGCGCGCCGGGTCGCCAGCCGCCGCCCCGCGGTACCGAACAGGCACCGGGATTGTCGTCGACGGGTTCGGGGAAGCGCGGCGCGAGCCGCGCGGGCTCAGGCGGCGTGGCCGAGCGCGAGATCGGCGCCGCCCGCCGCAATCGCTCGATCGCGAGTTGCGGCAGGAAGAGCGAGGCGACCCTGGTCATCGCACGCCTCCAGTTCGAGGGAGAAAGGCGGCCCGCCGCGCTGGCGCACAAGCTCGATCGACCAGCGCCCGCGCCCGACGCCCGGCGTCGCGAGCGGCGCCGATGCGAGGCTCCCGACCCGCCAGCGCGTGCACGCCAGTGAGAGATCGGTGAGCGGGCATTGGCCGTAGCGCCGGTAGCGCCGGTAGAGCAGCATCGGCGTCTTGCCTTCGGAGGCTGCGAGCTGCAGCCGGCGCGTCGCGGTCTGGTCGGCCGCTTTGACCTCGGCGACGACGCAGGCCAGCGCGCCGTCGCGTAGCGCGTCCTCGCACATGGCGAGAAGTTCGCGGTCATTGCTGCCCTGCGCATAGAGGATGCGATCGGGCCCGAGCCCCGCCTGTTCGAGACCGGGCGCATAAAGATCGAAGCGCGTGAGCGCCCATAGCGCCGACAGGCCCGGCGCCGCGAAGCGCGCGGCGATCCCGGCTGCGAACAGGGTGGCGGCCGCATCGTCGCTCCAGCTTGCCGATGCCGCCGCGACTTCATGGAGGCCCGCACCGTCGAGCCCGCCGCCCGCGAGCAGATGATCGAGCGGCCCGACGCCAAAGGGCAGCACCGGCCCGCGCTCCGACGCGACGCGCGCCACCGCGTCGCGAAGCGCTTGAAGCTCCCCGGCGCTCGGCCGGGGCTGCGATAAAGGCGGTGCGGTCATATCGGGTTCGACTCAAATGTTCCCTATATGTTCCACCCTAGCGGAACGCCCGTCAAGCGACCTGCGGCAGGCGGCTGTGGATCATTCAGCGCCGCGACACCTTCATGCCTGTAAAGCGGGGCTATTTTATGCCGACCCCTACCGACCTCACCCCCCATATTTCGGGAAACCAGCTTGCGATCTACGCGATCGGGGCCGCGCTGATTCTCGTCATCCTGTTCAAAATCCCCTATGTGGGCCGCGTCATCCGCGGGCTTTTCTCGTTCGCGCTCCTCGCTTTCGGCATCTATCTGGTCCTCCAGCAGGCGCCGTTCGATCCCAATCTATCGCGGATCACCGCGAGCCTTGGTCTCGACAGCCAGCAGGTCGTCGGCAAGGAGGTGCGCATCCCGATGGCCCGCGACGGCCATTTCTGGGCCGACGTCGAGCTGAACGGCACGAAGCGACGCATGCTCGTCGACAGCGGCGCCACGGTCACCGCGCTGTCCGAAACAACCGCGGCGGCGGCAGGCGTGGAAGCGGACGCGACGCTCGTGCCCTTGCTCATGAACACCGCCAACGGAACGATCCGTGCCGACGCCGGCACCCTCGACCGGCTCGAGATCGGCGGGATCGAGGCCCGCAAGCTCAAGATCGTCATCTCCCCGGGACTCGGCGACACCGACGTCCTCGGCATGAACTTCCTGTCGCAGCTCCAGTCATGGCGCGTCGAGAACCGCACGCTGATCCTGACGCCCGAACGGGCAAAGCCGGCGGGCTAACGGAACGCGCCTTGCGGCTCGCGCATTGAACGAAGACATCGTCCTTGCCGGGATATTCCATGCGCGAACATCACAGCCGCTATTCGACCGTGTCGATCGTCCTCCACTGGACCATCGCCGCGCTGATCATCGCCAATGCGACCTTCGGGGGCTGGATGGAGGATGCCTCCGACAGCGAGAAGCTCGGCTATTATCAGCTCCATAAATCGGTCGGCATCACCATATTGGCGCTTAGCCTCCTACGTCTCGGATGGCGTGTCGGTCATCCCTGGCCGGCTTTTCCCGACGCAATGCCGCATTGGGAGCGCTTACTCGCCCGCTCGACGCATATCCTCTTCTATGTGCTGATGATCGGTGCCCCGCTGCTCGGCTGGGCCGCGGCATCGGCTGGCGGCGCTCCGGAGGTTCCGCTCTACGGCGCGATCCCGGCCCCGAATCTCCCGCTGCCGCTGAACGACGATCTCGCCGACGAGCTTGGCGACGTCCACAAGCTCATGGTGAAGGCGATTTATGTCGTACTCGCGCTCCATGTCGTCGGCGCGCTCAAGCATCATTTCTTCGACAAGGACGAGGTTCTGCACCGGATGCTGCCGCTGCTGCGCAATCCCCGCCGCTGACGCCGCCCCTCGCCCGGCGATCACCTCAGATTGGCGCGGCCAGACTGCCACCGAGAGCGGCTATCGTCTTTCCGTCCCGCTCGCCGCCATACCAGCGGGCCAGCGCGGCCGCGAACAGCGGCCGGTCGCCGACGGCACCGAACAGGGTGAGCGACGAGCGCAGCTTTACGGCATCGACCTCGCCGAAGACCACGACCGGATCATGTCCGGCGAGGTCCTGGAGCGCCTCGACGCATTCGACATAGCGCGGACCGAGCAGGGGATGCGCCAGATAGGCGCGCGCCTCGTCCGCGTCCGCGATCCCGTATCGCTGCGCCTGCGCGCTCCGTCCCAGTCCTGCGATCTGGGGAAAGATGTACCACATCCAGTGCGAGCGCTTTTTGCCGCGGCGGATCTCGTCGAGCGCGCGGCCGTAAATCTGCTCCTGCGCGGCGACGAAGCGCTCGAGCCCATCGATCTCGCTCATAGCGCAAGCGCTCCCTGCGCCGGCGGCTTCCCATAGACCTGGGTCACCTCCAGACTGCCTTCGGGAAGCCACTTCAATATATCCGCGGCGGGCACGCGCGGGTCGAGCCAGGCGGCCCACTGCGCCCGCGCGAGCGGGATGATCTGGCGATGATGATAGGGTGCCACATCAGGCCCCGAGTCCATCGTCAGCAGGCTGAAGGATTCGCCGACATGGGCATCGCGCCAGATGCCCGCCATGCAGAACCAGCGATGATCCTTCATCGTGAAGAGCCATTTATCGAGGCGTTTCTGCGCCGGATCCGTGGGATCGGTGAATTCGTAAAAGCCGTCGCACAGAACGAGGCAACGCTGCGCGCCGAGGTCGCGGCCCTCGGAACGGACATTGTAGACCGGCTTGCCGCCCTGCCCTGGCCAGCTCCAGCGCCGGTTGACGAGCTCGCCGACGGCCGCGCCGTCGCTGGCTTTCACGATCGGCGCCATGTCGGTGATTCGCACATCCTCGCGCGCCGGCACGTTCGGCGCGCCCTCGGGCATCTTGATCTTGATCTGGAGGTCGTCGAAATCCTCGGCGATCGAGGCGATGTCGACTTCCAGCCTGTAATCATTGCACATTCGCGAGCATCCCCTTGCCCTTGCGACTCATCCTTGTTCCCATTATGTTCCACATATGGGTATGGCGCCAACCCCTTTCGATCCCGATGCCCCGGACGGTGGGCGCCGTGCGCTCATAAGGCGCAATCCCGAGGATGAAAATGAAGTCGAGATGGTCGAGGCGGTCTGGGGAAGCGATCCGCGCTTCTCGGACGGCATCAACTATCGTTTCGTCCGTTCCGAAGGCCGCGCCTTCATCAAGCGCCGCTGCCTGATTCCTGCGTCAGAGTTTCGCATGGGAACCGGCGATCACCGCTACCGGGTGACGCTCGACAGCGGCAATTTCTTCTACCTCGCCGCCATATGGGACCCGCCGCTCGCCGACTGGCCGCTCTCCTACCGCATTCTCACGATCCCGGCGGGCGCCGACGTCATCCCCTATCAATCGCGGCACGGCGTCATCGTCCATCGCCGCGATGTCATGCACTGGCTCGACGGCACGCTGCCGAACGAGACATTGTTCGAGGAGCCCCCGCGCCACACGCTCTTTGTCGAGCCGCTGCGGGCGCAAGCCGCGCTGCCGCTGTGAGCCGGGGCGCCGCGGCGCGGCGCGCCGCGCAACCGGACCTCTTCGCCCCTCCCCTGCTTCCCGGCCTCGCCTACCGCGACAATGTCGTCACGGAGGCCGAAGAAGCCGCGCTGATCGAGCGCATCGAAGCCGCCCAGCTCACCCCGTTCCAGTTCCAGCAGTGGGAAGGCAAGAGGCTGACCCGCTCGTTCGGCTGGACCTATGATTTCCAGACGGGCCGCTTCGCGCCCGGCGACCCGCTCCCGGACTGGCTCGACGATATTCGCGCCCGCGCCGCCCGGTTCGCCGGCATCGATACGCAAGCGCTCGAACAAGCCCTCCTCATCCAATATGGCATCGGAGCCGGCATCGGCTGGCACAAGGACCGGCCGGTTTTCGAGCATGTCATCGGCATTTCGCTGGGTGCACCCGCCACCATGCGCTTCCGCCGACGCAAGAGCTCGGGCTTCGAGCGCGCGAGCGCCAAGCTCGCCGCGCGGTCGATCTATCATATGGACGGCGAGGTCCGTAACGACTGGGAACATAGCATCGCCGCGATGGACGAGCCGCGGTGGTCGGTCACTTTCAGAAGCCTGCGCTGAGACGCCGCGCATGACAATTGATGTTGAAGAGCGATCGGCGCACAAGCGCCTGATGCTCAAATATATTGTCGCACCGCTCGCGCTGCTTCTCGCCGCCGGCTGCACCCCGCAAATCATCCCGGCATCGCCCGAGCCCGCAGAGCGCCCGCTCAAGATCGCGAGCTGGAACGTCGAATTCCTCGCCGAGAAGGACGGCACGGGATGCGAGCCTCGCGCGCCCGAGGATTATGCCGCCATGCGGCGGATCGCCGACGGCCTCGACGCCGATGTCATCGCCTTCCAGGAGGCAGAGAATGTAACCGCGGCAACCCGTGTCTTCGATCCGGCGCGCTATACGATCGTGATGGAAGAGCGGGCGGGCGCCCCGAGCGGCACCTGCGGCGGCAAGCATCCCGAAGCGCAGGTCATCCGCCAGGCGGTCGGGTTCGCGGTCCGCAAGGGCATCGACTTCGAGCGCCACCCGGATGTCACCTCGTTGATGCTCGGCAATCCCCAGCTCCGCTCGGGCGTCGACATCACGCTGCGGCCAAAGGGCAAGGCGGCGATCCGCCTGCTCGGCATCCATCTCAAATCGGGCTGCTTCGCCGGGAGCGAAGCCAAGGCCTGCCCGATATTGCTCGATCAGATCCCGGCGCTCGAAGCCTGGATCGATGCGGCCGCGCTCGGCCCCGACCGGTTCGTGGTGCTCGGCGACTGGAACCGGCGCCTCGCCCTTCCCGGCGACGCCGTCTGGCAGGATATCGACGATGCGGAGCCCGCCAATGCCGATCTCCATCTGGCCGATGAAGGCAAGGCGCCCGGCTGCGACCCGCGCTACGACAGCTTCATCGACCATATCGTGCTCGACAAGCGCGCGGCCGCCGATCTCAGCGGCTTCTCCGAAACACTCTATGCGTCCGGCGAGAAGCATTATTCCGACCATTGCCCCGTCGCCGTGACGCTCCATCGCTGAGCGAACGCGGAAGGACGTTTCTTTTCGGAACTAAACTTGATATTAGTCCATTTAAGGAACATATAGGGTTTCGAAGGAGGCCATTATGGCGACGGCGGCAAAAGCACTGGATCGCAAGGAGCTGACGGGGCCTGCGCTCCGCACATTCTTCAACATCGCCGAGGCATGGGATCTCAGCGAGGTCGAACAGATGCGTCTCCTCGGTCTCGACAGCCGTTCGACCTTTCACAACTGGAAGCGCGGCGATGTCGCGGCGCTCAGCAAGGACGCGCTCGAGCGCATTTCCTATGTGATGGGCATCTACAAGGGTCTCCAGATCCTCGTGCCCAAGACCGCCGACGAATGGGTGCGCAAACCGAACAGGGCGAGCCTCTTTGGCGGCAAGCCCGCGATCGATCGCATGGCATCGGGCAATGTCGCCGATCTCTATGTCGTTCGCCAATATATCGACGGCCAGCGCGGCTGATCCCTTGGACATCCCCGTTACCGCCACGAGCTGGGCGCCCTGCTATCGCATCATCCCGAGCCGTTTCCCGCCCGTCGGCCTGTTCGACAAGGTCGCCGATCCGGCTGACCTCGAGGCGGTGTTCCAGATCGAGGCGATGACCAACGACCGTCTCCGCGACGAGGCGGGCGATCTTTCGCTCGTGCCGCCCGAAGATCGCGTCGCCGGGCCGGGCACGACACCGATCATGGCGGCCTTCACCCATCTCAACACCGAAGGCAGCCGCTTTACGGACGGCAGCTTCGGCGTCTTCTACGCCGGGCTGACCATCGAGACCGCGATCGCCGAGACCAAACATCACCGCATCAATTTTCTCGCAGCAACCGACGAGCCCGCACAGGAAATCGACATGCGCGTCTACGCCGCCGATCTCACCGCCGACCTCCACGACATCCGCGGCCACAAGGACAGCCACGCCCACCTGTACGATCCCGACAACTACGCCCATTCACAAGGTCTCGCGGCCGAGCTGCGCGAGGCCGGGTCCGATGGCATCCGCTACCGCAGCGTCCGTCACGAAGGCGGCGAATGCGCCGCCGCCTTCCGGCCGCGCCTCCTCGCGAACTGCCGGCAGGAACGGCATCTTTGCTATGTCTGGGACGGCGAGACGATCGGCACGGTCTATGAGAAGAAAAATTTCGAGGGCTGAGCAGCAGCACGCAACCAATCAGCGATCCCGGACGTTTCATTTACCTGTCCAGACGAAAGAATGGCAGAATTTGATGGCATCTTCGGATGCAATCTAGGTAAGCCCCGCTGCAGCGATGTAGCGGGGCTTACCCCATCCCCCTCCCCACATCGAAGTCGCTGGCCCGCAGGGCCCGAACAAACGCACTCTTGGCGAGCCCGCAGCGGGGCGGCGTGCGATGCGCGCCAGTGCCTAGCCGCCGCCCCGCAAGGAAAGCGAGCCGAGTGTGCCGCGCGGCCCAGCGTCAGCGCGACCCCTGACCGAGCCTGCGAGGTCAGTGCGCGCTCATCAAATTGCCGCGCTCACCTAATACGGTTCCAGTCCGGCAGATTTGTTAGCGATGCGACCACCCCACGTTGACGTGCGGAGGTTTTTAAGAGTTGCCGTAGCGGGATTCGTTATTCAGCTCTTTGAGCGCCGGGATGACGAGCGCGATATCCAGATAGGCCTCATGCTCG
>JAESFJ010000251.1_pt1 | contig 29090 bp, 22 predicted proteins | sample 9266161 | NCBI WGS metagenome assembly JAESFJ01 (sample SAMN14506165, study PRJNA617096) | algae metagenome | isolation source: Calothrix sp. FI2-JRJ7 and co-occurring heterotrophs from granitic desert soil | place: USA: Red Pass Lake area, Fort Irwin, California | collected 2000-06-01
CTGATACCATCCCGAACTCAGTTGTGAAACGCCGCAGCGGCTACGATAGTTGGAGAGTTGTCTCCTGCAACAATTGCTCAGTGCCAGGGCAATTATACAACCAAAAGCCTTCTCTTCCATATTAGAGCAGGCTTTTGTTTTTGGTAGGGTGCGTGACGGCACATAATTGTTTGTTTTGTGTTTAATATTTTGGCACCGTCACGCACCCTAACATATAAATTATTGGTGCCAGGTTATTTACAATTTAAACGCCACAAGCGCTGGGAGAAAACTCTCCCAGCGCTTGTGAATTTTTTGTTTATTGTTAGCATGACTATGTTTAGATATTACTCTAAGCTGCTAACTGGGGTTGTGCGGTTAAGTTTTGCAGTGCTTGTTGCATCTGACTCACTATGTCGAATTGAGAATTACTGCTTTGCTGTATTTGAGCAAGGGTGTCACTCAAAATTTGCAATTTTTGGCGCAACTTGTCTAACCCGTCTTGAGTTGGTTGAAGTGTTTCTTCATATAAGCTTACCTTTGCTCTTGATTCTGCAAGAGCGTCTTTAAGCATTAATAAATTATCTTCCTTAACTTTTAAATCCTGATATTTTTCTTCATACTCTGATGTTTGATTATCTATAGTGTCTTGCGATAATTCAATACCAGCATTTATTTGTTCAATTTGACGCTCAACATCCTGCAATATTGCAAATTGCTGTTTCTGTTGCAACTCAATTTGTGCCAATATCGGTTTTAAGTCGATTTGACTGCCTTGATCGTTGCTATTTTTACCTTGGCGCCGCATTAAAACCGTTTGATATTGACGTAGTTCTCCTTGACGCTGTACCAAACTTCGACGTTGACCAACCAGCGTTTCATTTAACATCTGATAAAGGTCTTTTTCATCATTCAGTTCTTCTTCAAGGGTAGCTAACTCGCTAACGTCAGCAATACTTATTTTTTGCTGAATTTCCTTAATCGCATCTTCTTTATAATTAAGCTCTTGTTCTTGGTCGTGAACAAAACTTGAGTCGATATTTAACTTGTCTTGTAAATCTTGTACTGTTTTTTCTAACTCCTCCAAAGACATCGACTCTAAAGCTTCAACATCAACAGATTCGCTCAAACTTGCATCACCAGGCGCCGCTAAACTGCAAACTTGCTGATATAAGTCTTCTTGGGAACGTAACTGTTCTTTGAGAATACGCACATACTCTTGCTTTGCATCAAGCACGGCAGTGTTTGCTTTTAACTCGTTTGTCTGCTGGTCTAAAACAGCTTTGATTTGCTGACACTCATTTTGAGTCGCATCAAGCTCTTGTGATAAATTTTCAATCTCAAGTTGCTGCTGTTCTACCGAAGCTTTTTGCTGCTCGAACTTTTGCCAGTGTGTGTTCAATAACTCCTGTTGAGTATTTACCACTTCAAAAGCATAATTTAAACTCTCTTGAATAGGGTCAGTCGAAACAACACTCGCTTGCATACCTTCGAGCAATCCATAAAAAACTCCAGCTTGCTCTGAATCTATTACTGTTCCCTGTTGTAAATTTGCGCTCAATTCTTCTAAACGCCCTTGTTCACCACGTAAATGGTTCCAGGCGCCTTCTAACTCTTGACTCCTTTTCTCAATTTCTTGTTTTAATGTTTCAATTTCAGCACGAGAGTTGTCAATCTCTTGTTTTTCAGAGTCTAAATTTTGGCACTCCTCTTCAAGCTGCTGAAGTTGTGCCATCCTATCTTCCATCTCAAGCTCTCGTCGTGAGAGTTCCTGCGCTTGGAAAGTTAACGACTCCTTCCACTGATTTATTTCTTCCTCCTTGGCTTTAAATTTTTCTACCTGTCGAGAATAATTCTGCAAAATCGTGGCCAAAGGGCGCCCAGCTTCTTGAATACGCTGAACTTGTCGAGTTGGACTTAATTCCACCATCACAAGGGCGCCATCATTTAATTTATTAGCATCCTCGGCGGAGATTATTTCTTCAGATACTGCGCTCCAACTTTGGTCGTTGCGCTGACAAGCTAGGAGCTTTAGTTCTGCTTTGCTCCCACCACCGAGTAAACCGCCTTTTTGTTTTTGTACTTCTGCTAAATACAGCACACCTTTAATCCTTTTGATGCACTTCTTAGAGTGTCGTTAGTTGTTAATAGTTATACGTTAAATAATCATGCAACCCACCATATCCAACCCGATAATAGCTAGACAAAGCAGGCAAAACTATTTATATTCGCGACATGTCAATTTTGATTATGGACATATACTTTAATCGCGTCATCATATTGTGTACCCATTTTGCCTAAAATGACTACCGTGTTATCACTGGCATTAAAATATGGAATAAATCAGTTAAAAACAAGTATTCACAATTTTTTTCTCACCTTTAAATAATGGCTGCATAAATGGGCACAATAAAAACAAGTATACACAGGAGTGCCTTTAAGTGCCTTGGAGCTAAATGCAGGGAAATTTAGATGAAATTGATATTCGCAGTATCCTGCAATTGATTGAGCTAGGACAGCGAACCGGGGTGCTGTTTGTATCCTCGTTGGAACCTAACCCAACTGAATCTTGGTTCATGTTTTTTCTCAATGGTCAAATTGCATATGCTAGCAATGGAGTGCAAAACCTATCAAGACTTGATGATTATTTACGCCATTATCGAGTCAAACCCCCTATTGATAAGTTCACAAGCAATATATTTGATGTCCAAGTACGACGACGAAAAGACCAACTAGTTTTTAGTGCATCGTATTCGTTGCCAGAATATAGTTACTTATGGGCGTTGCTCGAACAAAATATTATTAACACAACCCAAGCTCGTACCATTATTCAAGGTCTTATTCGCGAAACAATCTTTGACTTACTAAATTTAAAGCGTGGAAATTTTCTTTTTGAGGTAACTTCCCCGCTTGCTCCTGTGTTAAACACTTGGGAGACTGCACCACTTACATCGCAAACCATTAGGCAAGTACAAGACTGGAAACAGCTTTACCCCTATATCCAATCTCCTGACCAACTGCCAATGCTCGCATCTGTCGTTCGATTACAGTCTTCTGTGCCAATGGCTACTGCGAACAAACTTAAACAGTGGGCTGATGGAAAAACTTCGCTTCGTCAACTCGCGCGCTACCTCAATCGCGATATATTGACTGTCGCTAAGGCTTTATACCCTTATGTGCTACAAGGGTGGGTACATCTTGTATATACGAATACAATAGGTTTAGCAGAAAATCAACCAACTATAGAGGAGAATCAGATAACCACAAAAAAAACTATTGTTTTCATCGACTCAGAAACAAGTACATGTAGCTCGGTAGAGTCTATTTTTATGTCAGAAGGTTTTAATGCTGGCGTTTTCTCAAATCCCATACAAGCGCTCACTGGTATCTTTATCCTGAAGCCTAATTTAATTCTATCTGAGCTAACGATGCCAGAATTGAATGGCTATGAGATTTGTGCAATGTTACGTTCGTGCCAAGCATTTCAGCACTTACCAATTATTATGCTGACTGACCAAAAGAATTTTACTCTTCTGGCTAAAGCCAAAATGGCAGGAGCTACAGGGTTCTTAAGTAAACCTTTTAACAATGCTGATTTAGTAATGTTAGTCAAACAGTGCCTGAATAACCCTGCTTTCGGGAACAATAAAAATACAGGACTTGTTGATTACACTCAATATAGGGTAAAAAATAATATCACAGAACAAACAAAAACCCATCGTTTATAAAATTTGTCAAGGAATAGAATAAATTTATACATAAATCAAGCGGGGCAGGGAATGTTCCATATTTTTGGGGACATCTACATACAAAGAGGTAGTAATGGGGTATATGAGTACAGTTCTGATTGTAGAAGATAGTATCGCGCAGAGGGAAATGATTACTGACCTTCTGAAGGCGAGCGGGATGATTGTTACCCATGCCGCAGATGGGGTTGAGGCGCTTGAGGCTATTTTAAGCGAACCCCCCGATTTGGTGGTTTTGGATATTGTTATGCCCAGAATGAATGGTTATGAGGTGTGTCGGCGCCTCAAGTCTGACCCAAAGACTCAAAATGTCCCTGTTGTGATGTGTTCAAGTAAGGGGGAGGAGTTTGACCGCTATTGGGGTATGAAACAAGGCGCCGATGCGTATATTGCTAAACCTTTTCAACCGACTGAGCTGGTGGGTACTGTTAAACAATTGCTGCGAGGATGAGTCACATATGACGCTAAAACCAGATTTTTTAGTTGGAGACTCAGATTACCAGTTGGGTCGAGAGTTAGAAGTTTCAAGTCCCGAAGGTGAGTTACATTTAAGGTTCTTTATTCCTTCGCGCCAAGAGTTCGCTTTACTCGCTACTGGTATTCGCGAGGTTATTGAACTTAGTCCCGATAGAATTACCCCTATTCCTAATGCTTCTCCTTTACTTTTGGGTACTCTAAATTTACGAGGTCGTGTTATTTGGGTGGCTGATTTGGGACAGTTTTTGGGTGACGCTACTCCGTTAAATACCGACCGCGCAGAAATTCCAGTAATTGCTATTGAAGAACAAGAAACAATTGTTGGTTTAGCTGTTGATTCTATTGGTGGTATGGATTGGCTTTTGGTGCAGCATCTAGTCGCTCCAACCAATATTCCTGATATAGCAGCGCCTTTTTTACGAGGTGAGTGGTATTCCAATACCGAAGGTAATTCTAGCTTACGATTGCTAGACCAAACTGCTATTTTGCGTTCTGCGCGGTGGGCAGGTTAATAAGATTAGACGGAGGCTATAAATGAATACTAGTATTGATGATTATTCTTCTATTTATCAACAGGCTGTTAATGCCTATGCTCAACAAAATTATCACCATGCTGCCACCTTGGTTGACACTGTAGTGACTATGGCGCCGCATGACCCGAATACACATTTACTAAGGGGACATGTTTATTATGTGTTGCAAAAATATGATGTTGCGTTCCTTGAGTACGAAAAAGTTTTAGAAATTACTAGTGACCCAGAAATTACCGCTTTTGCTAAAACTGGTTTAGAAAATATTAGTCACTACCAACAATTTTCTAATACCGATACCAACTTTAAAGAGTCGGATATAACCGACGACGTGCTTACAAATAACGAGTCGGCTAATTTCTCTGATTTGGTTGATGCTAGCGAGTTTGATGCTGTGGCGCCATATCCAGATTCTACCGAAGAGGCATCTCCATTTGGTGATATGGATATATCTAAAAGTGGTTTTGATTTGAGTACACTGAATAGCAGTATTAATCACAAGAGTGATATTAATAGCGATAGCGACCTATCCTATAGCAATCCCTTTGACATACCCACCAATAGCACCGTATTTAGTTACAAAGTTAGCGATGCTCCCGGCAATAATGACCCATTTGCTAATTACTCAGAGGATGCAACTCCTAACAACGCTTCCGACGATAAAAGCGAACTAGAATTACCCGCGTTTTGGCTATCTGATATCCCACCAAGTAATAACTTAGATACTGGTGATGGGAATAATCTAAATACTAGTAATAGCTCCGAACCATTTGATATTCATGACGAGGTAATGGAGTCGAATGAAATTTTTAATTCGACTAAAAATACAGATTTAAATTCTCACAATCATGATTTAAATGGTGTAAATAATAATGATGATGATGTAACTCTTTATATTAAAAATGCAACTCCTGAACCAGAAATTAAGACTGATACATTAAATTTTACAACGTTTGATAGTATTATAGATGCTCATGAAATTAGTGCAAATTTAACTACAGAAACAGAGCAAAGAAGGGGTGACTTTTCGACGTTTAGTATCGATGAAACCCAAGATAAGAGCGTGTTTGCGAGTAATGCGGCATCGAATGCTAGCAGCTTTGATATGGATGATAGCTTTGATTTTGAGGCGTTTGAGTCAGCATTTGGTTCCGATAGCGGCGCCCCAGATATTGAGAAAGCATCTAATAATAGTGTGCCTTCATTTGAATCAAAAAGCTCCAATAATAATGGCAACAAAAATTCTAATAATATAGAGTTTTTAGAAGATTTTGACGCATTCGATGACCTTGGTAACATTCCAGGGTTTGAAATGAGTCACGAATCTACTTTTGGTGGTTCCCAATCTTTACATTCAGGGTATGAAAATACCCCGATAAAATCCAACACTACTAGCACCGGTACTTCGAGTAAATTAAATAAACCAGAAGCTACACGTGACTCGGAGTTATTTAGTATTACTTCCTCCACTGATGCTGTACCTATATTTACTCAATCTGATGTTAGTCGTCTGGAACCACAAGTAAGTATAGAACAAGGTATACTGGCGCCGCTTGAAAATGCTTCATTAGAAAGTAAACAATGGTTTATAGCAGGAACAGTAGGTGTAGTGAGTGCGGTGGTTGTCGCTGCTGTTAGCTTTGCTGCTGCTAACTTATCTGAAGCTAACCAACGTCCTGCTATTAATAGGACTGGTTGGGCAATGGCATTAGCTGCGGGTGTTGTTTCTTTTGCTACAACTGGGGTGATGGGTAGTTTGACGTTTAAACAAATTCGTCGCACTACTAAAGACTTACAAAGTCAGTTTGATAAAGTACGTCAAGGTAATTTGGGAGTGCAAGCTACTGTTTATTCTGAAGATGAATTTGGACAGTTGGCTGCGGGTTTTAATGAGATGACTCGTGTAATTTTTACCACGACGAATGAAGCTACACGCAAGGCACAAGAACAAGAAGAAGCGAAAGAAAATTTGCAACGCCAGGTAATTCGCTTACTCGATGACGTAGAAGGCGCCGCGCGTGGAGATTTGACGGTGCAAGCTGAAGTAACCGCTGACGTACTTGGCGCCGTTGCCGATGCTTTCAACTTAACCATTCAAAACCTGCGGGATATTGTCCAACAAGTTAAAGTTGCTGCGAAGGAGGTAACTCGTGGCGCCACTAATTCCGAAACGTTTGCACGCGCACTTTCTACAGACGCATTACGACAAGCTGAAGAACTCGCGGTAACGCTGAATTCAGTGCAGGTAATGACAGATTCTATACAACGGGTGGCAGAAGCAGCACGCGAAGCTGAGACAGTTGCTCGCGATGCAAGTTCTATTGCGCTTAAAGGTGGAGAAGCTGTAGAAAACACCGTAGCGGGTATTTTAGAAATTCGGGAAACAGTGGCAGAAACCACGCGCAAAGTTAAGAGGTTGGCAGAATCATCGCAAGAAATTTCTAAAATTGTCGCATTAATTTCTCAAATTGCTTCGCGAACTAACTTACTGGCATTGAATGCGAGTATAGAAGCAGCACGAGCAGGAGAAGCAGGACGAGGATTTGCAATTGTCGCAGACGAAGTTCGACAGTTAGCAGATAAATCCGCGAAATCTCTCAAAGAGATAGAACAAATTGTGATGCAAATTCAAAGTGAGACATCTTCTGTAATGACAGCGATGGAAGAAGGAACACAGCAGGTAATTACAGGTACAAAACTTGCCGAAGAAGCAAAACGCTCGCTCGACAACATTATCCAGGTTGCCAACCGTATCGATATATTAGTGCGTTCCATCACCGCTGACACCGTAGACCAAACCGAAACATCGCGTGCAGTTGCACAGGTTATGCAGTCGGTAGAGTTAACTGCCCAAGAAACATCGCAAGAAGCACAACGAGTAAGTGGTGCTTTACAACACTTAGTTGGTGTATCACGCGATTTAATTGCGTCGGTAGAACGCTTCCGTGTAGAAACTGCGGAATCTCGGTAAAACAACATGCGTGTAAAGACTGTACATGTACAGTCTCTACATTGTCATCATTATTAAATTTATTATTTTAAAATTTATGTTACCTGAACAACAACAACGTATATTAGGCTATTTTATAGAAGAAGCTAGAGACCATTTAAATACGATTGAGCAAGGTTTACTGAATCTTCAGGAAACTTTAAATGACCAGGAAATGATTAACGAAGTGTTTCGGGCTGCTCATTCTATAAAAGGTGGCGCCGCGATGTTATCTTTAAATAGTATTCAGCGGACTGCACACCGTTTGGAAGATTGCTTTAAGGTTTTAAAAGAAAATCCAATTACTGTTGACCAAAAGTTAGAGTCTTTATTTCTTGGTGTTTCTGATACTCTCAAAGCTTTACTCGAACATTTAAGCGGCCCGTTTGGACTTTCAGAAGAAGCAGCAGCTAACTTGATGAGTGAAGCTGAACCCGTTTTTGGATGGTTGAATGAACATTTAGAGTCACTTTTGGGTACACAAAATGGTACCACTATTAAGGTTAGTACCCTTGAACCGTTACCCAGTAGAGACGTAATTCATCCATACGGGAAATCCTCCGGATTACACGTCTCCACAACAACGACGACGACAATAACACCTGTCAGTAGTGCTGAAGATTGGCAACAGTTCCAAAGTGGGGTATTACAAAAGCTTCGGGATATGTTGCAATTGTTTAAGCAAGATGCTTCAGACTCGTCTCGTAGGGGTTTGGAAGCTTGTTTGCAATATTTGGTGATTATTGGACAAGATTTAAAGTTGACTAACTGGTGTCATTTGTGTAAAGGTGCTGCAACAGCGGTGACTAACCCAGATAATAGTTATTTGACCTTAGCAAAAATTATAATTACAGAAATTAAAACTGCTCTTGAATTGGCAATTGCAGGTCTCGATGCTTCCATTGCCATTAGTCCACAGTTAGAAGCACTCATTGCTGTACCAGATATTTCTTTACTCGAACTCAGCAGCGACTTTTTTGATAGTAAAGTTGTATATTTGGCGCCAAGTGAATCTATAGTTGAAATAACTGATTTAAATCAAATATCTGACCATAGTCCTTTTTTACACGATATCGATTTTGATGATATCAACTCGGATGATATTAATTCTTTGTTTGACATAACCGAACAATTGGACTTTGAGATTGATATTACGGATATTACAGATATTACCGAAATAGAAGTTACTTTAGACTCATTAGATACTATCGAGTCTTTGTTTGAATTATCTGACGATATAGAAGAGATAGAAGATGTAAACGACTCGGATGATAAAGTTGCCGAGAATATTAATGACTTAAGTGCTTTGAATGGTACGAGTGCGTATGAAGACCATCATGGACCAGAAGTAGGTATTGCTGAACTTACCGAACTCGACGAGTTATTTAAGGATGATGCTTCGGAGTTGGATGATATTAATCTGGTTGAGCAACTTCCAGAAATTTCGGTTGGTAGTGGTATTGAAAACTATAAAGATGCTGGTTATGATGTTGATGCGTCGAATAGCGAACTCGATGATTTGTTAGTTATTGATTCTGGTACCAATTTTTACGAACGTCCTAATCGGGGTAATGAAGAATTAACGGTTGTTCAGTTGTTTGGTAGTTCTCTGGATGATGTTGAAGAGTTAGTTATTGTTGATAATAACTTATCCAATCCGTCCGTTGATAGTATTGATGATATAACAGGTTCTCTGGATGATGTTGAAGAGTTAGTTATTGTTGATAACAACTTATCCAATCCGTCTGTTGGTAGTATTGATGATATAACAGGCACCCAAATTAGTCCAAGCGTACCAGAATTCTCGGATCAAACTGAGGATGATTTTGCATCTTTTTGGAGTTTGGAGGAGTCCGAGGTTAGTTCCGAGTCAGTTGTATTAAGTTCAGTTGATGATTCGGAGTCGGTAGCATCTATATTAGAGTCAAGTTTATTTGCGGCAACTGCGAGTGATGATATTTTTGATGGTTATATCGAGCTTGAGAAATCCGGAAATTTGTCACTCTCGTTTGATGATGTTAATGATTTATTTGAAGAGTTAACGCCGTCACAAATTGCCGCTGTTTCTGATTATAATAATGATGATGTTGAGGAATTACAGCAATTACATTTTTCTCCCATCGAGCCAGAATTTATACATCCAACGAGTTCTTCACCAAGTGTTATTCTGTCGGATGACGATATTTGGAACTTTGATACATCTGAAGTCGAACCGCAAGTTGCTCCAGAAACAATTGGACAAACTTTTGATATTGGGTTAAATGATATTTTAGATGATACTGAGTTGAATATTGAGTTAGAACATCAAGTAAATAATGTTAGCAGCAACTCAGAAATATCGGATAACTTTTTAGAACAAACTTTCATTATAGAAGAAACAGAATATGCTATTACACCCGATAAATCACTCAAACCGCATTCTGAAGCATTTAATTCTGATTTAATTGGTAATGATGAATTTGCCGCACTCGAAGCTTTATTAGTTCATGATAATGGTAATAGTGAAGTAGAGGCGCCTTTAAATATAGCAGCTTCGTCTCGTGTTTCATCCAACAGTAATAATATAGATGCTGTCGATGAATTTGGCGACTTAGAAAAAATGCTGGTTTCAAGTGACACTATTGGTGGAACATCACAGTCCCCAAATGCTGTTTTATTACCCCGCAATACTAATAGACGCTCCACAGCACGATTTGAACAGTTAATGAAGGTGTCTGTAAAACATCTTGATGATATGAGTAACTTGGTTGGGGAATTGGTGGTTAACCGTAACACCCTCGAGCAAGACCAGGAACGTTTACGTCAGTCGCTGGATAATTTACTTATACAAATACACCATTTAAGTGATGTTGGCGCCAGAATGCAGGAATTGTACGAACGTTCGTTACTCGAAGCATCTTTGTTAGCAACACGTAAACATAGTAATAATGGGGGTTATAGTACACCAATAAGTAATAAGGATAGTGATAGAGGATTTTCTGAGTTAGAGATGGATAGGTTTACACCGTTCCATACATTATCTCAAGAAATGATTGAGCTGATAGTTAGGGTTCGTGAGTCAGCGAGTGATATAGATTTTGTTACCGAAGAAACAGAGAGAGTTGCAAGACAATTTAGGCAGGTAACAACGCAGTTACAAGAAGGTTTAACTAAAGCACGCATGGTTCCTTTTTCTATTGTAACCGACCGGGTAAAACGGGGAGTGCGAGATAATGCGATTAAATGCGGTAAGCAAGTTGAGTTAGTAATAGAAGGTCAAGATACGCTGATAGATAAAATGATTTTAGAGCATTTAACTGACCCGTTAATTCATATGCTCAATAATGCCATAGCTCACGGTATTGAAACACCAGACGAAAGAACGAGTAAGGGTAAACAACCAGTAGGGATAATAACAGTGCGTGCGTTCCATCAAGGAAACCAAACAGTAATATCTGTGAGCGATGATGGAGCGGGTATTAATGCTGACTACGTGAAACAAAAAGCGATAAAAGTCGGGTTAATAACACCAGAACAAGCGCAAACAATATCCTATATGGAAGTATATGAATTATTGTTCCAGCCTAATTTTAGTACAAAAGACCAAGCCGATGATTTAGCAGGTCGTGGTGTGGGGATGGATGTTGTACGAACTAGTATTAGTGAAATTAGAGGAACAATAACAACAGATTCAACACTTGGTAAAGGTACAAACTTTACGATACGATTACCGTTAACGCTAAGTATATGTAAAGCATTGTGTTGTGTATGGGATAAAGCGCGAATTGCATTTCCTATGGATGGTGTGGAAGACACATTAGATATATCTACTAAAAGCATTCAAAAAAATGCACAAGGTGAACTATATATATTGTGGCGTGATACTAAATTACCATTTAAACCGTTGAAAGAACTATTAACACTAAATAGGCAATTAAGTCGGGGAAGTGTATATGGGGGAACGCGCGATGATGATATGGTATCTGTGGTAGTGATACGTTCGGCATCGACATTAATAGGGTTGCAAGTTGACTCGGTACTCAGCGAACAAGAAATAGTAATTAAACAGTTTGAAGGTCCGGCGCCAAAACCAATAGGAGTAGCAGGCGCCACAGTCTTGGGGGATGGTAGAATAATGCCCATAGCGGATGTATTGGAAATAATCGATATATTCCAAGGACGCACAGCTAAACAAAGTCCAGTGCCATTCTTTGAAGCAGCAGGTAATGGTACTGAGTCAACAGGCGCCAAAATCGACCCAACAGTGTTGATAGTAGATGATTCCATAACAGTACGCGAATTATTATCACTCTCGTTTAATAAAGCCGGGTATAGAGTAGAACAAGCGCGCGATGGTCAAGAAGCGTGGGAAAAACTGCGTTCAGGTTTACCGTGTGACATAGTATTCTGTGATATAGAAATGCCACGCTGCGACGGACTGGAATTATTATCTCGTATATCTAAAGAACCGAGCTTGAGTCAATTACCTATAGCTATGCTGACATCGCGCGGCGCCGATAAACATAAACAAATGGCAATAAATTTAGGCGCCAGTGGGTACTTTACTAAACCTTACTTGGAAGAAGCATTGCTGGAAGCGGCGTCTAGGATGCTAAAAGGAGAGAAATTGGTGGGTAATGGGAATGGTTGATTTGATTGTATGATTTAATCCCCCTTAACCCCCCTTAATAAGGGGGGACAAGAGGGTGTTAAAGTCCGCATTCCTAATAGAAAAACAACAGTATTGGTTAATTAATATGGTGGGTGGTGTCATTTACAATTTTAATTAAAAATTGAATTGAAAAATTAAGGGGTATTTTTATGTTTCTTTAGTCTCTTTAAACCCCTTGTACATCCCAAAGCGAGTATCCAGTGTAAAAAACGGTAATACCATACTGTAAAAATAATTGATACAGGTAATGCAAGAAAAACAAGACCTGAAGCAGAAAATGATATCTTTTTTTCAGCCAAAGCCATAACAATATTAGCTACCACCCAAAAACAAGTTATCAAAATGCAATAATTACGTACTTTGAGTTTTAACTCATCGCTCATTGGCCGCTTAATGGAAATTTTTGGGTTACTGAGTTACAGCCGAAGGAACCATACACAATTAAAAACGTAACACGCACTGGTCATAAAAATACTTTAGCCCCTAAAGTGAGTAATAGTTGCGGTGAACTGAGAGTAGCTAAAGGCGCCGCTTATCAGCATTCACAATATTTATGCACAGCAATTATATTAAATTATCGGCGCCAACAATTGTTGTGCAGTTAGATTAATTTGTGGAAATAGTCTAGAAACAACTTGTTGATTACCAGTAAGTACTGTTTGGTTATATACTTTACCAGCTAGCAAACAGACTGTTACTTTATCCTCTAATGGGTCGATAATCCAATATTCATCAACACCAAATGCTGCATATTCTGATGTTTTAGTATCATAGTCACGCTCAACAGATTCGGGGGATACAACCTCTACAATAAGGGGTGGTGGGGTTCTTAGAACAGCAGATTTATTTTGGATGGAAGCTGCTTGCTGTTGAGTCATAACTAATACATCAGGGCGCCTGGGTTGTTTCTGAGTTACGACTTCAACACCGTTAGAGCGTGGTTCTAAGGTTAACCCCATGCGTTGCTTTTCTAGAATAAATTGAAACAATACAAAAGTAATAATAGCTTCGTGATTACCAGTACCGGGAGGCATTTCTACTAGCACTCCATCTTCAAGTTGGTAACGCTTGTCTGTACCGTCATCGTAGGTTAGATACTCCTCAACTGTCATTTTAACGGGTGTTTGGGACATTTTGACCATCCTTATATGTGGGAGTTGGGCGCCTAAGCTCTGTCCCTATGATAAATAAATCATTCAATTGGCACAAACTGCAATGGGGGCGCCGCTGTACATACGCTCCCTTTTTGAGAAAAGCAACTCCAACTAAAGTCCGACGGCGCCTTCCCCATAAAAAGTATTGTTACAATTCGCAATTGGAGTGTGGTTTGGCTATTAGCTTGGGTGATATTGGTGGCTTTGCTTCAGATGCTTCTAACAGCTTTTCACAGAAACAACTTGTTGTAGGTCAACAGACCTTTGCTGGTCCTACTGGTAGTGGAACAGCTTCTGTTACTAACTTACAAGAAATCTTCAGCACTGCTAATCAAGGTATTGCTGTTAAGTAATTATACTCCTCAAGTTCTAATTAGAAGGCGCCATGAGTTTATATTTTGCCTTGGATAATGCAGGTTTCTGGAATTGAGTGAGGGCGCCTAATCACAAATTTCTCTGGCTTTCTTCTCTGTGTCAAGAGTGTCTCTGTGGTAAGAATCTTAAGCATCCAAATTACTAATAACTTAATGGAACTGGTGCGTGACGCTACAAGTCTTGTAACTACGTTGAAATTTTTTGCGCTTCGTCACGCACCCTACGTCTAAATTTTTGGTTGAACTGGACAAATGTAACAAAATTGCTATAATTTTAGGCTCTTAGTCTATATTTATGCTGTTTGGCTGAAAAATGAATAAGTTAATAAGACGGTTGCGAAGGTTTATTATTTCTTTTTTAACAACGATTATTGTTTGTAAGTATTTACTTGCACCGAATATTGCATTTGCTCGTACTACTAATGTAAATAACGTATCTTGGAATAGTACTGGGTATTTATTTAGACAGAATTTATTTCATAGTCCTGATGACTTCCTAAAGGGTAATACATTATTGGAGTTAGGTCGATACTATGTAAAAGTACCATTTAGGCGCCGACCTATGTCAAGTAATCAAAGTTTGACTTATCCAGTTAGCCGTAAAGTGAACCAAGTTGATAGTTATCATGGTACTCAGGTTGCTGACCCATATCGCTGGTTGGAAGACCCTGACTTAAAGGAGACTGCTGCTTGGGTTGAAGCTCAAAATCAATTGACTTTTGGCTATTTGAATCAAATACCATATAGGGAGAAGCTTAAGCAGCGTCTTACCAAGCTGTGGGATTACGAAAAATATGGCATTCCTTTTAAGGAAGGAAGTAACTATTTTTACTTTAAAAATGATGGACTGCAAAACCAGAGTGTCCTTTATACTCAGAAAAGTCTTGATACTGAAGCAAATGTATTACTTGACCCGAATAAGCTTTCTGCTGATGGAACTGTAGCACTTTCTGGTTTATCGATTAGTGATAATGGTAAATTTTTAGCTTATGGTCTTTCTAGTTCGGGTTCTGACTGGCAGGAGTGGAAAGTTCGTGATATTGAAACAGGGAAAGATTTAGACGATAATCTCAAATGGATTAAATTTTCCGGCGCCTCATGGACAAATGACAATAAAGGCTTTTTCTACAGTCGTTATGATCAGCCAAATCAAAAAACTAAACTTGAGGATGTTAATTATTATCAAAAATTATATTACCACAGATTAGGTACGCCGCAATCTGAAGATACTTTAATTTATGAGCGTCGCGACCAGAAAGAATGGGGTTTTAGTGGTAGCGTTACGGAAGATGGACGTTATTTAGTTATCTCCGTATGGTTGGGAACTGATTCTCGAAATTTGGTATTTTATAAAGATTTAACGCACAGTAATGCTGATGTAGTTGAGTTGATTAATAAATTTGAGTCAGATTTTAGCTTGGTTGACAGCGATGGTAGCGTTTTATATTTTCGCACCGATTTAGAGGCGCCACGCGGACGAGTAATTGCCATTGATACAAAGGAACCAGCAAGGGCAAATTGGCGTGAAATAATTGCCCAAACATCAGAAACGCTCGAAAGTGTGAATATCGTCAATAATTTATTCGTTGTTGACTATCTTAAAGACGCGCGTAGTCAAATCAAAATTTTTGATATCAACGGTAAGTTTGTTCGTGATGTTGACTTACCAGGCATTGGGTCAGTTGGGGGGTTTGGTGGTAAGCGTACTGACACCGAAACGTTTTATAGCTTTACTAGCTTTACGGCGCCTGGTACTATCTACCGTTACGATATGATAACGGGTAAAAGTAAAGTATTTAGACAGCCTCAAGTAGATTTTAAACCTAATGATTACGAAGTTAAACAGGTTTTCTACACAAGTAAGGATGGTACTAGAGTTCCAATGTTTATTACCCATAAAAAGGGTATTAAGCTGGATGGAAACAATCCAACATATCTATATGGATATGGTGGGTTTAATGTACCGCTAACGCCAAGTTTTTCTGTAAGTGGCTTAGTTTGGATGGAAATGGGTGGAGTATATGCTATGCCAAGCTTACGTGGAGGTGGCGAGTATGGCGAAGACTGGCATCAAGCTGGAATGAAGCAGAATAAGCAAAATGTATTTGATGACTTTATTGCAGCAGCAGAATGGTTGATAGCTAATAAATATACAAAATCCGCTAAACTAGCAATTGGTGGTGGCAGTAACGGTGGACTTTTGGTAGGCGCCTGTATGACACAGCGTCCAGACTTATTTGGCGCCGCACTACCTGCTGTTGGTGTAATGGACATGTTACGCTTCCATAAGTTTACAATTGGTTGGGCATGGACAACCGAATATGGTTCGCCAGATAATCCAGAAGATTTCAAGACATTATATACATACTCCCCACTGCATAACCTCAAACCAGGAACAGCATATCCAGCAACCTTAATAACCACAGCAGACCATGATGATAGGGTAGTACCAGCACATAGCTTCAAATTTGCCGCAGCATTACAAGCAGCCCATAAGGGTTCGACGCCAGTCTTAATTAGAATAGAAACAAAAGCCGGACACGGTGCAGGCAAACCAACAACAAAGATTATCGAAGAAGCAGCAGATAAATGGGCATTTCTAACGCGCGTTTTAGACATTCAAATGTAGGGTGCGTGAAAGCTATAGCCAACATCACTAAAAACGCAAAGATAAACTGCTTTCACGCACCAACCACCAATTAACAACCCCTAAACCCGAATGTCGCTTACGCGGATCACGTAAAACTTGATCGTAGGTTGGGTGGAGGAATGGAACCCAACATAAATATTCGCGCTTTTGTTGGGTTCCGCAAAGCCTCTACCCAACCTACACTTCTTAAGTAAGTGCCATTCACCCCTAAACCCCCTTTCTATAAAGGGGGCGCCCATTTGTGAACCACGGTTCACATTTTACGTATACTTCTATTTTTCTTGTATTTTTTGATACTTTAGATTAGCGTCTTACAAGCAATGAGTCGTAAAAGCAGGACAGAGACTAGCTTAAAAACTTTTGTTCATATTTTTTCAACTTAGCTGCATAAACTACCTTTACCAGACATATCTAGGTTTAGAGAGAGATGTGAGGTTAAAAAACTTACATTTCTGTAAACAATAGATTAGGTAATAATTACTATGAAAAAGCTTGCTATTCTCGGTTCGGCAATCGCATTGACATTAATAAGTAACGTGGCTACACATGCAAAAGTAACATCTCAGCCCACTGTACAACAAAATTCTAACATTCCCACAAAAGTTGCTAACCCAGGAATGATTATTGCACAGGCTGGTAATCTAACTGGCGCCTGGAATTGTAACGATGGTGGTGTTTATTTTATTCGCCAAGTAGGAAATCAAATTTGGTGGTACGGTCAAAGTAGTGATGGTGGACAAACTTGGTCGAATGTATTTCAAGGTACGATAACAGGTAGCAGAATAATTGGTAGTTGGGCTGATGTTCCCAAAGGTAGTATAAGAGGCTATGGTGAAATGACACTTAGAATTTCAGGTGGACGCATTCAAAAAATCTCCGGTGGAGAGAATTTTGGTGGTAGCGTCTGGAGTCGTTAATTCGCCCGCTCGCGATTAATTTGTGAACCGTGGTTCACATTTGTAGGGTGCGTGAAAGCCATTACAGTTACTCAATGTAATGAAAATTAAAGTGCTTTCACGCACCATCTAGGAAATATAGGTGGCGCCACCCTTTGGATACCAGGCTTATTACGAGCGTGTTAAAATTTGCCATGAGAGTCGCTTAAAATCAGATAATTTTATGCCTACTCAATCTACGCTCTTAACAAGCAGATTGATTCTGCGCCCATTAACTCATGCAGATGCACCGTTGATTCAAGACGTGGCTAGTGTTCGTGAGATTGCCGATACAATGATTTCTATTCCTCATCCGTATCCTGATGGTGAGGCAGAGCAATACATACAAAGACAAATTGCAGAGTTTGAGGCAGGACATTCTGTTTCATTTGTAATTGAGCGCAAATTTAAAAAAGAATTTTGTGGAATTATCGAAGTTCGAGATATAGGACGAGAACATTCTCAGGCAGAATTGAGTTTTTGGTTAGCGGTTGGGGTTTGGGGGCAAGGGTATATGAGTGAAGCTTTAAAACCCTTACTTCGTTTTGGATTTGAAGACTTAGGTCTTAATAGGCTTTACGCTTACCATATGGTCAAAAACCCAGGTTCAGGTAAGGTATTGGAGAAAAATGGGTTTGTACAAGAAGGGATACTACGTCAACGGGTACGAAAGTGGGGAGTATTTGAAGATGTAAAGTTATGGGCAATTCTTCGGAAAGACTGGCAAGACGAAGCTACCTATACTCAAAACGGGTTATAACTTGACTTTTTAACATGCATAAAAATATTTAAGATGCTTCGTACCTCAGCATGACAGAATCAGAATATTTAAGATGCTTCGTACCTCAGCATGACAGAATCAGAATATTTAAGATGCTTCGTACCTCAGCATGACAGAATCAGAATATTTAAGATGCTTCGTACCTCAGCATGACAGAATCAGAATATTTAAGGCGCCAAATATGACCCTGAAGACCGATATAGGTATTTAAGGCGCCTTTATTTGAATATTTTGGTGGTGAGGATTAGTTGTAAAAAATAAAATAACCTCGGTTGATTTCCGAGGGACTTTCTTCAAAGAGTTGCTGGTTCTCTAAGAATTTCAAATGTTTCTCCGTTGATGGTCAATTCGTCGGCGCCGTTACTGCTAGCAACAGCTTCTGTTAATATTCTGGTTGCCCACTCTGTTAAGTTAAGTCCTGATGATTTAGCGATGTCTTGCATTTCTCGCTGCAAGTACGCTGGAATGTGTAAGGTTAATGCGACTGTATCGAGTGAAGGTATTCGGGAGAGTCTTAACTCTTGTTCACTGTTACGGTAAGTCCAATACTCACATTCATGTGCGCGAGTTTCGCCATCTTTTTCCAGAAAGTTTAACTTACCCAGCTGGTAGCAGTAAAAGTTTTCTTTTTCTTCTAGTAACTCTGGACTACAATTCAAACAGTTCCAACAGCTTCGTATTGGTTCACTTGGTGTACATGATGATTTTGGCTGTGTATATCCTGCATGTGATGTTGCTGCGTCTACACTTTGAGGTGTCTTTGATTTATGCTCTGTTCGTGGTTTTAGCTTCTTTTTGCCTTTACTCCTATTCGATTTAGAGTTGTCGTTTTGCTTTTGGTATGCTTTTACTACTTGAATGATGTGGGTTGCTGTGATTTTACCGTTCGGCGCCGTAGAAACTGCTTGTTGCCAAACTTCTTGTTGTTCGGATGGAGTTAATGCAGTTAATGGACGCGCTTGACGTTCGTTAGCGGGAAGAATTTGTGAACCGTGGTTCACATTTTCATAAACCGCAGCAGCATCTATCAGGTAGTAAGCGGAACGTCGGGACATTTCCCAACGGTTGATGCAATACTCCTCGAAGGTGTCGTAACATTGCCTATACAGTCGCTTATCACGCAGTATACGCAACGCTTGTCCTATTTCCCAAAATGCCCGTAAACCTCGCTGAACTGTTGATTCTAAACTTTCGAGTTCTAGAACTTCAGCTTCTGAAAGTGCTTCTGGGTTGCTGGTATTTATTTGGTCTACATTACTATTCGGAGTTGAAGCAACTGCTAATTCTTGCTCACCGCCACTAGATAGTTGAAAAGTTGCACAGGAAGCAGTAAAGTCTAGATGTTCCATCGATATCCTTTATCTCTGGGTTAACGACTGCGTTATTGTTTATTTATCCATGAACTATCCACGGCGCCAGCACTTACTGTCACCGCTTTGTCAACGCTCTATACATATTCCGATTATATTGCACATGCAATAAATAATATTGCACAAGTTCCGTCTTTTATGCAAACTTTTTACGTTTTGTATTGATTTTCCGTTCAAGGAATATAGGTAATTAGCCTTTTAAGTTTGTAGTTTCGTTTAAATTTTGCTCAAACCCTTGTAAATACAGGAGTTATACTTTTAAATAGGGTATACAAACCTTATAAATCCAAGAACGTGAGCGCTTTACCTCAACTGCTACTCAAGCGGGGGTATGGTCGGCTTTACATTAAATTTGCCTGTTATTGAAGTTACCAAGGTAAAAATTGTGACTGCCACATCTGTACCATCACTCATACAAGCGCGCCAAAATCGACTAGTTCAGTTGATGGAACAGCTGTTGCAAGATGGCTGGACTCAAACTGGGATAGCTGAGTTTATTGGCGTAGAGTTTACAACGGTGTACCGCTGGGTAAAGGGGAAGACCGTTCCCGAACCGGAGTCTAGGAACTTTGAGAAGTTAGCCCGCTTGAGTGGTGGTACTTCTCAAACGCTGCAAAAGTATCTAGATGGTGAAATAACTTTATCGGTATATCGTCAAGGTGTGGCTGGTAGGATGATGACTCAAGTAAAAAAGCGCTCGTCGAAACCCTCGAACGAGAAGATAAAGCAAGAGGTTTTAGCGAAAATTCGCTTGCTCGAACCCGCAGAAATTGCTGAAATTATTTCTGTCACTGCTGCTTTTCTAGCACAGCAAACGTAAAAAGTTAGGAGGTAGGGTGCGTGACGCCATAACAATCGCAAAAGAAAACTTAGAAGGTAGGGTGCGTGACGCCATAACAATCGCAAAAGAAAACTTAGGAGCTAGTAGCGTCACGCACCTTACGAGGAGCGGAGTTAGGAGTATTCAGTTGGGGGAGGGGATGCGACCAGTTAGTTGGCGAAAGCTGTTGGTAGGAGAATTTAGCTGGAAAAGACTAATTAGGTCTGCTGCTCTTATATATTTACTTTTTGCTGTTTTCGTCTATTTTCGGGCTGACAGTATGATTTTCTTACCTCAGCCATCTAGTTATCAAGACACACAAGACATTATTAAGCTTAAAAGTCCAGATGGTATTCAGCTTTCAGCGCTGCATTTAATTAATCCTGCCGCAAAGTACACTATACTCTATGCTCACGGCAACGCTGAAGATTTGGGAGATATTAGGCAAGTACTAGAGAATCTAAATGCATTAGGTTTTAATGTATTTGCCTATGACTATCGTGGTTATGGCACAAGCCAAGGCAGTCCTTCAGAGCAAAATGCTTACAAAGATATAAATACTGCCTATAACTATTTAACTCAAGTTTTAAAAGTGGCGCCACAACATCTCATTGTATACGGGCGTTCGGTTGGTGGTGGTTCTGCTGTAGATTTGGCTGCGAGAAAGCAAGTAGCGGGTTTAGTGTTAGAAAGTACTTTTACTTCAGCTTTCCGTGTTAAAGTTCCTTTTCCAATTTTACCGTTTGACAGGTTTTCTAATATTGACAAAATCGATGATATTAAGGCACCTGTACTAGTTATGCATGGTAAAGAGGATAATGTTATTCCTTTTTGGCATAGTCAACAGCTTTTTGACAAGGCGCCATCTCCAAAGCTGAGTTTGTGGGTGGAAGGCGCCAGTCATAATGATTTTACATATGTAGCTGGGAATCGTTACGGTCAAGTTTTAAAGGAATTTATTAACCTAATTGAAAAGTAGTTTTATACGCTAACCTATCCTAACAGCACAAGATATTGGATTGGCAAAGCGAGGAATCATATATTCAGTTATTTGTGTATCATTGCTGAGTAACGGATTTAGTAAACCATAAAAATACTGCTTTGCACTATCCTGCTAAAATGAAGATGGGAAAATGCACAGTTTTTAATGTAGCATTTTTTACTAGTTTCAACAGTACTGTTAAATTTTGAAATAATTTGGGTACTCTTAGAGAGTAATTAAATAATCAAATAGTACTTGAATATTGAAACATTTAAAATCTAATTTAATAATTTTAAGGATTAATGATAGATTATGCAAGTTTGTCTAGTTACAGGTGGTAGTTCTGGTGTTGGTCTAATGACTGCTGTTGGTTTAGCTAAATTAGATAATCATGTACTTATTGCTGGCCGTTCTGCAAGTAAAGGCTCTAAAGCTGTAGAATATATTCGTCAAACTAGTGGAAATTCAAATGTTGAATTTCTTCCCCTTGACCTGGCTTCTTTAGATTCTGTTCGCAATTGTGTTAACATTTTTCTCGCCAAAAAATTACCATTACATATATTAGTAATTAATGCAGGTATATTTAATCGCCGAGGTACCACAAAAGAAGGTTTTGAACTAATTTGGGGAACTAATTATCTAGGGCATTTTTTGCTTATACATTTGTTATTTGATATTATGCAAAAATCTGCTCCTGGTCGCATTGTCATCGTAGCTTCGGATTTAGGATTACGACCAAATGATATTAGTTGGCATTTATTAGTGAAAAAAACACATTTTAATTTTTTAGAATTATATTCTGTTTCTAAATTTTGTTTATTGCTATTAACACAAGAGCTTTCTCAAAAATTAGCTAACTCTCAAGTAACTGTGAATGCAGTTCATCCAGGATTTGTACAATCTAATATTACTATTTGGCATCGACTAAGTAAATATTTAGGTATCGGTATTTCTCCAGAGAATGGTGCATATAGTACTCTTGTTTGTGCTACCTCCCCAAAATATTACAGTATCACTGGGCAATTTTTAGATAGTCATGCTCAAGAAATTACTTTACCTTTAAATGTGCAGAATAAAGAATTATCGCAAAAATTGTGGGAGCGTAGCTTATTGTGGACAGGTTGTAATGAACCAATAAATAAACACTCAATTAGTTACGATGGTAACGATGGAATTTGGGGACCATATAAGCTTAGTTTAACTAGACAAGAGATGGCTGTAATTAAAGACGAAATACTTTACAACGTTTTGCCAAACTACTCTATTAAATTGTTGTTAAATCACTTAATCAAAGCGATTATTAAAAAAGATTTTGGCTCAATTATGATGACGTTATCACAATACTTTTTTAGAAGTTTTAGTATGGAAAGGCACTTAGATTCGCCTATAATTATGCAATTATGTCAAGATGAAAAATTACTAGAAGAATTAACAACACATTTAGGAGAAAATTTTCTGCTATGGAGGTCTGAAATTTGGGCTAATTATCCTGATCAAAAAATAATTCCTTATTGGCATCAAGATTTATACCCTTACTTGATTAAAAGTCAATCTAAAAATATTTATGCTTATATAGCTTTAACAGAAATTAATGAATATAATGGTTTTGAATATATTCCAAACAAATATCTTCAAAATTACTCTATAAAAATCACTGACCCTTTCAGTGGTAATAAGTTTTTGGAAATTCCTGAAGAAGTTACAAAAAATGCAGTTCCCGTGCTGTTACAACCAGGTGAATTTGTATTATTTACTGATGAGCTTATACATTGTTCTTTACGCAATAATAGCGGTAAAGTAAGAATCGCTTTAACTCTAAGATTAACTCAGTCAGGTACAAAAGTTTTACAGGGTTATACTTCTAATTATTACCAACCAATAACTTTGCGCTCAACAAATAGCTAACTTCATATTTCTCAACTAACCTGTACACCCATTAGATTATCTTTATCTTAAGATTTATGGATATGGTTATGCGTCGGTAACTCGTAAAGCAAGCTCAACGACTCTAATTTTTTGATACAGCTTCTATTATATCCGCAGCTTTGCTGGCGCCACCAGCTATGTAGAATCTTTCTTGTATAAATGGAATAGTTTAAGGAAAGAAGAATTTGACAAGACATTCTACGCAACGTTTAACCCAACCTTGGTCATTAGGAATAGATGTAAGAGCTTTAACCAAGAAAAATCAGACATTTAAGTATTCGCAACCAGCTTATGCTACTAGCGGATGTTTTTATAGCGCTGGAAATTTACTTGCTGCGTTGTCTAATACTAGTATCCAATCGTTACCCCGTCCTTTGGTTGGTGGTGTGAATTTTCTGGTTTCTGTCTTGGAAAATTCTTCTGCTTTTGTTCCTTTTCCTTGACGTGGATTGTACCACTGAGCTTTGATTCGATTGCCTTTGATTTTTGATAGCTTGACGGTGATAGGGTTTCCTGTTGGTGTGTAAATAAATGCAAAGCTTCCATCTGAGGCGCCTGCTGCTCTTATATCTTCTGTACCGTTTATAATAATAGACTGGTCTGGTACGAGTTTTGTATAAGGTCGAGATTCAAATAATTGTTTTAAATAACCCATTTGGGTTGCCCCTGGTTGTGCCAATGCTTTTTTCCAAGGTGTTCTTGCTGCTGATATTGGCTCTCTTGTTGGTTGCCACATCTGCCAAATGTTATGGTTTCCGTAAGTGTGACCACAGGCGCCTGCTAGCATTGACCAATAGGCAGCTTGCCTAACATCAAAATCATCGAACCAACCATTTTCTGGTTTCCAATTAATTGGGTGGTCTTCATAACATGGTTCTGCGTCAAGTGTTGGTTTTGTAGGATTTAAGAGATAGTTTTGAGATGAAACTTTATAATTGGGTATATTAATAGCCATGTGACCCGATTGAAACATGTTAAAGTCAAGCCAATCATCGTTGTGAAACCAGGTTGCTGAATTTGAGCCACCCTGTGGATGATAGGTCATTAGATGATTTCCTGTATCTCCCTGTTTTAACCCTTTTGCCATAGACCGAATTGTAGCTAAGTGATTATCGTTCTCAGGGCTACGGTCTCCGCCTAGAATCCATATAATAGGCTTGTTTCTATAACGTTTGCCAAGATAGGCGCCGAAATCTTCAGCATTTGTGGGTGTAAATATTTCTGGCCCAACACCCCATAGCTTTTTCCATTTATCTCCCCATGTTGGTAACATTCCTATGTAAAGCCCTAGTTTTTCAGCTTGGTTTACGATGTAATCAACATGCTGGAAGTAAGCTTCGTTGGGTTTGGTGGGGTCGTTATCTTTTAGCGGCAGGTTTCCGTAAGCGTTGGGTTGCCTAAGTCCATCTAGTTCTGCTAAAACAACAGCTTGAATGACGGTAAATCCTTTGCGGGCACGGTCTTGTAAATATATAACTGCTTCTTCACGATTTGCTCGATGGAATAGTTCCCAAGCTGTATCTCCAAGGTAGAAGAAAGGCTTACCATTTTTTTGAACTAAAAAACGTTTGTTTTGCTGCACTCTGAGAGTTTGTCCTGCTTGAGTTTTTTGTGAACAAGATACCAACAAAGCTATCCCTGAGCAGAGACTGAGAAAAGTACGTCTAGTTAAAGGCTTGTGCATCTTTTTAAAGAATTCGTCGCATTATTAATTAAAGCGCACGGTAAAGGGTATTGATGATGATTTTTTTGTGAAGCTAATAAGTTAAATGTAACTTCAAGCGTAGAAGCATCTCTGACTGATGGGTGATTTGGCGCCAGTTAAAATTGAATATTCTTGTGTGTATGGATGGCGATAAATATTAATCATTGAGGAATTTGAACGTGAAACGCTCTAATGTATCTAAATTTTTGGGAACTAGTTTGTTAGTTGCTAGTTTGGTAACTGTACCTGCTACTATGCGCGCTTCTGCTCAGACTGGTGATACCAATACAACAACAACTACTACTGAACGAACAGTTGTGAATGATGCTGACCGCGCAACTGATAATAATTTTGCTGATGGTGACTGGGGATTAATGGGTTTACTTGGTTTATTTGGTTTGCTAGGTCGTAGAAGTAAGAAAAATGTAGAAACTGTTGCTTATGATGACCGGGGTACTGTTGGTACTTCTGGTACCCGCGTTCGTTAATTTGAACGTGGTTATATAAAGATGGGAATATATAAGAGAGACTGTACATGTACGGTCTCTCTATCGTTTATTATGGGAACGTGCGTTAAAATGCCTGGTTGAGTTAGAATTCAAGGTAATTTTCTCCCCACCAGATTTGGTGCCTAAGCTAGAGTTGGGTTTAATTTCGTAGTTGGTTATAAATAGTTCTTTACCTTTTTTGGCGCCGCTTTGTTTGTAGTTGTTCATTCCATATTGCAATTCCCATTCATTCATGTAAAAAGATTTAAAGTTTTCTCTGATATAGGGTGAGTCGTCGTAAGTTATTAGCCAGCGTTGGGGACAGTTTTGTACGAGTGTTGCAAATCTTTGATGCTCGAATGAGATGTGCAAATCTCCTTCTTTACCATATAGTTTGGATTTAGTGGCTGTAAAATAAGGTGGGTCTAAAAATAAAAATACGTCTTGACCTTCTGCAAGTAATAGTTCGCTGTAATCTAAGTTGGTAATTTTTACGTCTGCTGTTAAGATACTCTCTAATTTTTCTAAACGTAAGATGGATGATTCTGTAAACCTTATGTGAAAAGCTTGCTCGGAGTATCCTCCAGATTCGACGGTGCCAGAGAAGGTAATTCTGTTGAGAACAAAAAAGCGCACTGCTCTGTCAAAATCAGATAATTTAGTAATATCTACTTTGGTTAATTCTTCAAATAGTTGTTTGCCGTTTGTATATTTATCTTTGATGCGATGTATTTCTTCTATAAGAGTAGGGAGGTGAGATTGAGAAAATTTCCAGAACAGAAAGAGTTCGCGATTTAAATCGTTAATCCAAAATTTGAGGTGAGGTAACTTTTGTTTTAGATATATAAAAACAGAGCCACCACCTATGAAGGGTTCTCTATACTCAGAAAAACTATCTGGTATATACTCGGCTATTTGGTCAATGGCTTTTGATTTACCACCTGGGTAACGTAGTGGACTTTTTATCATAGTTTTGGTCATAGCTTATGTTATTACCTATGCTCTTAACTCACGTTTAATAGTAAAAATAATAGTACATAAGTACGTGAATAAACTGATTATACATTTTAAATGGATATCCCACACTTGTAGCGCCATATACAGTCTTGATAGTTGGGCAATTGTTTAACTAATTTGCTATTTGCACTTGAAGCGTATGAAATGTTGTAATGCTCTTAAGAGAGGAGCAGATACAAAAAGCATTGTTACCACTTCTCCCTATTTTTGCTATACAACTGCTTTATACAGTAAGGTTGCAGGCTGAATATACATTCGTATTAGTGCGCTTTCTACCCCAAGTCGTTGAGCTTTTGTAGACCCAAGCATGTAATGCACACCCACATATAGGTTAAGCAGGGGTTAATCCAGCATCTGGAGGCATGATGATTCAAGGGAAAACCTCGTTCCGTTCTCGTTATCAGTTTCGCCAAAATAAATGATTCGATATGTGTCTGGTTTATTTAGAGGATAGGGTAGATGCATCGCTTTTTACCAGCGATGCATTCGCGTGACTTGTAAGAAAATGCGGTTACGAAGCTTTCTAATAGTTTAGGCGCGTTTTTCAAAACCTAGTAGTTTTAGCTGGCGGAATAGGTCAAGACGTTTAAGCCAGTTATCCTTGTAGAGTTCCATCTGTGCAGGGGTGAAGATGAACTCATCATGGGTCGCGTCACCAATTAGGTAAATAAGGGCAGCTTGCTCTATTTCATACAGCGATTCCAGCAGTTGGTAGTAAGCTGCTAACTGCTGAACCTTATCTTGAATCCAATCAAGTGAGGTTTTTGCTTTAGAGGATGTCTTGAGATCACTTAAAGTGAGCTTGCCTTTGTAAAAACATAACTGGTCTATTACACCGTAGTAGCGGTATTTGAAGCTAACAATTAGTTGTTCTGAAAGGAGTGGTTGACCGAAGTTGGGGAGAACTTGCGATAATGCACAAACGTATGGTTCGTAACGACTGCTGATAGGGATGGTTATATCTCCAGTTAGGTGAGAGTGGAGGAAGACATGAGCTGTTTTCCCGGCGCCAATTGCCTCATTGCGAATACGTTCAGCTTCTTTTTTACCCACAGAAAGCTCCCACTTTTTTAGAGCCATTTCTGACTCTGGGTCTAGGGAGTGCGTTTGAATCATTCCAACGCTGTAATAGGTATGGTTGGGGGTGGGAATATTACCCGACGCAACGTAGCAGAATTGACCCGCATAATTAGAAGGAACCAACACAGGAAGATGTTGCTGTGTTCTCCTGCGACTAGTTCGTAGTTATCCCCCAACGGTCACAGTACAATGTTTTGCAGTACTCCGTTTTTATTTACTGAGTTAATTAGAAACTGCATTGCTTCGGGTTTGAAGTAGCGTCTTGGTTGGGGTTGGCGAGTTTTGGGCAGGACTATTTTATCAAGCGGCGCCACAAGTATTGGTGATGTGTTGGATGGTGTGACTTCGGTTAGTTTTGGTGTGGTTTTCTTTTTAGATGCAGGCGCCTCAAGAGTAGGTTTCGCTGTTCTTGCAGTTCCTGGTTTTGGTGTGCCACCAATTTTAGCTGGACTCATGCTTGTGTCTCCGGGTCAGTTAGGAATGTGTTGTTAAAAAATTTATTCCTGTCTTTTTCTTAACATACTTTGAATTGAATCATCCTCCGTACTCACAGGTGATAATACAAGGAGCGCACATTCAACTCAAGCGGGCTTTACTATTTGGCTATATCTACGCTAATTTGTTTATACTTTATATGTACGTAGATAGGTCGTTAACTCATGGATAGAATTACAAGTGGTTTGTTAAAAGCTTTTAGGGAAGAACAATCCCTTCTGCAAGACTTAGCAGAATCTGTTTTATTTGAGCAATTTGTGAATTATTGTATTGTTTCTAAAGAATATAATGGTTCTTTTTCACTTGAAGATATCCATGTTGGAGGCGGTGCAGATAAAGCTTTAGATGGTATCGCAATTATTGTCAATGGTAGTTTAATTAACACTAAAGAAGAACTAGAAGATTTAGAAAAATCAAATAAATACTTAGATGTTGAATTTATACTAGTGCAATCGAAAACTAGTAGCAGTTTTGATGCGGGTGATATTGCAAAATTTTTATTAGGAACACAAGATTTTTTTAGTAATAATCCTGCATTACCTAATAACCAACAAATACGAGATAAATCAGAAATAAAGGAGCAATTATATAATAAAAGTAATCTTTTTAAAAATAGAAATCCAATATGCAAAATGTACTATGTTACTACTGGCAAGTGGTTTGATGATAAGCATCTCAAGGCAACTATCGAGCCTTTAAAGAAAAATATAGAAGATATGCAAATGTTTCAACAAGTTCAATTTTATCCCGTTGATGCAGAAAAACTTCAGAATTTATATCGTTTTGTAAATAATAAAATATCAAGGGAAATTAAAGGCTCTTCCGTACTTAGTGGGCTAAAGTATTATATAATAACTATAAATAAGTAATAATTAATGAATTATGAAAACTTTAATAACTAAGTTATTAAATTTACCTGGAATCATAGTAGAAGATAGTCA
>JAESFJ010000254.1_pt1 | contig 27888 bp, 25 predicted proteins | sample 9266161 | NCBI WGS metagenome assembly JAESFJ01 (sample SAMN14506165, study PRJNA617096) | algae metagenome | isolation source: Calothrix sp. FI2-JRJ7 and co-occurring heterotrophs from granitic desert soil | place: USA: Red Pass Lake area, Fort Irwin, California | collected 2000-06-01
CCAAGACTGATTGTCATAAAGCAATACTATTCAGGCGCCTAGCATTATATAACTTGTACCGCTTTGGGTATTGATGGCGCGGCGAAGCCGTGCCGAGACTGATTGTGCCAGTTGCGTAAGTCCTGATCACGATACAGATAAGCGTAAACCTTACCCTGACCCTATTCAAAAGGGATTAGTTAATTTGGGTTTAAAAGCAGATAAAGCGGTAGCCATTGGCGATGCTGCGAAAGATACCCAAGCTGCTAGAGCCGCTGGAGTTCCTTCAATCGGCGCCCTTTGGGGTTCCTTGGAAAGAAATCTATTAACAGCTTCTCAACCAGATATTATGTGTACAACTGTTCAAGGACTTAGAGAAATTTTGCTAGCGAGGTACAGTATTTAAAAGGGTAAACGCATTGTAATCATTCAAGAGGAACAGGCGCCTATTACCAAGTACTTAGATGTTTAGATACTCAGGTATTTATAATTATCGGCGCCTGTTTCACCTGATACAAACCCTAAAGCGCGTTAATCATCACCAGGCGCCCATGCATAATCAGGAAAATCCTTTAATATAATTGGGTCTATTAAAACATAATCGTAATCTTCATATTCATCATCTGTTTCATCTAAATCAATAACCTCATCTAATGTACTTGTAAGCAAGCGTTCAATCAACCATGATTTAGAAGAAGAAAAGTCACGCTTTAACCTTAAATAAATAGCACCAAATACAGCTTCAAACATTTCTGCAAAAAGCTTTCCTTGCTCATTTAAATTACTTCCTTTTAAACTTTTACCTAATAAGCAATATTGATGTAAGTTTATTTGATGAGCAAACTCAGATAATTTTACTTTATTTACCAGTTGTTGTTTAATTTGAGTTAGTTCGCCCTGTGTTAAATCTAAGTATTGTTCATATAAATAATCTGTAACAACGGCGCCAATTATGGCATCTCCCAAGTGAGCTAGGTGCCTGTACTCTTTTTCTTATAAATCTTGTTTATTTCTATCTATATTTGACTCATATAAGTATGACGGATGCATCAAACTTATTTCTATCACTTTTTTATCTAAATCTGAGATACAAATGATTTTTAAAAACGCTTGGATGCCTTGCTTACGTTTAGTACTAGAGTTATAAAATTGTACCATTGCCTTAAGGATATTATTCTATGAATTACAAATGGCGCCTTTAACCGGGGTGGTCAGTTAAAGGTAATAGTTTTGACTTTTCTTTAAGTAACTAACTAGGGAACACGAAGCGCGTAGCAAATGATACATTACTTCCCAAGTATTAGCTACGTCATATTACTCCTCAATCCGGGAAAATACAGAGAGGATAAGAACAATTTACTTTTGATGCAGCTTAGGCGCCTGGAGTAATGGTTGTAGAAAGGCGCCAATTCACTAATTACTAATTAATTGTGGCGCCAGTATTACAAAATCAACACTCAATCCTTTAATACATGGCAATAGTTAAGAGTATTATTTGTAAATTAACTTGCCTCGATAGGTCGAGTTTGTCAAACGGCGCCTATATATGATGAAGCCACGTCTCGGACAGGGAACTATATATATGACGCGCGTACATTCGAGACATGATTATGATTATTTTCTCTCAAGTTAATGTTGCTCCAGGAAATACAGGTGCCAGTGGTATAGGCATTATTTATGTAATTGCTGGTCTTACTTATCTAATATTTTGCCTAAACAAGTTTAATCAGCGCACAGCTTCTACTTTAGATATAGCGCAATTGGTAATTGGAGCATCTGCACTGTTACTAAACGGTTTTATAATGATATTTCAAGGCTGGCGCCTGGATGTAGGTTTTCAATTTGCACAGTTTTTAATGTTATTGTTCGTTGGTTGCTTGGCTACTAAGGATATTTTGAAACAACCATGAGGAGAGCGTATGGTTTTCCCAATATGGAAACGGCGCCTGTGCTAGTACAAGTGCTTTATATGGAGCGGCGCCTGTGCGCTCATATTTTTTATGTATTTATGGCGCATACCTTTATACTAATGCTTTGTTTTTATTTTAAGTATTGTTGAAGTGATGAGGGGAATGGTTCATGTTTGATTTCATAATTACCTCTGTAGCCGTAACGCTTTGCTGTTTGTGTTAAATCAAATCTTGCTGCATTTCTTACATTGTGGCATACATCCCAATACTTCCATATTAAACGGTTAGTTGACATACTAATTTCGCCAGGGTCTTCCCAAGGAGTAATAAGCGTTAAAAAACCTTCTCCTTCATCATTTGAGTTGCTTTTTGAGGCAACGAACGGTCTAACTGTTGAATAATTAACTAGTTGCGAATATTTTTGTATATCTTTCTTGGCATTATCACCTAAACCATCAATTTGCATATGAATTAAGCTTTGAGCCTGTAATTCATAAGTTACTTTAAACAAACGCTCTGTGGTGCCTTGATATTTTTGCTGCCGTTTCATAAGGTAATGTCTGCTCTAGCTGAGAATAAGAATTAGTAGTTTAGGGCAGATATAAACTTTGTGGCAAGTAGCTGCTTTGACTAATGCCAGGTCTCTGTATAAGCAGGCAAGTCCCTAGAACTCCTTAATATTATATAAGCTAGTTGCTTGCTCAAGCTTATATTAATATTAGTTTCCGCGCGTAAAATGGTTCGGTGCTTGTACCCTATTTGTGTTCTAACCAAACTTGAATTCCCTCAACTGTTTGTGATTTTCCTCGGCTTCCACAGAACTGTCCGTTTGAACAAATAAGAGAATCACCTATACCTTGTAAACGGCATCTATAGAAAATGTTATATTTAGGAGCAGCAACTCCTGTTAACTCGATAGCAAACCCTTCCAACCGTCGCCATTCACTACGAGTGCCAATAAATTCACCCTCATTTATCCAAGGCACATCACATTTTTCTTGCAAGTGAGCCATATACCTCATACTCAAGCCAGGAATAGGAGGGTCAATATTTAGCTGAAATCCCTCTAGGCGCCGATACGGGTCATGATTACCAGCAAATTCTCCATTGCGAAATATCCTATCTTTAATTTCTTCCAGATGAACTAGCACCCTTAACCCAATTGGCTCGGTTTGGTTACTTTGAGTATGAAAATCTGTGCTATTTTCTTCAAAAAGCCGTTGTAATATTTCTCCAATTTGATAAGCTAGCTTTTCTACTTGTTTTTCTTGTACAAAATTTTCAATTTTACTAGCATTTGAAGCAATAATATGATTAATTTTTAAAAGGCTACGCTTAGAATTGTCAATATTACTTAATTGATATAAAAGTTCATATACTCCTGGTAGTAATTCTTTGAGCCCATCTATTCCTAAAGGTTTCGTTTCAAGTACGCTTGCTTGAAAAGTTTTTCCTAAAAATGATTGCAACATTTCTAATAAATTTTTTGGAGGGCGAATAAAGCTATATTCTTTTATTCCAGCCTGTGTCGCTTTAGTAGCTATATTTAAAGCACTACCGTTGCAGCTTAACCACGTGTTTTCATCGACAGAGTAGTGTTTGCAAATAAGCGCAAAAAGCCATAAATAAGTAGCCTTAATATCATTAACTTGGTTTCCTTTGAGAAGTATAATTTCGGCAAGCAAGTTACTGGATTCTTTAATAACAAAGGAAAGTCTATTGAGTTTTCTAGCGTTTATTAGTGATTCTTGCAGCTTGGTCGCAGGCACTTTCTGAGGCATTATACGGAATAGCTTAATAATAAGCTCTGATAACCCTTCTCCAGAAATGGATGAAACTGCTGCTAAATCATTACCAAATATCTTATTATAGCTGTCTAACTGACCTTGACGTTCCTGAGCAGAGAGCTTGTTCAACTCGTCGAGATGGGTTCCAGCGACAACAATATGATCTCCAAATTTATTTTTAAGCTCTAGGAAAAATCCTCTTAAAGCTTTCTTCTCATATTCATTGAGAGTACGTGAAATATCTACTAAAAATAAAATAGCATCTAGTTTGGGCAATTGATCTGTGGATAACTCAGTAATCTCAGGTGGTTTTTCTTGAAATGGTACAGTATAAAACTGTGTAGCATCTTCTTCTTGCGGTATTTCTAAAAATAGTCTAGTAATATTCTCATATCCCAACTCTTCGTCGCCTGCAAGTCCTGGAGTATCATAAATTAGTAAGCCACTAGGAAACTTAGCTACAAATACACAGCTAGTTGTGTCAGCTGTCCTTTGAACTTCTGACATTGATTTACCAAACAGGGCATTGATTAAACTAGATTTTCCTGCTGAGGTCATTCCAACTAAAGCAATTTTCGGTGCAGCACCTGTATTCATCCTATGTAATGTTTTGGCGATTACGTCTGGATTTTCGTCAGAATAACTTAAATCATAGTCTTTTTGGAAGTATTCCCATACACGTTTACCAATATCATATATAAAATCAATAGCTCCAGAGTTTTTTGCTTGTTCAAGGATACTTATAATTTCAATTAATTTCATATGAAATAATATAATGTTAATTATGTACTTCTTGTGTTCAAAGGTACTAGTAATAAATTTTGCCAATATCATCAATATTGATACAGCAGTTAGCCTTTATAATTGTATGTAATTAGAAGGCGCCTCATCTGAACAAAATTCTAGAATCAGCGTGGCTTTTAGCTTTCCAGTCTGCCAACCAGAACTACCAAATTTCATAACTTGGCAGCTTATACCTTTACCAAACAGGCTATTATTTTGAGTATCCTTAATATTTAATTTTCTAGTAATCACTTGCCGAAATTGCTCTACTTTAATTTGAGAATCAGCAAAACCATTTGATTGTATACCTAAAAAACGCCCAACTTGTTGATTATTGATAGATACAATTTCTTCATCTTTTAACTGTTCAAATTCGTTGCTCATACTTATTATTCCAATTATTAAATCTTAAATAATCTTGTTTGTCTCAACTGTTTCAATCTCTTGCTGCATCTTCTGAATTAGCCTCTGAGCCATTGGTGAAGGTTTTGAGCGCCCATTCTCCCAACGGTTAACTGTGGTATAGGTAACGCCTAAAGCGGCTGCAAATTGTTCTTGAGTCAATCCAACCTTTATTCTGAGTTCGCGTAAGAAATACCCAAATTCAGGCTGGTTGATAGCCGAGTTTTTCTGAGTAGCCATCTGAACTTAAAACACTGTGCGCTATAGCGCGCGCTATGTAAGTTGTTATATCGTATTCAACTTCACACTTTGTTGCAATCGGGCAATCTTCTGAACTACATTTTGATTTGGCTACAAAATAATATGTAATGTATCGTGCTTACTTCTCTGCATTTATACGCATAGAACAGGCGCCAATTTTAAGATTGTATTTTTTTGGCGCAACTTTAGGTAGCAAAGGTTACAGTTTGGTTAAATTTTTAAATTATTACTTCTTCATCCTTTTAAAGGAGTATTGAAACATACTGTAACTATATGTATATATAAAGTAGTATTTCTACTTAATTAATTGCATCATCTGCACAACATCAGAAATGAATAGCAATAGAGTTCTAATTCAATCTACGATAGCCGTAACTGCATTGACTTTGGGCATTTTTGTCTTTTTGTGCGGCTTCGCAACTTTTCTACAAAAAAGCTAAAAGTTTTTAACGTGTGTAGGCGCCTTTTACAATCCACATTTATGTATGTAGCAAATTGTTAAAGGCAGCTTATTCATTGGTGCTTCAATTAAACAACCACCAACTCTACATCAACATTTCTTTTAATTGCCTTTGAGTATGGGCAAACTTTATGCGCTTCATGAACAGCTTGTTCTGACTTCTCTCGGTCGGCGCCTGTCACGTTTGGAATGAAATTAAAGGCAAAATTTAATCCTTGGCACCACATTAGTAATTAGAGGGAGAACTTGTATTAATAAAGGCGCCTGAACAAGAATTAGTTGCGACTGCTCAACATTGCACGCCTGAACAAGTGGTTCACCTATGCGAAGGCTGCACTTCATGTTTGGATGTTTGACGCCCAGGTTTAAATTGCTCCGGTTGATTTTTGCGGTGAGCGTTGCCAAATTTGGGCGGCTGGTCAGGGTAGGGACGTTGATATAAAAAGTCCAAACGGCGCCAGGTTAGTTGTGAAACTTGGGAATTTGCGTCCTTGGTTGGGGATTTAGAAACGAGCAAAAGGGCAAGTACAGCAACTGTACCGACTTTTATTTCCTCAGCAGGCGCCAACGACCAATTAACCCTTAAAGGATTGAGCAATCTTTTATATCAAGATTACTGGTTGTTTTTCGTACCGCGCAACAGTTTGTACCCTTGCATGAATCGCAGCCTGTTAAATATAAATCTCAAGACCGGGAGGCGCGAAGAAGCGAGGATTTTTGAGCAGGCTTGATCTGAAATGGGCGCCAATTCGATCGCCAACAGTTAAGTAGGTACGCAAAATCATTTATATATCTTTTTTGCTGTTTGCTTTACTGAAATAAAGGAGACATAATTCATAAATGTATAATTAATTTTGCATAAGCACTTACTACTAACCAGCAGATATTGAGAGTATCGGTGCCGTAGGCAAGGAAAAAATTAGCATCCCTGCCCGTTCCGCAGTCTCTACTTCTAGTCCCTAAACTTTTATAGCTATCTCACTTGGGGTGTTCGTTCCGCGTTCACCCTCTTTTTCATGGAAAATTTTAAAGGTGCCGTTACGGAGACAACATTAAGTATATATACCTCAGTAGTGTTAGCAAGCAATATAAAGAATATCAAGAAGCTTGATACTAGGTAATATTTGTCAAATTATCAAAGCAGTCATAGCGCTTTAAAATTATATTAATAAAGCCAACTATGATTTATTTAAAACGGTGCCTGTAAAGATTTATAAAAATAACAATTATAAGATAGCGTATTTACGTAGTTAGAAATTTAATTAAAAAATTTATTAAGTAATAAACTTGAATTTTTAGCTAGTATTAATATTATTAATTCGTTAATAATATCGTTCTCATAGAAATAGGGTTTGGTTAAGGTAGGATAACATTACTTTGTTTGCACACTCCCGTGCAGTAGCATTTAAAAGTTTCAGGTGTTGATATTAAATAAATTGAGGGTTTAAGAGATGAGTTCCTATCCTCTAATTAAGTATCCTTCTACAGTTGAACAAATTTTGTCAGAACAACCACCAACACCAGCACCACCCCAGCAACCACCCCAACCAGTATTACAACTTCTTCCAGAACCTACAAATCCAGGGAGATTTTCTGTTAAAGCGCCAAAACAATTATCGTTATTAGGTTTAGGAATAGGAGAATTAGGAATTGCAATTGCAGGTGCCATCCTAGGCAATATCACAAATAATAGTAGTCTTAGTGCAACTGCATTTATTCTTGGAACTTTACTTGTAGTTTTGGTTGGCTGGAGTCAACATATTAGCTATCCAGATAGAAAAGATAAACATAAACAACAGCGAGATAAACATAGCAAGAAAGTTGCTGATTATCTTACTGCTTATAGACAATGGGAATTAGAAAGCAATCAAATACGAGAAAGACATCAACAAGAACTTATAACCTGGCAACGAAAAGTTGAAAAGCTAAAGTTAGAACACGAACGAAATAAACAAGCTTGTATCACTCCAGAAGCCATACAGTCTTGGAGAGAAAGTGAGTTCAGGCGCCGTATTAAATCTCTAAGTCCGGTGCCGTTAAGTTCAGAGCAAATTGTAGAAAATTCACAAGAAGATAAACGTGGATATGCTGAATACCCTAATAATTCTAAATTTCCTGCACTAATTCGAGAGTATTTCGGTCATAAAAATATTCATATTCTGCGTAAAATGTCATGGTACACCCCAGATTTTGCTTTAATAGATACAACTAATAACATATATATCGACATTGAAATTGATGAACCATATACTCCTAGGCAACATCCTAATTCTGATAGTGAACTAACATTAACTCATTGCTTGGGCAAAGACGATACCAGAAATAAATGCTTTACCGATGCAAACTGGTTTATAATTCGATTTAGTGAAAAGCAAGTACTTTTGTATCCAGAAAGTTGTTGTAAGGTGATAGCACAATTATTAAGTGAATGTACAAGTAATAGTTCAGTATTAAATAAGTTTTCTCGTATTCCTGATTTACAGCCAGAAAACCAATGGACTAGAGAGGAAGCTTATCAAAAAGCCAAGAATCAAGAACGGTTGAATTATAGGCGTAAGTAAGTCGATGCCTGCACAGAGACAAATAGTTTTACCTGCGCGCGTATAAATGCCAGTCCTACACACACCCGTAATATTTGGTCAGGGTCTGGATAGATGAAGTAGTTGAATGGGGAAGGCGCCGAAGTTGGGGATGGTATACGGCATTCTCTACAAAATTTTTCTAGCTGCGTTCTCCTTTCGTTCAATGTACTGATAGCAACGTCAATATAAAGTCAGCTTGCTTAAGAGCCACGCCTTTTGAATTGATACGAACGAATATCTCTGACACTCTTTCTTCATCTACATTTGAGGCAATCTTCATCGCGGTAAATTGGTAAGTCTCCAAACTTTTAAGGTCGCTGATGGCTCTTTTAATTTTTGTACGTTCTTCTCTGGAAACATCGCGCTTTTTCCAAACGTTCAAGGTAAGAATCGACCAATTCAAACATATCAGTGGTAGTTGACCACAATATTGAAATGTTCGGTATAAACTCTGGGTCTTTTTGTACTGCTGCACAACTCCACAGCAAATGTAGAGTCTGTGGGGCGGAATGCTATCTGAATTGTTATTTCCTTGAAGTCTTTGGTCAAAACTGGGCGCCCTTTAAGGACAGCGTATAGTGAAGTTAATCGTTGTTGTCCATCAACTATTAATAAAAGAGGAATTTTCGGCTTTGAGTTTGAGCCAATTTGACGGCTGTTGTTTGAATGGGCGTTTTCCCAAAACAGTAGATAGCCAGATGGAAACCCTCTGTACATTGAATCAAACAAATCTCTGACTTTCGCAGCTTCCCAAACGAACGGACGTTGAATATTGGGTAATCCAATTTCACCCATATCTATACGTTCTATCAGGCTGGAAAGAGAGTAATCTGTTCTTTTGTACAAGGTTTTCGACATAACAGGCGCCGTTTGGGTTTATCTACTGATAGTCTGTACTACTTTAAGCACCTGATTTACAAACGTCAATTTGTACTTCGACCCCTATCTAATAATGTTTTTAGCCTTGCAATGCAAATGATAAATACAATTTATGCTTGTAATGTTTGATGCAACGGGAGATTTTAATTATCGGCGCCTGTAATTAAGGCGGGTACGCTCAAAAATCTTATCCGGCGCCTGTGATATTAAGCTACTGACCAAAAGTGACTTCGGAGTATACTGGTGGCCGTATTTATAAGTAAAATGCAAAAAGGCGTTTGTGATATAACGCACACACAATTTGAAATTACTTGAATACCATAAATATACTGTTTATTAAAGTATAAATATGGATGAGGTTGTTAGAAAAATAGCTGCTCTTGGGCTACCTGGGGTTGTCTTACTAGTAGCAATGGCTACAACTGGTTTGACTGGCGCCGCTGCAATTACCGCAGCCTTAGCTATGTTGGGGCCTGGTGGTATGATTGGCGGGATTGCGTTTTTAGGTGTAATAGGCATTGCCGGAGATGCACTTTCCAAGTATGGTCTATCGACAGTCCTTAAGGGAGTTTATTTGGAACGCAAACGCAAAGGCGAATCTACTCAGAATCTTTGCCGAGAAATCAATGGACTATGGATTTCTGATGATTTAAAACGAGAGTTACGGGATACATTAGGTTCTAATTGAGATTTAGAATATTTAGTTTATAGATTGTTAACAGGCGCCTGCCCAACTAAACAGCTTGTCCACCCATGAAGCGAATAACAGCAGCAATTAAAGTTCGGTGCCTGTCCAAAAACTCTTCGTACTTCATTGACACCAATGTATCCATGTATCCTTATGTTGCCGAGCGCCACTTAAGTAATAAATAAAGTAGACGGCGCCGCACCTGCAAGCAACAAAGAAACCGAATCTATTGCACGAGAGACTGCTGGAGCTATCGCGCGTAGTAAATCGTTAATTCTTGCCATCTTAATATTTCTGCGCTTGGATTATGAGTATACAGATAGTGGCGAAGTCCAGTTGCAGCGCCTCGTTCTCTTTAAAGTTGGTGCCTCCGGAACTGGAATTGAATAGCGGCGCCTGTAATATTCCAAAAAACCAATCTGGAACTAACTAATACAGGGTATCTTGTCTTATCGGCGCCACATCCACACAGGCGCCTGCCCGCTTAAACAAACAGCTCCTCCAAGCATGAAGCGGATAACGGCAGCAATTAAAGTCCGGCGCCTGTCCAAAAACTCTTTGTACTCAATCTTTTCCAACCATCTGGTAAAGCATGGTATTCTAGCATTTGCTTTAACTCGACAGGCTATCCTTGTACAAGTCACTTCGCCGAGCGGGAAATATAGAGATACGGCGCCTGTGGTATTCCAACAGACCAATCAGGACTAACCAATCTTACAAGGTATTTTATCGGCGCCTGTCCAAAAACTTTTTGTACTCCATGTTTTCCCAACTATCGGGTTGCATCGTGTACTGCATTAAAAGCTCTAACTCCACATGACTATTCTTGTACAATGCACGATACGAGTGGGAAATATAGAGATACGGTGCCTTATCTTCAATAGCCATTTCAGGTGCCAACACTAATAAACCCAATCATTCATCACTCCATCCACAATTAGAGCAGATGTATTGCTGATTCAGAAGTTCAATCCTTTCAAACTTGTAATTGCAGCCAGGACAGGCGCCTGTAAATAGTGGATGCTTATCAAGCAATGCCAACTTTTCTTCAATAGTCCGATTTTGTAGTGGTTGTTTGATGACTTGTCCGTTGTAAAGGGCGCCAATCTCAGGAGCGTAATATATACAGGGATTTTGTTCTAGACCATCAAGTAAAACCTCGCAAGACAAAAAAGGATTATCACAGTAGAAGCGACAGCTAGGGCATTGTGGCAATTTATGTACCGCGCGGGGTTTAATCATAATAGTAAACGTATTTTATCAACCGTAACATTCAAGGTTGATACCTGTCTGTCGTGGAAAACGCTTACTCAAGTGGCGCCTGTCTACCCTGGAATTAAAGCATCCAAGAAAATGTGAACAAATTGTTCACATCGATATTGCTGTCACACATGGCGCCGAGCGTATCTATATAAACAGGTAGTAACGCAGTTTTCTTGTTGGCGCCTTTTTCTATAAACACGTACTGGCACCTTTAAGAACCTTACCTATTGGAGAGAAACTGTGATAGGTGGGGTGGCATCGAGCGTTTATGTACAAGTTGTTCACTTGCCAGATATTCAAGCTCTTCAGGTGTTGCAAGGCACCCTAAAACTTCGTTGCGATGAGGATGGCGCCCGAATCGTACAATTACATCCCGTTGCCTACGTGCTTGCGAAGCTGAAAATTTTAGCAACTCGCGGTATTCAATAGGCGCCTCGTCAACTAGTTCAGATGCTCCCGCTTAACCGCCATTTCTATATTGTTAATATCCTCTGAATGCCCTAGCGGTAGAAAAAAGAAAGTTTTTTCCCACGGTGTCTGAAGTTCTGCGTAATGACCAATGTCTATTCCTTCAAGAGTCAACGCGCAAGCTTTCAAGTCCTGTGCAAATGCTTGGGCAGTTCCTTTATATATAGTATAGTTCGTGAGAACTGGTCAAGGACAATTATAAGTGCGAGTCGTGACTGTGGTAACTCCGACCAACTATCAAGTTCACCGCGTGCGGCTTTTTCTGTGTAGGGGTATAAAATTTTCGGTTATATAGGCGCCTGTACCTCCACAAAACCACCATTTCCATTGACGAACCATCGCCGCAATATCACTGTTCCCTTGCTTAGGAAACCAGAACCTAAGAACCTCTTTATACATTATATTTTTCAAGGTGAAACCCACGAATATATGTTACTTCTCCTGCAAGTTCTGTTTGAGTCGTTTATGCAACATCACTTTAATCGGCGCCTCGAACCAAGTACCTAAAACCTTAAATGTCTAAATGTTTTCAACTACAATTAGTATAAAAAAAATTAAATTGTGTAACATAATTATTTAATACATATACTCGCATTTGGTTTTAGGCGCCAACTGGAAGTAGCTTTAAGAAGTGAAGATATCTAAAGTATTTTGCTTCGGGCGTGGACTTGGTTTTTGTTCGATATTCTCGAATCATAGGAGCATTGGAATAACGTTAACAAACAGCGCCAGTGATTTAATAGAAGAATTTTATGTTTTTCAGGAAATGAATAAAACCAAGGTGTTATTACTTTTTGTTGAGTTAAACAAAACGTAATTAACTTTGTTGTGTATTTTATCAGATATAAATTAGCAGAGCCGCTATGGTAAACGGTTTTGAAATACGTGATTAAGTTTTAATATTAACAATCGGAGATGAAGTCATGCTTTTATTCAACCACAGTTTCAAATTTGTATATCTTTTTGCACAGAGCGGACAAGATACTAGCGTTGATATTGGTAGTATTTTAGGAGTGCTGTTCGGTCTCATTCTTGCTATCGCCGCCTACATTTTCGGTTCCTATTGCTTCTACAATATTTACCAGAAGTTAGGAGAGCCAAATGCTTGGTTCGCATGGGTTCCACTTTTGAGTAACTGGATAATGCTTAAAGCTGGTGGTCAGTCACCTTGGTGGGTAATTGGAATGTTTATCCCTTTTGTAAATTTCGTTGCTGCCATTTTCTCGATTATTGCTTTTGTAAATATTGTCCGGAGGCTGGGCAAGAATCCGTGGATGATTTTGCTAATGATTATCCCTTTGGTTAACTTTGTAATCCTGTATTATTTTTCCTTGGGTTAATCTCACAGCCACTTGTAACCCAACATCATAGTAACTAATGGTGACTATGATGAAAGTTAATATTTAAGTATGTAAATCTTTAAATACTTGAATATGAAAATTTTTATATAGTTGTTAAACCTGGCATCTGTTATTATCAACGGCTTACGCAACTGGCACAAGGTGCGTAAGTCCTGACTCTATGTCGTCACACTGCTGAGAATAAAGACGAAAGTAATAGGCAGGCGCCTGTAAATAAAGGATGCTTATCAAGCAGTGCTAACTTTTCTTCAATAGTCCGATTCTGTAATGGTTGCTTGATGACTTGTCCGTTATAAAGCGCGCCAATCTCAGGAGCGTAATATATACACGGGTTTTGTTCTGGACCATCAGGTAATACCTTTGCAAGACAAAAAAGAATTATCACAACAGAAGCGACAGCTAAGGCATTTTAGTAATTTATGTACCGCGTGAGGTTTAATCATACTAGTAAATATGTTTTATCAACCGTAGCATTGACGGTTGATACCTGTCTGCTGTGGAAAACGCTTACTCAAGTGGTGCCTGTCCTATTGTGTAATTGAAGAACCCAAAAAAATGTGAACAATTTGTTCACATTGGTATTTTGTTACACATCATGCCGAGCAGCAGCGACACACGCAAAAGCAGTGCAAATGAATTATATATAGCGCTTTTTATATCCAAACCGATTCAGGCACCTTAAAATTCCTACCTGTTTGGATTTAGGAGATTTCTGCATAATATCCATGAAAGCTACAGTAAATAACAAAGGTAGCTGTATCTAACTTACTGGTTAGAACAAATAATTGAAAAATTACAAACTTCCCGGAACTTATATCAAGCAAGTAGTATCATGTATAAATACGTAGGTTAATTAACTTATTGAGACAATTACTATTGTTCACAGGTGCCGCTAACTACAGATTAAGGCTATTAAATAATCTATAAGTAAAGAATTATGGAAGTATTGCCAGTCATTGATTCAAGTTATGTGTATCTAGATTTGGAAGTCGGCGCCGAAGATAATATATTCCGTCTAGGTTTTGTGTCACCTGATATAGCACAAGACTTTAGCAGCGAGAACTTGAGCCAAGCTTACGATAAACTCACTTATTTGAAAAATAATGCTTTGAGTGCTTGCGGTCATAACTTCCGGCGGTTTGACCACCCACATCTAGTAAAACAGGCGCCTGAATTATCCGACTGGAAAGTTATCGATACATTAGAACTATCCATTCTTGCATTCCCTCTCCTACCTTCGCATAAGTTAAACAAAGAGTACAAACAGAGTGAATATAGTTCTAACTCTCCTTTAGAAGACGCACGTGCAACTAGATTATTACTACACGTGCAAGTTGAAGCTCTACAAAATAAACCACAGTCGTTTCGACATCTCTTAACTTGGTTACTTGGTTGTGGATACGAAGAAGCTTCGCGCGCTTACAAGCAGCTATTTTGTGACATATTAGGCTGGAAACTGGCGCCAGTGAGGATTGAAAAACTACCAACAGAAATGCTACTAGGGGTTAATCAATCTTATTTACACCAATTATTACTAAGTCCACAAACCTACGATTTTGATACCAAACTGTGTGTAGCCGCACTACTAGCTTGGAACTACGAGACGAATGTTACACAATCACAGGAAGCTTTTTCTAACTGGCTTTCCAACCTGGCGCCGTTCCAAGAGGTTCTAAATAATCTGTTCCCGTTGGTAAATAATGAGTTCGCTATTCAATCTTACTTAGAACATTTTGGCATTCCTGGTTTCCGACCTCTACAAGAGAAAGCTGTTAAATCAATAATTAACAGGGAAAATGCGTTAATAATGATGGCTACAGGTGGCGGTAAATCTCTTTGCTACCAGCTACCAGCTTTGATGTTCCATCATAGACAGAAAGCTTTAACTGTAGTCATTTCACCGTTACAAGCATTAATGGCTGACCAGGTAGCAGACTTGGAAGAAGCTGGTTTATTTTTCTCTACTTACATTAATGGTAATTTAACCGCACAGGAACGGCGCCTGCGTTTAGAAGAATTGCGCTCTGGTAACAAAGGTTTACTTTATATAAGTCCTGAACAATTACGCTCAATGAGTATCCGCGCGCTACTAGAGCAGCGTCCCCCTGTACTATGGGTTCTCGACGAAGCGCACTGCATAAGTCAGTGGGGACATGACTTCAGACCTGATTATTGCTATGTTCCTAAATTTATCAAAGAACTATATGAACGGCGCCAATTAGCGAAACCAATGTTAGCTTTACTAACTGCAACAGCGACTCAAAGCGTTGTAGAAGATATTAAAAAGCTATTTGGTGAACAAGACCTAAACATCAGTACTACAATTGATGGGGAGACTACTAGAAGTAATTTAACGTTTGAAGTTATCCCAACAGTTGGTAATAAAGAGCAAACCCTTATCAATAAAGTCAAAGAATCATTAAATTTAGGCGGTAGTACTCTTGTATATACCACAACTCGTAAAAATGCTGAAAAGCTAGCTAAATTATTGAACCAAAGTAATATTGACGCGAAATATTACCACAGTAAATTATCAACGCATGAAAAATACGAAGTCTTACAGACGTTTAAATCAGGTGAATTAAACGTAGTCGTAGCGACTTGTGCTTTTGGGATGGGTATTAATCGTAAAGATGTGCGCGCGGTTATTCACCATTCAATGAGTTCTAACTTAGAAGGTTACGTTCAAGAAGCTGGACGCGCGGGTCGTGATGGTCAACCTTCTTACTGCACTTTGCTATATGACCCAAAGGACGCAGATACAATATTTTTCCTACAGAGTTTAAATCAACTCAGCGAACAAGATTTAAAAAATACATTTATATCAACAAGATATTTACGTAACCGCATTCTTAAAGGCGCCTCTGAAGACTGGTTCTGGGTTACAGCTAACGAAATATTGCGCGAAGGTGATTTTGATGAAGATTTCGACTCGGCGCCGGAACAACTCGATACCAAAATCAAAGTTGCTTTACACCACCTAGAAAAATTCGGTTTATTAGAGCGCGCGGAGAATTTATCTACATTCATCAAGTTTGAATTGCTACATAAAACTTATGATGAATCTCGCGAACATTTTGAGAAATACAGCAAAGCTCAAAATTTTCCTCAATCAGAAATCGAACTGTTCGAGGGTTTGATTTTAGCGATGCACATAGCTAAAACCCATTTTGCACAAACAAACGAACATTTTCCTATTGATAGACTCAGTGATGAATCGGGTATTAGTACTAAAGAACTTAGTTCAAGAATCCGAGAATTAAAAAAAGCTGGTGTTTGTTCAGTTGAAATACCTATTGCGGTGATGATAACCAAGGGAGTTGTGGGAGACGCGCGCAATTTACACGACAATAAACGCGAGTTGGAAAAACAACTTTTAGAAGTATTAACAGAAATGTTAGGTTCGGCGCCTGATATTCAAGTCAATTTACGTGGTTTGGCTTCTCGTTTAGACCCAGACAACTCTAAGAAACTGAGAGCATCAGTACTAATGGATATTTTGGAAGGTTGGGCCAGTCAGAAATGGATTAAATTAAACCACATCACACGCGACGTAGTTAAACTCAGCAAAATTAATGTTAGCAACCATTTAGGGCGCCATCAAATATTATCTTCAGATATTCTAGACAGATTTTATACAGCATTAGGAGATAAAAGAGGCGCCAGATTACCTTTATCATACGAATTGGAGCGTCTAGCAAACGAAGTAGCAGAAAGTACACAATTAGTCTGGAGCAGCAAAGAATTAGAAGACATGCTGTTGTGGTTACACCAAAGAAACGTTATTAGATTAAGTGAAGGTCTCAATTTATTACAACACTCTTTAAAAGTCCGCGTTATTAAAGGCGCCAGTGTTAGTAGAGTAACTAGACGTTACCCAGATGTAAAAACTCGTTACCATGAGCAAACAAGACGTACTCATTACATGTTGAAGTATGGGGAAGTTCCAAAAGAGCGGCGCCAACAATATATAGATGACTATTTTGGCAAAGCTCAGGAACAATTTACTCAAACTCATCAACTTTCTACAGGTCAAGAAACGATACGTCCTGTAATTCCAGAAGATTACAACAATATAATAGAATCACTCAACGAGTCTCAAAAAGAAATTGTTTTATCTGATAATGCAGCACTAGCTATCATTGCGGGTCCCGGTTCAGGTAAAACTAGAACAATTGTTCATCGTATTGCTTACCTTGTAAAAGTAAAGCGAATTGAACCTTCTAGTATATTGGTCTTAGCTTATAACCGTAACGCAATTACAGAAATACGAATTAGGTTACAAAAGTTAATTGGAAATATAGCAGCGCGCGTTCGTGTGTTTACATTCCACGGTTTATCTCTAACCTTATTAGGTCGCACCCTTGGGGAAAATATTAAATCTCAGGAGTTTAATTTTGATAATTTAATTATTGAGGCGTGTTCGCTTCTAGAGAAAGGGGAGGAATCAGAGGAAGAGTCAGACGATACGCAACAGCGACGAATTCAACTACTTGGTAAGCTTGAACATATATTTGTCGATGAATATCAAGATGTTAACGAAAGTCAGTACCGTTTAATTAAATTAATAGCGGGTTTAAACGATTCTGACGATACGGAACGTTCAGTACAAATAAATCTTTGTGTTATTGGTGATGACGACCAAAATATTTATACCTTCAATGGTGCCAAAGTAGAATTTATCCTTAAATTTGAAGAAGAATATAAAGCGAAGCGATTACTGCTTACACAAAACTATCGTTCTACTGAGTCAATAATTGAAGCTGCGAACAATTTAATTAACCATAATACAAAACATTTCCAAGATAAACATATATGTATAGACAACGGGCGCCTCGGTTATAAAGGGTTTCCAGTAGAAGCTTACATATTTGGAAGTATTGAAAGTCAGGCAACATGGGTACAACAGCGTGTATCCTCGCGAATAGAACAAGGCACCTTATTAAAAGATATAGCAGTACTAGCTAGACGTTGGGATAATTTGGATGCAATTAGATTACTTCTAGAAAGAGCAGGTGTTCCAACTTGTACCTTGAGGAAAGATGATATCAAACTTGTTAGAAATCAAGCCACCTGTAAGCTTATCGACCAATTGAAAGTTAAAAAGCATCAAGTCCTTACACCTGATAAGTCAGTTTTGAATTGGTTTGAAACTTGTTTTACCAAATGGGGGCGCCAACTAACGGAACCAACGGTAAAAATACTTCTCAAAATCGCGCGTGATATTGATATTGAACGAGGGTACGGCATTGAAGACTCAGCACTACCTATTAGTGCTGCTGATATCCTCACTGCAATATTTGAATTCAATGAAACTTTTGAAGCTGCTAGAGACGAAAATGCTGTACTCGTAACAACCTGCCACGGCGCCAAAGGTTTAGAGTTCCAAAATGTAATATTACTTGGAGATGGTTTTAGTACAAACGTTAAAGAAATTGAGTCTGAGCGAAGATTGTTTTATGTAGCGATGACGCGCGCGAAGGACAAATTGACTATATGTACTACTAAACAATCACAATTTGTACATGAAACAGGCGCCGTTTCAGAAAGACCTACTGTAAGAACCGACTCATTACCAGAGCGAATGTTCTATATAGATTTTACTCCTGCGAGTATAAATTTAGGGCATCCTGCGACAAAAGATAAACAGCAAATCATTGAAAAGCTGCATGAAGGTGCCGACTTGTTGATGAAAGTAAATTCAAATAAAAATGGATGGAATATTTATACTACTCTTGGTCAATGTATTGGCGCCTTATCTAAAAAAGCAAACGAAGAGTTATCTAAGAAAGGATGTGTACCAGGACAATTTGAATTTCTTCCAGGTGAGGTAACTGTTAAAAGTATCTACCGTCATCTAAATATAGATGATGTATCTGGAGAAATTACCGAAGATTGGTTTGTTGTAATTCCGGCTATTAGAGTCTGTCGGTAACTTGAGCATGGGCATCATCTCGTTAATTAAGGTGTGTTCTATAACCATTTTTAGAAACATTCGTGCATCTAGTAGAAAAAAAATTCCTTTACCTCAAAAAACATGAAAATCTAGACTTTAGTCGATAGCGCTATATCTAATTAAACTTGTACATTAAAATTGTTGCGCGTATATTTCCTAGGGGATTAGCGTTAATGAGAGACACCGTAAGAGTTAGCCGCAAAAAAATCGGTTTGTCAAATACGACAAATCCCTCTCTCGTCTCGTCCAACACTCCAACGGTCGCTTCGCCGATACGCAGCTTTACCCCTTCTGCGATTCAAACAGTACCCGAACTATCCTCCCAAACACAATCTACTGGTGAGCAGGTTTTAGAGCCAGAAGCCTTAAAGCAACGACCGCTCGGTCATGATATTAGTCGAATATCCTTACGCCCTCAAGCAAAATTAACAGTTGGCACCCGTGGAGATAAGTACGAACAAGAAGCAGATGCTATGGCGAGTCGAGTTATGTCGATGTCTGATTCTGCTGTGCAACGAATGGTGCCTCAACAAACAGATGAGGAAGTACAAACAAAACAAGACGCTGCTGCAATAACTCCTTTAGTACAACGAGAAGCAGCGTCAGAGGAAGAGGAAATACAATCCTTACCTTTATTACAACGTGCGACCGATGGTAGCTTCCAAGCTGGAGGTAATATTGAGACTCAGTTAAATAATAGTAAAGGTGGTGGAACTCCGTTATCAGATGAAGTGCGAGGTTTCATGGAACCCCGTTTTGGCGCCGATTTTAGTGGAGTGCGCGTGCATACGAGTGGGGATGCGGTACAGATGAATCGAGAGTTGGGTGCCCAAGCTTTTACTCATGGTAGCAATGTTTACTTTGGGGCAGGAAAGGCGCCGGGTAATAATGAGTTGACCGCGCATGAGTTGACTCATGTGGTGCAGCAGACGGGGGGAGTAGAACGTCAATCCATACCTAATAACTCCTCACATATAGCTAAGAATAGGAAAGAACCTTCCATCGTCCAGATGACTAAGGTACAACTATCTTCACCGTCTCAAACATTAGTAGATGTTATCCAGTGCGATGACGATCCTAATTTAAATCCTGTTGATGCAGGAAGAGACGTAGCTGCTGGTACTGGTACAGTTATGGAAGTTGAGGCAATCCTTCGTAATTTATATCAGCAAGCAGATGCGGCTATTGCCCAAGAGGGAGCATTTATGCTAGAAAAAGGAGTCCCGGAAGAAGAGGTAGCTCGATGGGTAATTGACGCACGCAACCAAGCTAAAGTTAAGATACGCGCATGGGACTTGGATGTTTTGCGGATAATGGCGGAACGCAGTAATGTACGCAAGTACGGAGACCCAGTTGGTCCGTCCTACGAGCAGCTTCGGCATGGAGACCCAGCCCACAACATAAAACCTAGAACTGATATAGAAATCATCGAGGGTGCTAAAAAGACTCGACCGAGTGTAAATCGTTGGGTAGGTCGCTTGCGTATTGCTGGTCGAATTATGATTGCCATAGATATTGGCATTGCTGCTTACAAAGTAGCTTCAGCACCCGAAGTTGACCGACCGCGAGTGTTGTTTCAAGAAATTGGTGGGCTAGCCGGAGCAGCCGCTGGTGGTTGGGCAGGTGCTAAGTTAGGCGGGATGATTGGAGGTGGCATTGGCGCTTGGTTCGGCGGTGCTGGAGCCGCACCAGGAGCAGCAATCGGTGCTCTAGTTGGCGGAATTGGCGGTGGTCTCTTAGGCCGCAAAGGTGGGGATTTAGTTGCTGACCAACTTTACCCACCAAAAGAAACAGCCTTTGAAGGAGGTTTTCAATGAGTGGTGGTTGGCTATGTTGGCATAACAAGCAGCTAATTCTTGCAGAGAACAACGGTCAAGTTCGTATATGCGTTAACGAACAAATGCCTGAAAATCAGACCGACGAGATTGGGTTTGCTGTAGGTAAGTCGTGGCAGTTGGCACTTCCTGGCGAGCAGCAACCACAGCTATTTATATCTCTGGATGGAATTATGTGGCAATCGCTTCCACCAGCACCGTTACAAGGTTCAAAAAAAGATGCTGCGGTTAGACTTCACCCAAATTACAATTTACTTTCAATCATTGAACCAAGATTTTTCCATTTCTACAAATTTGGTGAAACTTGGCAGACTTTACCTCTTCCTGATGGTGCAATTTGGGTAGACGCAGGTGCAGACTCCGAATGGTGGGCAGTTGGCAGCCAACCAGCGACGCGAGTACAAAATGCTAACCAAGAAGTTGCTGCTTGGCGAAAATCGGCGTTTGATGAAATATGGGTTCCTATCTCAATCCGAACTTCTTGGTGGGAGGCTTATCACACAATTAGCAATGGCGGTTTTGAAAAATTACGGGCTGTCAATGCTCAACAACAACCAGTAGTATTTGCATCAGAGTGCGCTTGGTTTTTAGAAGACCCCTCCTGGTTCCTGTTTACCTCCAAGCCTACAGGCGAGTTCGCTATTCAGAGGTTACTAGATAGGTCGCTTGCTAGAATTGAGCGCGACGTGCAAGGTCAACCCATTGCAGTAACCACAGATGGAGAACTTTGGGACTGGAATGGAAGCAAGTGGAAACCGCGCAATAGTGCAAAGGCATTATGCAACACTTTGGGCTATTCACAAAATATTGGCAATTACCGCGTTCATCTAGCACTAGCTAGAAATGAAATATACGGTGTTGTCACTAACTATTCCAATAACATTTATAATAAAAATATTGCTGTGTATAGTATGGATAGCGGACGTTCTTGGCAAATTGCTAAATTAAATGAGTTAAGCAAGCAACGGACGATCGCTGGTTGGGCAATATAAGCACCTCTCCCTACTCCAAACTCATCTCATCTGCTAGAGCATCATTTATACGCCGCATATCCTCATCGCTCGTTTCCCTCAACTCAAAAGCTTCTCGCACTACTTCTCGCACAAGCAGCAGATAGGGGAAAAAGTGGCCAAGCTGTTACCAACCGCCATGCAACAGCTAGAACCATTACCATACAAAGGTTACAAAAATAAATTCATGCATTGATGAATTTCCCAGTTGGGACAAAAAACTTTTTCTGGAAGTCTTACATTGTAAAACTTTCAATCGCTACGTGGCGGCTCATATCAACTTGGCCACTTTTACCCCTAGTATTTCTTTTAGTGGTCGGTAGCTTCCTGCATAAGAGAGAGCAAAAGCATCACGCAGCGTTTGGGCAAACCAAAGCGTGAAAGAGTGAGCAGGGGCGCCGAGTTCTTCTAATTTCTGCTTGGGTTTATCTAAACTAAAACAAGTACCGATGATGTCAAAGACTACTGTGTGTGTAGGTTTCATTTTATTAACCTATATCGTGATAAGTAGTATTTTGACTGCACCATTCGGCGCCATACCTCCTTTAAAAGTTAGAGATTGAATTGTTGGTAGTGCCACTTGGTGCAAGTTGAAATTATTATCGGAATTGTGGTTTTAAGCTAACCAAGAGCTTGGAGACTAAACTTAGCCCGCACAGCACTGGCTAGCTAAAAATCAAACGTGATTTTTAGACTCCATATAGAAACTGGGTTTAAAGCTTTATTTACTAACAGAATCTAAAAATTATAAATTTTTAAGGAAAAGGTTATGTAGTAAGGGGTTTAGATTTTGCTCCGACCAAAGTGATGGAAGAGCGCTTATAATGTAACTTGAACATAAAATGACCATAGGTGCCTGCTTTTCTCATGCATAACTATCGATTAAATTGATATATTCTTGAGCTACTTCTAATTGCTCTTGGTTAAGTAAAGCTAAATGTTTTTGATAATGTTTAGGTTTATATTTCAATGTAGAATATACAAAGTCGGTAAATACATAACCACTATTATAGTTTAGGGAATAAATTAAAAAAGCAGGTAAATAGTAGCGAAATCCTTTTGGGTCGATAAAATTAAAAAAACCTCCTAACTCTTCTAGAAATTCTTTAGGAATATCTTGCCATTTTTGTTCAAAGGTCATTTTTTGACTTATTTCTCTTGCTTCTTCCATGCTACACCAATCGTCGAGCGCTCTTGCTCCATATAAAGAAAGCCCGTCTTCAAGGCTGACATCATTAAAAGCTTGATTAATTCTTTCAATCAATTGTAGTCTCTTATTTTCTAATATCTGCTCTACAGGTTGCCAGTTAGAGTCACGAATATCTGCTGTACTTAGACGACGAACATAACTTAACCATTCCTGATCACAAGCGCCGAATTCTATAAAATTGAGTTGGGCTTGGCGCAAAGAAAGGAAACGATTACCTATCCAATTAGAATTTTCTGCTTCATCAACCCAAAAACAAATTGGGCAAAATAGATTTGTACCAGGTGGTTGTGATTCTAGAGTTAAGTATCCACAACAAGGACAAGGGTAAAGTTTATTTATTTTAATTTCCATAATAAAAAATCGAGGTACATATACAAGTGGCGCCGATTGATATATAAAAGATAAATCCGCACGCTTGCATATATATTTTTATTTCAGATAGATTCCCCTAAGCATCTCAAGCTATTAATAAGTTGAAACGCTAACGTCCAGGCGGATACAGAATTGTTCTTGTTGCGCGCACTTGAGGGAATGCCCCAGCTTTTTTGTTAAATCCCAAATCCTTACATTATGGGTAGAAAATGGAACAAATATAAAAGTTTAGTTTTACTCGGCTTTTCAAAATGTAGACGCACGCACGTGACTATGGGAGCATCCAGTTTTGACAGATTGACTTTTTTAGACCAACCGTATAGTCAGGTTTGTGGCGCCAAGTACTTATGTTTCTTCCAAAAGTGGATGCTACCCGTGACTATATATACTTTAACTGAAGGCACCTATAGTTTAAATCTTAGATACTTAAACATCTAAGTAGCTCAATACCTAAATACCTATGAATATTAAATGATTGTTATGGAAGGCGCCTAACACCAGAAGAACCAACTATTTATCATTCCAATCGCAAGCTGGGCAAATAAACTCTTCACCTAAAAGTTCTTGATTAGAAAACTTGTAATTACAATCAGGACAGGCGCCTGCACGAATTAGATTCCAAACCAACCACCTGTATCACCACCAGCCCATCCGGCGCCTTGTGTTGCAGGAAATGTTTGGTTACAAAGGTCTTTGAACTCTTGAGCGGCACTTATATCTTTACCTTCATAACCAATTGGATGAAATATTTTTCCAATGTATTTTCCTTGGAGGCGAATTTGACCCATTACAAAAATACCATCACCTACGGAGTAAATGCTTCCTTCTTTGTTTCGAGAATAGCAAGCAATATAACCACCATCAGTTCCTTTATACCTATTAACCGTAGGGAGTACTCTTTCAGAGTACCCAGGAGCATTCCAATTAACTACACTATCATCTGTTCCAACGTAGACTTTAAAATCTAAAGGCAACCAATAGTTCATTTCCTGTGCTTTTGCAATTCCTGATAAAGATAGCAATACTATAGCCGCAATTGTAGAAATTTTCCTATACATGTGTTTAATAAAACATAATATATTTATTTTATACTGAAAATTATTTATCAGTCCATCCGCAAGCTGGGCACATAAACTCTTCACCCAAAAGTTCTTGACTAGCAAACTTGTAATTGCACTTGGGACAGGCGCCAGTAAATAGGGGATGACTATCGAGCAGTGCTAGCTTTTCTTCTATAGTTCGATGTTGTAATGGTTGTTTGATGATTTGTCTGTTATAGAGGGCGCCAATTTCTGGAGCGTAGTAAATACATGGGTTTCTTTCTGCTCCATCAGGGAAAATTTCGCAAAACAAAAAAGGATTATTACAGTAGAAACGACAATTGGGACATTCTGGTAGTTGGCGCACCGCGCGGGGCTTAATCATGATAGTAGATGTGTTTTATTTACAGTAACATTCAACACATCTATTTGTCTTAAGTGAAAACACGCGAAGAAACTGCAAATTAATCATTTGTAGATATTAAGGCAAATAGTTAACATGTTAAAATCTGCTTACTTGCTAGCTGTTTTAACTGCAATCACGCGGGAATTAAGCATATTTTAAATATCAATACGACTGTTACTAAAATTGGTGCCTAATCTAAAAAAAGAAAATTAATGAAATTTCCGAAATACACAAAATGTAATTGTAGAAGTTAGAAAGAAATTCAACTACAGACAAGTAATCAATATGCAACACAATTCTAAATTTTTGAAAATATTAACTTTGTCACTTTTGGTAGGTGGCATATCTACAGCTTGTAATTTTAAAATATCAACTGCAAATTTAGATAATGTCAAAATTTGTTCTGAACTAGCCAATGATAAAAAATGTACGAGCGACACTGCTGAATTCAACGGCAATACATCCAAAATATTCGTTACTGCTGATCTGAACTATGCTCCAGAAGGAACAAAAGTAAAAATCAATTGGAACTATTTGGGGGGAAAAGCTGGTGCAGGCGCTACTATCGATACCCTAAACCTAGAAACTAAAGACAATGCTAATAATATTACTTCTCATTTAACTGCTAACAAGCGTGGATTCCCTGCTGGTAAATACGAAGTAGTGATGACTCTGGATACTGATAATTCTAAACCAATTCGCAAAGAGTTTACCGTTGCCCAAAATTGAATGCGGAAGTTTTAAATTGTTGTGGCGCCTAGGTTTATAAGTATCTAGATATTAGAAACTTCTAATCCACTAGTTGCCTTTCCCTAACCAAAATAAGTTTCGCTGTTCTGGTCGTTAACTTGTGTGCCATCGATAATCAACTGATAATAATGGAAACCAAGACGAACTGGTGAAGTTATCACCGTCCAAATACCATTTTCATTACGAGCCAAATCAATTGGTTGAGATGAAAGCCCGTTACTATCACCTAACCCAACAACTTGAACCCTCCTAGCATTAGGCGCCTTCAATCTAAATGTTACCCTCAAGTCGGAGCTAATATATGGATATTTGCTACCTCGCACATTAGAAAAAGCAGGATAACCCTGTTGTACTTGTGCATAAATAGGTGCTGGAGTAATTATGGCAACTGTTAAGATTGCAGGGCAAAAGGTTTTAATCATAGTAGTTCCATAAAATTTTTGACATACCTAAAACTTTTAAGTAATTTTACCGTAATAGGGGTATGAGTAGCATTCGCGCAGAAAACTGGGTTAAGAGATGTAATACCATTTTTATACGAAGCTTTACCGAAAAATATTTTGACTGATTTCCGTAACAACCGAAGTCTTAAATGTAGTTACGGGTATAAGCAACCACATTAAAGAATCAATAATATGCCTAGTACATTTGCTACACTAAAACAAGGTTCAACAGGCGCCGCTGTTCGTGACTTACAACAAGATTTAACAGTACTCAAGTATTATACAGGTGCCGTTGATGGTGTATTTGGCGCCAAAACAAAAGATGCAGTAGTTAAGTTTCAACAACAAAATTCAGTAAAAGTTGATGGTGTTGTTGGTTATGAAACTGAAGCTGCAATTGAACGACTTGTATGGGTATCAAAGCGACCAATATTAAAGCAAGGCGCCACTGGACAAGAAGTGAGAAATCTCCAAGCATTACTCAAAGAAGCGCTTGAAATCGCTCATAGTGATTTGAGTCTTACTAATATTGACGGTATATTCGGTGCCAATACCAGAGCTGCGGTAATCAGTTTTCAAAAATCTAGCCTCTTAACTGCTGATGGTGTAGTAGGCGCAGCTACTTGGAAAGAACTATCTCTCATCAAAACTTACGATATGTCACCTGAACAAATCGTTCTAAATGGTATCTTTACAAACGTTTAATTTTTAATATATACGGTGTTATACCAATTTTTTGTGAAACTGCATAGAAACGATGCTTATGCAGCAAGGCTTTAAGAGTATTGATTATGTGCAGCTTCGTATTAAAATGGTATTACTAATTATATAATTAGTGGCGCCAATTTTTAAACTTAGATTTTTAATGATTTTCATATTATTTGCACTTATATTAGGGGATGTGTAGTAATATACATCCTTTTTTTGTTGAGTACTCGAAGATATAGGCGCCTGTTCTTATGAATTCTGCTTACTCTATAATCACTTCTCCAACCAAAGTATGACCATGAATAGTTGGAGAAATAATCAATCACAATCCAAACTTTATTCCGATGTATTCAACCAACCGAAATTCCTATCATGTACACATAGCAGCAAAACAACACTGCTTCTAACAAACAGAACGGTATATTAACGGAGATAAAACAATGACTAACGAAATTAACACCAATGCAACCGAACTATCCATCGATGAACTTGATACTGTCGCAGGTGGCTTGGCTATTACATTAGGTGATGTCGGTGGTTTTACATCAGATGCAGGTAACACTTTTTCACAGAAGAACTTAACTGTAGGTCAACAAACCTTCGCAGGTCCTGGTGGTAGCTACACTGGTTCTGTTACCAACTTTCAAAAGATATTCAGCAAAGCAGGTCAATCCATCGCTGCTAAATAAAAGCGAATTTAAGAAGGCGCCATCTAAATATCTATATATAGATGTACATAAAACTTATTGCTTGCTATTACATAAATATCAGGCGCCTTCAATCTACTGCCTTATGTGTTTCCTATTTATCTTGGTGCTGTTTTACAATTTAATACTAAACTTAGGCGCCTGTTATGTAGCTTGTGGTGAGGATATTTAACAGGCGCCATAACTTGTATATTGACATAATTACTATATAGTCATTAAATGTAGAAAAATTTATTCATATCCACAAGATTTAGTTTATACCATCCCAAACGTGAAAGGCAGATAGCCCCGAATGCCAGATAGCTTTGAATAAGGGCAAAAAGCGTTGAATGAGTGGTTCTGGATAACCAGGACTGCGGGTTAGCCCGAATTCCCGTCTATAAATTTATAGCGGGGAGTCGGCTCAATTATGGAAGAAGATTTAAACAGGTGCCGTAACGTGATACATATATATAACCAAAATGCTGCACAATAAGGGGTAGAGGTGACAAAGCTGTCACCAGGGGCGTGCGACGTGAAAGTTGTGTATTAGGCGCATCCGCGCTATGTGACTGAGAGGCCTTCCTCTCCGGAGACTTCCTTCTCTCCGTTCCCACGTAAAAGGGTCTTAGACCCCGCCTACGCTGAT
>JAESFJ010000256.1_pt1 | contig 26980 bp, 25 predicted proteins | sample 9266161 | NCBI WGS metagenome assembly JAESFJ01 (sample SAMN14506165, study PRJNA617096) | algae metagenome | isolation source: Calothrix sp. FI2-JRJ7 and co-occurring heterotrophs from granitic desert soil | place: USA: Red Pass Lake area, Fort Irwin, California | collected 2000-06-01
CAACAGCGGCCCGATCAGCTCCCATTCCGCATCCGACAAGTCCCCACGACCCATGACTGCTCCTCAAAAAGCAGTCTTGAATCAGAACTCGGGGCAAATGGGAATCCCTTTTGTCAACACGACCTAGGAAAAGCGCGGGGCGCAAGTCGCATCGAGAGCGAAATCAGTTCGGCTACAGATCCCTGAGCAGGCGGATGAAAGCGCGAAGGCCCGGACTCACGTGGCGGCGGCTGGGGTAGTAGAGCCGGGGCGCAGGGAAAGGCGGGCACCAGTCCTCCAGCACTCGCACCAGACGCCCGCTCGCCAGCCATGGCGCCGCCATGTCCTCGAAAGTCAGCGCGAGGCCAACACCATCGGCCGCGGCCTCCAGTGCAAGGAGATCATCATTGGTCGCGAAGGGCCCGTCGACGTCGACCTGGAAGCCCTCATCCCCGCGCTCCAGCTCCCAGCGATAGAAGTTCGCCCCTGAGAAGCGCCGACGGATGCAGCGGTGAACAGATAAATCCGCGGGCGCTTCGGGCGTCCCATGGCGTGCGAGGTAGTCGGGCGAGGCCACTACTGCGAAGCGCAGAACGCCGGGGATGGGCACCGCGATCATGCCGGGAGGAAGGCGCTCGTCGAAGCGCACGCCGGCATCGAAACCCTCAGCGATGATGTCGACCACCTTGTCCTCGCACTCGATTTCGATCTGCATCTCTGGGTTCTGCGCGAGATAGCGCGCCACCACCGGCGCGATCAGCCGCCGTGCGGCGCGGGGTATGTTGATCCGGAGCGTGCCGCGTGGCCTGCCCTGCCAATCCTCCACGCCGGCGAGTGCCTCCTCGACCCCGGCGAGCGCCGGCTTGAGGCGATGCAGAAGCTCTGCCCCGGCCTCAGTGGGCATTACGCTGCGGGTCGTGCGATGCAACAGGCGCACCCCGAGACATGCTTCAAGCTCGCGGACGGCGTGGCTCGCCGCCGAGGGGGAAAGCCCCAGCGCGGCGGCCGCTCGCGCAAAGCTGCGCCTTTCGGCGACCTCGACAAAGAGGCTCAGCTCGCTCAGCCTTGGCATGGCCATATATGAACAACTTTCAGGAAAATGATGAAAGATCGCCTGGTTATGTCACCTTATCGGGGGCGCTAAGCAACGTCCTCCAGAAAAGGAGACCTTCATGAAAACGGTTGCTTTGGGAGCCGAGGGGCTCAAGACATCGCGGATCGGTCTGGGCTGCATGGGTATGACGTGGGCATACCGCGGGGCGGACGAAACCGAATGCCTGCGCGCCCTGCGGCGCGCCGTCGAGCGCGGGGTAACCCTGTTCGACACGGCGGAAGTCTACGGCCCCTTCGCAAATGAGGAATTACTTGGCGCCGCGCTAGCACCCTTCGGCGACAAGGTACTTATCGCTACCAAGTTCGGCTTCAGGATCGACCTGTCAGCCCCGCTCGGTGTGGCCGGATTGGATAGTCGGCCCGAGAATGTCCGCGCCGCCGCCGAGGGATCGCTGCGGCGGCTCGGGCGCGACACCATCGATGTGCTCTACCAGCACCGCCGTGACCCGGAAGTGCCCATCGAGGACACGGTCGGTGCAATGGCTGAGCTCGTGCAGGAGGGCAAGGTCCGCTATCTGGGGCTGAGCGAGGTGGGGCCTGAAACGATCCGCCGCGCCCACGCCGTGCATCCGATCAGTGTCGTCCAGTCGGAGTATTCTCTTTGGAGCCGAGATGTCGAACGCGTCCTGCTGCCCGTGCTCCGGGATCTCGGTATCGGCTTTGTCGCTTACTCGCCGCTCGGTCGCGGGTTCCTCGCAGGTTCGGTGCGCAGCCGCGCCGATCTCGATCCGGAGGACTGGCGCCTGACGCAGCCGCGCTTTACTGGCCCTGCCCTCGCCGCAAATCTCGAGATTGCCCGCGTGGTTGATGAGATGGCGCAAGCCAGGGGCTGTACATCAGCGCAACTCGCGCTCGCTTGGCTGCTCGCGCAAGGCGACGACATCGTGCCGATCCCGGGTACGACCAAGCCGGGCCGCATTGACGAGAACCTGAATGCCGCCGAGATCAATCTTGCTCCCGAGGAACGCGCTCGGCTGATGGCCCTGCTTCCCGAGCCAGTCGGGCTGCGCTATGACGAGGCCATGATGTCCGCAATCGAGACTTAAGGGCAGTTGGCTCGGACGCTGACATGCGAGGATCGTGCCACCAAACTTGACGAGGCGGGGCTCATGACCGATTCCGGGCGACCCGCGGTCGCGCGCTCGAGCAAACTGGACTTGTGGAATGCAACCGCAAAGGTCGACGTGTTGGTGGTGCCCCATGACTTGTGTAATGCGCTCGAGGCTGTCCCGATGGCCGGGAGGTGGTTCAATCAGGCAGAGCACTCTGGCTGACGCAATCGTCTGCGCTGGCTTGACAATGAAAATACACTGCTGACGACGGCCGCCCGGATCGAGAAAATCCTAGCGTCCAGTGCTGCGGCAACAAAAGTCCGCAACGTTCAGGGTGGCTCGACTTGTCTCATTTTTCTCGCGACCGCGAAAAGCGAGGCAGGGGTAGAAGGCCGGATTAGGTAAGCAGAGATCAGTCTGGTCTGCTGCCCGGGCGGCAGCGGTCCTGTCGCCGCCAAAGCCGACATGGATCTGATCGAGCTCCGGAGCGGACTGCAAATCTGGCGGATCGGCAATGTGCTGAGGTTCTGGTAGCGGTTATGCCGGTCGTTCGGCCGCTTAGCTCGTCAGTCAAGCTGCCTCAGGATCAATCGGGCTGACTCTTCGAGAATCTCTGCCACAGCACCATCGAAGTGCGCGTCCATCGCCCGCTCCGCGCCCGCCTTGTCCTGGGAGGCAATGGCAGAAGCAATCGCCCGGTGTTTGTCATGGACTTCGTGCTGCTGCTCCAAGGTGGCGCGCGTGCTCCATGCCAGGGGAACAGCCCTGTGCATGATTGGATGGAATGATTCCAAAATGTGCTGGATAAGGACGCTGCCGCTCGCCTCAGCCACCGCGCGATGAAAGGCGATCTCGGCCTCGAGCATCTCGCGCGACTGCGGCCTTGAGCGTGCTATGTCTTCCGCAAGGTCGACGATCAACTGCGCCTGCCGATCGGTCCGGTTCACAGCAGCCAGCGCAGCCGAACCGTTCTCGATCCGGCGGCGCACCTCCCATACTTCGCTGAAAGTCATCTGATTGGTAGTGAGGGCATGGTCGATCGACACGACCATTGGGAGAGAGGACAGAGCTCCAACCTTCGGAAGTCGGCCATTGCCCACATCCACAACGCCAAGTGCAGAGAGAGCGCCGAAGGCTTCGCGAACGACGGGGCGGCTTACGCCGAAGGCTTGGGACAGCTTTCCTTCGCTCGGCAACTGGTCGCCAACTCGAAGTCCGGAGTCGCGGATGTAGGTAACGATATCGCGCATGACGCGCTGCACCCGCCCCCGAGGCTGATCGTTTCCATCGAGAAATTCGGTTGAAAGTACCAAAGTTGTCCCTTCACGCCATTTGGACGCGACTCTAGCGGCATTCGCGCTGACCAAAATGGAGCTCGAGCCGATGTCGCGCCCGCCCCGAGCGCCGCTTTCGCCTCTGCGTAGACGCGGCAAGACGGCATTAGCAAGCATCGAGTGAAGCGCTATACCGTGCAGGACCTTTATGATAGGTCTTGGACGTGGTTCGGTAAAGTTGGAGTGACAGACGATGGAACCGAAGGCGCGAGGTTCCGCTGAGGCGTCTATCCCTGATATGCAGAGTAACTCCATTGCAGTCAGCGGGTATTGCGATCCGCGCTTCCTGCCGCTGCGCGAAGCGTTCGCGGCGAGCTTCGCAGTGCAGGCAGAGCCTGCCGACCAGGAGCTGGGCGCGTCGCTCTGCGTAATCGAACATGGGAGAACGGTCGTCGATCTATGGGGCGGCGTCTGCGACCCTGAAGGCCAGCGTCCATGGACGGGCTGCACTGCAGGCTTGTGCTTTTCGGCCACGAAGGCCTTCACTGCGCTGGTCATCCACAAGCTGATCGAGAAGGGCGACCTGACGATGCAAACACCCATCGCGGAGATCTGGCAGGAGTTCGGGTGTCACGGTAAGCAGGAGGTCACGATCGCCGATGTGCTGACCCACAGCGCGGGCGTCCCGCATGTACGCACCGGGACGCGAGGGCTCGGCTTCGAACAGTCAACATGGGAAGCTGCGATTGCAGAAGCCCCTCCGCTCCATCCGCCCGGCGCAAGACATATCTACCATGCCTTAACGCAAGGCTACATCCTCAACGCCGTTGCAAGGCGCGTGACGGGCGGCCACGAGGTGCAGGATTTGTTTCATGCATGGTTCTGCGATGAGGCAGGCGTCGAGATAACCTTCGGACTCGCGGGGCGTGCTCCGAGAGACGTCTTTGTTGTGGCACCCGTCGCCCTGCCCAGGGATTTGCCTGAGCCGTCGCCGCTCAGTCGCGAGATCATGTCGCAGGCAGCCTTGCCGATCGACTGGAATTCGCGGGAGTTTCTTGGCGCTGTCGTGCCGGCCGGCAACGCTGTTGCCACCGCTCGGGACATCGCCAAGCTCTATGCAGCACTGCTGCGGGTGGATTCGCCGCTGGGTGCAGTGCAACTGCAACAGGCCAGATCGCTCGCTTGGGCAGGTATCGAGGAATCCTCGCGCAAGACCTGGCGCATGGGTTTCGGACTTATGCTGGCGAGCGATTTTACTCAGTTCGGCCCATCTCGTGCCGCCTTCGGCCATCCCGGCATGGGCGGCGCGACCGGTTTCGCGGACCCCGAAGCCGGTCTTGCCGTCTCCTACCTGCCGAACCGGCCCGATCCGCGAGGTGCGCAGGGCCGCTTCGCAAAGCTGGCCGCAGTACTTCGGATGGTGCTTTCGTACGGCACGTAAGGGCCGCGAAAGAAGACCAGGGCGTCGCCGTCGAGACGACCGTCAGTAGGTCACTGGCCGCCTTTACAGGACGGCCAACCTATCATATAGGTCGCGTTGGCTGATGAGCCTAAAGATGCTGGCGGCGCGAAACTGACCGGCGTGCAAGGGGAGAATGCATGAGGGGACATCTGACGTATGCAGCGTCTGCGCTGGCGCTGGCTGTTATGTTTGCCGCGACCGGGGTGCGGGCGCAAACCAACGCAGCGACTGAAGCGGCCGGAGCGAGCGCCTTGCCTGGTGACGAAATCGTCGTCACCGCGCAGAAGCGGGCAGAATCCGTGCTCGACGTGCCAGTCGCGGTGACAGCAATCCGGCAGGAGACGCTTCTGGAGCGCGGTGCCACGACGATCAGCGAAATCTCCGCCTTCACCCCCGGACTCCAGGTCGGCAGCGGCCGCGCCGGCACGGTGCTGACCATCCGCGGCATCAATTCCGGCAACGATCCGGCGGCAGCCACCGGCGTGATCATCGACGGGGCGCCGATCGGTTCAAGCTCCGCCTTCGCTGCCGGCGGCTCCAACGCCTTCGACCTCGATCCCTCCGACATTCAGCGGGTCGAGGTCCTGCGCGGGCCGCAGGGCACGCTCTTCGGCGCGAGCACACTCGGCGGGCTCGTTGCCTATGTGACCCGTCGCCCAAGCCTGACGCAGTTCGGCGGTTCTGCCGGAGGCGAGGTCGCAACCACCGCCAATGGTGACGAAAGCTACCTGGTCCGCGGCGCCATCGACGCACCACTCATCGAGGATCGGCTCGGTGTGCGTGTGTCCGGTTTCTACGATCGTCGCGGCGGCTTCATCGACAACCAGGTGACTGGCGGAAACAATCTCAACGACACGACCCGCAGGGGTGGCCGCGTGGCCGTCTACGCGCGCCCCACCGATCGGATCGACATCAATGTCTGGTACGGCCGCCAGAGGCTCGATGTCGATGGTCCCGAGTACATCCTGACCGATGCGCGGGGGGGCGCGCTCGCCGGACCTTACGAGTACAATCAGCGCTATAACCCGAACCGCAATCAGGTCGCCGATGTCGTCAACGGGACCGTCGATATCGACTTCGACGCGGCCACGCTGTCCTATATCGGCTCATATCAGAACGTCGTCTCCTTCATCTCGCGCAACGCGACCAATTCGCCAATCACTTCGATCATCAATCTCGCCGGTGTGCTCGGTCTTTCCCCTCGGCTCCCGGCGCCGCCGACAGTGAGCGTCGACTTCGATTTCAAGCTTCGCAAGAACAGCCACGAGCTTCGGCTCGCATCGAATAGCGATGGCCCGCTCCAGTGGATCGTCGGCGGCTTCTTCACCTTCGAGGACGCCTCGCAGAACCAGATTTACGAGGCCCGGACTGCGGTGGGAGCGGCGGTGCCCTCGTTCGAGCCGGTGCTCGAAGCGGGCTTGCTTTCGACCTTCAAGGAATATGCTGGCTTTGCCAACCTCACTTACGAGATTCTTCCCGGTCTCGACCTTACCGGCGGGATCCGGATCGGGCGGAATATCCAGCGTTATCAGCAGACCGGCGGCGGTGTTTCGCTGCCCGGCTTCAACGTGATCCTGCGGCAGTTGACAGGCATCCCCTCGGCGGGCCTGCCGGTGCTCACACCCGTGGCCGCGTCGCGCGAGAGCCAGGAGACTTATCTCGCCAATCTCGCCTACAGCTTCGGGGAACGCTCGCTCTTCTACGCGCGGTTCGCCTCAGGCTACCGGCCTGGCGGCCCCAACACCGTCGTGCCCGGCGGCGACCCGACTTTCGAGCCGGATGAAGTCGACAGCTACGAACTGGGTTACAAGGGCGAGATCCTGGATCGCCGCCTGCGGGTGGAGATCGCCGCCTACCGGATCGATTGGAAAAACATCCAGCTCGTGCGCACAGTCGCAGGCCTCAACACACGCTTCAACGGCGCATCGGCCCGCAGCGAGGGTGTCGAGTTCTCGCTTGCGGCCTTCCCTACCACAGGGCTGACGATCAGCCTCACGGGCGCTTACGGCGACGCACGCGTCAACGAAGCCGTCCCGGCTGTGGGTGCAGTGGCGGGCGAGCGGCTGCCCTATGCGCCGACCTGGAGCGCCACCGGAACCGTGGACTACACCTTCCCGATCACGGACGGCGTATCGGGTGTGGTCGGCGGTGTGCTGCGGATGGTCGGGGACCGGAACACCTCCTTCCTCGGCTCGACCACCTATACGAACATCGCGCTCGACAGCTACGCCCTTGCCGACCTGCGGGCCGGACTGCAGTTCGGCGATGTTGAAATCTCCGCTTTCGCCCGCAACATCACCAATTCGCAGGCACGCCTTGCCGGGTTCAGCGAACTGAGCATCAACGAGGTGAACATCGCGCGGCCCCGCACCATCGGCCTTGCCACTTCGCTCAGGTTCTGACCCACAGGCGCGAGGCTCAAGGATGTGGATAGCATGCGGGGGCCGGGCTGGAGCAATGACGTCATCCTGCCCCATCGACGCTGGGTCCCCGACCTTGCGCCCGGCCGGCCTGCGGCACGCCTGCCATGGCGGTATCCGGCTGCGGGCCATGCGCGCATCTGGCGACCGCTGTGCGCGGCATCTCTGATCGGCAGCAAGGGAGGCTGACGACATGGAACGATCTGGAACTCTCACGCGTGCCGATTGCCCTGTATCATTCACCCGGCGGCTCGAGACGATGTTCGGCGATCGTTACACCCGGTCGGCCGCCGTGCTCGAAGCGCACGGGCGAGGGGAAACCTTCCACCCGGCCCACACGCCCGACGGGGTCGTCTTCGCTCGCTCGACGGAGGAGGTGGCAAGCCTCGTCCGCCTGTGCGCGGACTATCGCGTGCCGGTAATACCTTTTGGTGTCGGCACCTCGGTGGAGGGCAATTTCGCTGCCTTACACGGCGGCATCTGCCTCGACTTGTCCCAGATGAACAGGATCTTGCGCGTTGGCACCGACGATCTCGACTGCACGGTCGAGGCCGGCGTTACCCGGCTCCAGCTCAACGATCATCTGCGCGACACCGGCCTGTTCTTCCCGATCGATCCGGGTGCCGACGCAACCCTCGGCGGCATGGCCGCAACACGCGCTTCGGGCACAAATGCGGTCCGCTATGGCACGATGCGTGATGCCGTGCGCTCGCTCAAGGTCGTGACCGCAAGCGGCCAGATCATCGAGACCGGGCGCCGGGCGCGCAAATCGGCGGCCGGCTACGATCTGACCGGCCTTCTGGTCGGCTCCGAGGGCACCCTCGGCGTCATCACCGAGGTCGTGCTTCGCCTCCATGGCCGCCCGGAACATGTCGCTGCCGCCGCTTGTGGCTTTGGCAGCCTCGAGGGCGCGGTCGCCACCGTGAGCCAGTTGATCCAGTGCGGAGTACCGATTGCCCGCGTGGAACTCCTGGACGACGTCCAGATGCGCGCCGTCAACGCGTGGTCCAAGACGAGCTATCCCGAAGTCGACACACTTTTCTTCGAGTTTCACGGCTCGCCCGCCGCTGTGGCAGAGCAGGTGGCAATCGTCGAGGACCTCGCGAGCGCCAACGGCGGCGGAGCCTTCGAATGGGCAACACTGCCCGAGGACCGCACCCGGCTGTGGAAGGCGCGGCACGATGCCTATTACGCCGCACTCGGCCTGCGCCCAGGTGCGAAAGGCTGGGCGACCGATGTCTGCGTGCCGATCGGCAGGCTCGCGGAGTGCGTAATCGAGACCAAGCGCGATCTTGCCAGCGCACCATTTCCCGGGCCGATCCTAGGGCATGTCGGCGACGGCAATTTCCACGTCATTTTCGTGCTCGACCCTACCTCCGCCGAAGAGATGGCGATCGCCGAGCGCATCTATGCCCGGCTTATCGAGCGGGCGCTGTCGATGGACGGAACCTGCACGGGCGAACATGGCATCGGCTGGGGCAAGCTCGACTGGCTCGAGGCGGAGCTCGGGGACGCTGTCGACCTGATGCGCCACGTAAAGCGCGCGCTCGATCCGCTCAACATCATGAACCCTGGCAAGGTCGTGCGCCTGTGAACTTCCCGCGACCTGCCCAAGCCAGAGCGGAAGGCCTAAACCCGACGCCTTTTGAACCGAACCTTGTTGCCGGCTTGGAGGATCCCGCATGAGCAATCCGTTTGATCAAAGCTTTCTGGGAGGGGTCACGCGGCAGGTCGTGCCATCGGACGAGGGCGTCGATTATGCCGTCTGGGTCGGCCTTCCTCCGAGATATGCTGACGACGATCAGAACTACCCGCTTCTGATCGTTCTCGACGGGAACCTGTGCTTCGGAACCGCCTTCGAGGCGGCGAGCCTTGGGGCGATGACGGGCGACGGGGCGCCGGTGATCGTTGTCGGAGTTGGAACCGCCGATGACCTCGGCTCTCACAGCACACGCCGCCTTGTCGACTATCTGCCCGAGCCCTTTTCAGCCTCTGCTGCCAGCCCTGTGATGCAGGGCGTCCGCGCCTCGTTGGCGGGCAAGGGCCTCGACCCCGACGTGATCGGCCGTGCCGATACCTTCCTGCGCTTCCTGACCCACCGGCTCCTACCGAAGCTGTGTGCCGATCTGCGCGTCGACCGGGTGAACGTCGGGCTCGCCGGTCATTCAGCCGGGGGCGTGCTGTCGTGCTACGCGATGCTGCGGTCTGCCGCTTCGTTCTCGAAGTTCATCATCGGCAGTTTCGGCGCGCCGTGGATCGGCGAACGCCTGCCCTTGCTCGAGCAAACGTTCGCGGAGGCGCCGCCCCGTTCCATCGAGATCTTCCACGCTGTCGGCGGCGCGGAACTGGCCTCCCCCATAACGGGACCCGATCTGGCAGCGGGCGGCGCGCTCCTGGCGAGGGTCGCAGCGAAACGGGGCATCACAATCACGAGCAGGACCTTCGAACACGAGACCCACGCCTCGGTTCTCTCCCACCTGCTCTCCTCGGGCATTCGCACCTTATGGCCCGGCGGCGGACCAATGACCGCGCGCCGTCCCTGAGGCTGGCCGACCCGGGCGGTGCCGCCGCCCTACATGCAATTTGGAACAGGAACTGGCGAGGCTCGTGGATTTGCGCTTGGCGAAGGAAATTGGGGAACGGCGTCGCTGGTTCCTGCTCGGCATCATCTTCATGGTGGCCTTGACGAGCTACGTGGACCGGGCGGTCCTTCAGGTTCTTCTTGAGCCGATCAAGGAGGAGTTCCGGCTATCGGACAGCGCGCTCGGCCTGCTTGGGGGGGCGCCTTTTGCGATCTGCTACGCGCTTTCCAGCCTCCCCTTCGCACGAATGGCCGACCTCAGCGGCCGTAAGCGACAGCTCCTGATCGCGATGACGATCTGGTCGGTGATGACGGGCTTTTGCGGGCTGGCCAGCGCGCCCTGGATTCTCTTCGTCGGCCGGATGGGCGTGGGATTTGGTGAGGGCGGGGCCATCGGCTCATCGCATGCGCTGGTTGCCGAGTACTTCCCGCCGAGGCAGCGCAACCTCGCCTTCGGCATCCTCACCACGTCTAGCGTGATCGGCACGCTTGTCGCCCTGGTCGCAGGCGCGGCCATCGCCGCCGCTTACGGCTGGCGTGCCGCCTTCCTGGTCCTGGCGCTTGTCTCCGTTCCGGTGCTGGTGATCGCCGCAATCTTTCTGATCGAGCCCAGCAGGTCTTCGGCCATCAGCGCAGCGCAGCCGAATTTGAGTCTTGCTGGAGACATCCGGGCCCTGCTGGCCAAGCCTGCGTACCGCCTGCTCCTGACGGGCACCACATTCTACGCCCTGTTCGTCTACGGCGCGTTGATCTTCGTGCCCAGCATGATGATGCGCGTGCACGGCTTTGCCCTCGAGGACGTCGGTACGTCTTTCGGAGCGCTGTCCGCCCTTGCCACGCTGATCGGGACAATCGTTGGCAGCGTTTTCTCGGGGCGGTTGGCCGTACTCGACCTCCGCTGGCTGCTGCGGTTCCCCGCCATTGCGACGCTGGTGAGCGCTCCCGTCGCGCTGGCCACCTTCGCGGTCGAGAGCATCGCGCTGTTCCTCACCGGGATCCCGGTGCTGTTCTTCCTGCTCGCTGCCGCGTTGCCGCCGATCTTCTCCGCGGTCCAGTTGGTTAGCGGGGAGCAGCGCCGCTCGATGGGCAGCGCGCTCTTGATGGGCACGATCAACGCGTTGGGCATGACGGTTGGACCGATTGTCACCGGCTCTCTCAGCGATGCCTTCAGCGCTCAGGCCGGAGCACGCGGCGTTGGACTGGCCATCATGGCGATGACTGTCACGCTCATTCCCGCGGGCGTTTTCCTGAACATGGCGAGCCGCCGGCTGCGCGCGGACTTGGAGGAGCAGTGGTGAGCGAGAAAACGAGCGGACCCGAATTCCGGCCACGATCCATCGCGCAGAGCCGCAACTGGCGCGATATGCGCGCGCTCGCCCGGCTTAGGTTGCCCGCTCCGATTTTTCATTACCTCGAAGGCGGGGCCGAAGACGAGGTCACGGCGCGGCGGAACCTCTCGGCTTTTTCCGAGATCGGACTGCTTCCCCGAACGCTGAGCGATACCACAGGGCTCGACATTTCAACGAGCCTGCTCGGACGCCGCATCGCGATGCCGGTGATCTGCGCGCCTACCGGCATGACGCGAATGTTCCATGCCGGCGCCGAACCCGCTGTGGCGCGGGCGGCAGCCCGGGCAGGCACGTTCTACGCGCTCTCGACCATGGCCACGACCTCGCTCGAGGACATCGCCGCGCTGTCGGACGGCCCGAAGATGTTCCAGATCTACGTCTTCCGCGACCGCGAGCTCACCAACGAGTTCGTCGACCGCTGCGCTGCGAGCCGTTTCGATGCGCTTTGCGTGACCGTCGACACGGTGGTGGCCGGCAACCGCGAACGCGATCTTGCGACAGGCATGCGCATGCCGCCGCGTTTCGATCTGCGCGGCCTTGCCAGCTTCGCCATGACGCCGCGCTGGGTTTTGGACTACCTGCGCGGGCCGGGCTTTGAACTCGCCAACGTGCGTCACAGGGTCGATGCGCTCAAGGCACAGCAGATGTCGATCATGGAATATGTCGGCTCGCAATTCGATCGCAGCGTGAGCTGGGCGGACGTCGAAAAACTTCGCCAGCGCTGGTCCGGACCTTTCGTCATCAAGGGCGTGCAGTCCGTCGCCGACGCGCGGCGCGCCATGGACATCGGGGCGACGGCGATCATGGTCTCCAACCACGGCGGACGACAGCTCGATGGAACTCTCGCGCCGATCGAGCTCGTCAGCCGGATGCGCGAGGTCTGCGGCGATGGCATCGAACTGATCGTCGACGGCGGAATCCGCCGCGGCACCGACGTGGTCAAGGCCATCGCCAGCGGCGCTGATGCCTGCTCGATCGGCCGCCCCTACCTCTATGGCCTGGTGGCCGGCGGCGAAGCGGGAGTCGATCGCGTGCTGACGCTGCTCCGCGAGGAGATGGAACGCACCATGATCCTGCTTGGCGCCTCGCGCCTGTCGGAGTTGGGACCCGGTTTCATCGAGCGACGCGCTGGCCGCTGAACCGGATGCCTGGAATGCAGCACGTCACGCCGCGATCAGATCGGAATGCGGGTCGTCACCTTGATCGCCTTGAGCGCAAAGCTCGAATTGATCGAACCCATGCCCGGCAGATGCAGCAGCACGCTCTTCAGGAGCCGTTCGTAGTCGGCAACCGAGCCGACGAGAATGCGCAGCAGGTAGTCGCTCTCGCCGCTCATCGAGAAGCATTCGACGATCTCGGGGCGCGCCTGCGTCTGCGCCTCGAAGGCCTCAAGCGTCGCTTCGTCATGCTGCTTCAGCTTGATTTCGGCGATCACGTTGACGGACAAGCCGAGCTTGTCCGCGTCCAGAAGCCAGACGCGTCCTGCGGCGGCACCGATGTCCTGAAGGCGCTTGATGCGCCTCCAGCACGGGGTCTGCGAGAGACCGACACGGTCCCCGACATCGGCGATGGTGGCCTCAGGCTCCGCTTGGAGGACGGCCAGTATCTTCCGGTCGAGCGGATCAATAGCATTTTCTTCTCTCAAGACGGCCTCCATTAGGATGATCTTTCAAGATGAGGCTCTGCAGCGGTGAAACGAGTAATGCAAATCTTTTGGGGGGATGCGACCAATGCGATCGCGCAAGGGGCACAAGCATGCAGGACTATCCTCGACTTTCGCTTCACATTCCGTCGCCGCCGGCCCGTCCGGGCGAGACCGCCAGCTTTGATCACGTCAGCTTCGATGTCGGCGCCGCGGGCGAACGCCCAGAGCCGACCACGCCCGAGCGCGAGCTGCGCGATTTTCCCTACGGCCTTGTGCGAGTGCTCGGCATCGAGAGCTCTCGATGGGACCCGAGCCTCTCGTCCGATACGCTCCGGGCCGGGCTTCGTGCGATGGTGCAGACCCGTCTCTTCGAGGACCGCATGTTCAGGGCGCATCGCCAGGGCAAGACGAGCTTCTTCATGAAGTCCACCGGCGAGGAAGCGATCGGCGTGGCGCAGTCGATGGTGATGAAGGATGGCGACATGTGCTTCCCCACCTATCGCGTGCAGGGGTGGCTGATCGCCCGGGGCTATCCGCTCGAGGACATGATCAACCAGATCTATTCCAACGCGAAGGATCCGCTGCGGGGCCGCCAGCTTCCCATCCTCTACTCGGCTCGCAATTATGGATTCTACTCCCTGTCAGGCAACGTCGGAAGCCGCTTCGGTCATGCTGTGGGATGGGCCATGGCGTCCGCCTATAGGGGCGATAGCCGGATTGCGCTCGGCTATATCGGTGAAGGCACGACAGCGGAGGGAGACTTCCACGAGGCGCTGACTTTCGCCTCGGTGTACCGCGCCCCGGTGATCCTGGCGATCACCAACAACCAGTGGGCGATTTCCAGCCATGCAGGAATAGCGGGCGGCGAAGCGACGACTTTCGCGGCAAAGGCGCTGGCTTACGGAATCCCGGGCCTGCGCGTGGACGGGAATGATTTTCTCGCCGTGTGGGCCGCGACCGAATGGGCCTCCGAACGTGCCCGCGCCAATCTCGGCGCCACGTTGATCGAGTTCGTGACCTACCGGGCAGCAGGCCATTCGACCAGCGACGATCCGACCAAGTACCGTCCAGCGGACGAGGCGGAGAGCTGGCCGATGGGCGATCCGATCCTGCGCCTGCGCGACCACCTCGTCGCCCTCGGCGAGTGGTCGATGGCCCAGCACGCCGAGATGGAGCGGGAACTGGCCGAGGCGCTGAAAGCGGCGCAGCGCGCAGCCGAGAGGGTCGGGACGCTCGGCAAGTCCAAGCCCGATGTCTCCGAGATGTTCGAGGGCGTGTTCAAGGAGGCGGATTGGCGAATTCTCGAGCAGCGCCGCGAGCTGGGGGTCTGACATGTCCGGCATGAACATGGTCCAGGCGATCAACTCGGCGCTCGACGTGCTGCTCACCGAGGATCCGGACACGCTGATCTTCGGACAGGACGTGGGCTATTTCGGCGGCGTGTTCCGCGTGACCGACGGGTTGCAGCGCAAGCATGGCGAGCGACGCTGCTTCGATGCGCCGATCAGCGAAGGCGGCATCATCGCCACCGCAATCGGCATGGGCGCCTACGGTTTGAGGCCCATCCCCGAAATCCAGTTCGCCGACTACATCCTTCCGGCGTTCGACCAGCTGGTCTCCGAAGCCGCCCGGCTGCGGTACCGATCGGCCGGCGAGTTTTGGGCGCCGATCACGGTCCGCTCGCCTTATGGAGGAGGCATCTTCGGCGGCCAGACCCACAGCCAGTCGCCCGAGGCGATCTTCGCCCACATCACCGGGCTCAAGACGGTGATCCCCTCCAACCCCTACGATGCCAAAGGGCTGCTGATCGCCGCCGTGGAGGACGATGATCCCGTCATCTTCCTTGAGCCCAAGCGCTTGTACAACGGCCCTTTCGAAGGGCGCCCCGACCGGCCCGTCAGCAGCTGGACCGGACATCCCGATGCAGAGGTACCGGCGGAACGCTACACCGTCCCGCTCGGCAAGGCAGCCATCGCACGGGACGGCGAGGAGGTCACGGTCCTCGCCTACGGCACGATGGTGCATGTTGCCCGCTCGGCGATCGAGGAGTGCGGGATCGATGCCGAACTGATCGACCTGCGTTCGATCGTGCCGCTCGATATCGAGACAATCGTCGCATCGGTGGCGAAGACGGGGCGCTGCCTCATCGTCCACGAGGCCTCGCGTTTCGGCGGGTTCGGCGCGGAGCTGTCGGCGCTGATCCAGGAGCGGTGTTTCGCACGACTGGAGGCGCCGATTGCGCGCGTCTGCGGCTGGGACACGCCCTATCCCCACGCCTTCGAGTGGGACTATTTTCCCGGACCGGCCCGCATCATGGCCGCTCTCCGGCAAATTGTGGAGTTTTGACGGCATGGCCCGGTTCGAGTTTCGCCTTCCCGATATCGGCGAAGGCATTGCCGAAGCCGAGATCGTCGCTTGGCACATCCAGGTCGGCGCCCGGGTCGAGGAAGACCAGAACATCGCCGACATGATGACCGACAAGGCCACGGTCGAGATGGAGTCTCCGGTCGCCGGCGTAGTCGTCGCGCTCGGCGGGGAGGTCGGAGACCAGGTGCCGATCGGCGCGACCCTGGTGGTGATCGAAACCGAGACCGCACAAGGCGAGGCTGCGCAAGAGGAAGCGCCGCAACAGCTCGCTTCGAGCGACGGCGGCGCGGTTAAGGCACGGGGCGCGGGAGCGAAAGAGGACGAACTCGAGTGCGCTGAGGCTCCGCCGGCCGCGGCCGCACCCGCCGAGGACGTTCCCGCTGCCGTTGAACAATCCGCCGCGGCAAGATCTGCCCGTGATGAGCGGGGTGCGGCGCGCAAGGTGTTCGCCTCCCCGGCGGTTCGGCAGCGCGCGCGCGAACTGCGCGTCGACCTCGGCCAGGTCGCGCCGGCAGACGGCGACAGGATTCGCCATTCCGACCTTGATGCGTTTCTCCGCTACAATGCGCGTCATGGCTACGGCGGGTACGCAAGCCCCCGCCAGGACGAGGTCGTCCGGGTCCTCGGGATGCGCCGGCGCATCGCCGAGAACATGGCAGCTTCCAAGCGGCACATCCCGCACTTCTCCTATGTCGACGAGATCGACGTCACGGAACTCGAGCGGATGCGGGCCGATCTCAATGCGAACCGGGGTGACCGCCCGAAGCTGACTTTGCTGCCCTTCCTGATCGTGGCGCTCTGCCGGACGCTGCCTCAGTTCCCGATGCTCAACGCCCGCTACGACGACGAGGCGGGCGTAGTGACGCGGCACGGGCCAATCCACCTCGGCATCGCGACGCAGACCGATGCCGGCCTCACCGTTCCGGTGATCCGCAACGCGCAGGACCGCAACCTATGGCAGCTTGCTGCCGAAGTCGCTCGTCTCGCCGAAGCTGCCCGTGCCGGGAAGCTCACGCCCTCGGATCTCGGCGGCGGGACGATCACCCTGACTTCGCTTGGCCCGCTCGGCGGCATCGCGACTACGCCGGTGATCAACCGACCGGAGGTTGCAATCATCGGGCCCAACAAGATCGTCGATAGGCCGGTGTTCCGCGGCGACGCGATTGTGCGGGCGAAGCTGATGAACCTGTCAATCAGCTGCGATCACCGCGTCGTCGATGGCTGGGACGCTGCCTCATACGTCCAGCTGCTGCGGCGCTACCTCGAGACACCTGTGCTGCTGTTTGCCCCCGAAGGAGCCCACCCATGAATGCGACGCTCGACTTCCACCTCGGCGAAGCGGCCGAGATGATCCGCGAGAGCACGGCGCGCTTTGCCGACGAGCGGATCGCGCCCCTCGCGACAAGCACCGACCGCGAGGACCGCTTCCCGCGCGAGCTGTGGGAGCCGATGGGCGCGCTCGGCCTCCACGGCATCACGGTGGAAGAGGAATGGGGCGGGCTGGGGTTGGGCTATCTCGAACACGTGATCGCGGTCGAGGAAGTCTCGCGGGCGAGCGCGAGCGTCGGGCTCAGCTACGGCGCGCATTCGAACCTGTGCCTCAACCAGATCCGCCGCTGGGGGGATGACGAGCAGAAGGCGAAGTATCTCCCCAGGCTGATCAGCGGCGAACACGTCGGCAGCCTTGCCATGTCCGAAGCGGGCGCGGGGTCGGACGTGGTCTCGATGAAATTGAAGGCAGATAGCGTGCAGGGCGGATATGTGCTGAACGGCACCAAGTTCTGGATCACCAACGCGCCGGAGGCCGATACGCTGGTGGTCTATGCCAAGACCGATGGCCACGCGGGCAGCCGCGGGATCACCGCCTTCCTGATCGAGAAGGGCGACGAGGGCTTTGCCATCGGCCAGAAGATTTCGAAGGTCGGCATGAAGGGCTCGCCCACCGCCGAGCTGGTCTTCACCGACTGCTTTATCCCCGAGGAGCGCATCATGGGCCCCGTCAACGGCGGCGTCGGCGTGCTGATGAGCGGGCTCGACTACGAGCGCGTGGTGCTCGCGGGATTGCAGCTCGGCATCATGCAGGCGTGCCTCGACACGGTCATCCCCTACCTGCGCGAGAGGAAGCAGTTCGGAAAGCCCATCGGCAGCTTCCAATTAATGCAGGCCAAGGTCGCCGACATGTATGTCGCGCTGCAATCGGCGCGCGCCTATACCTATGCGGTCGCAAAGGCCTGCGATGCCGGACAGACCACCCGCTTCGACGCGGCGGGCGTGATCCTGCTCGCGTCGGAGAACGCCTTCAAGGTCGCCGCCGAGAGCGTCCAGGCACTGGGCGGCGCGGGCTACACCACCGACTGGCCGGTGGAGCGTTACATGCGCGACGCGAAGCTGCTCGACATCGGCGCGGGCACCAACGAGATCCGCCGGATGCTGATCGGGCGCGAGCTGATCGGGGCGGCGGGGTGACCAAGCTTTACCCCGATGCCGTCAGCGCGCTTGCCGGTGTGCTGCGCGAAGACATGCTGATCGCCGCCGGCGGCTTCGGCCTGTGCGGCCTGCCCGAACGCCTGCTGGACGCGATTCGTGACAGCGGCGTGAAGAACCTCACCTTTGCCAGTAACAATGCCGGGATCGACAACGAGGGCATCGGCAAGCTGCTGCGCACGCGCCAGGTGAAGAAGATGATCAGCTCCTACGTGGGCGAGAACAAGGAGTTCGAGCGGCAGTATCTCGCCGGCGAGCTCGAGGTCGAGTTCTGCCCGCAGGGCACGCTGGCCGAGCGGATGCGGGCAGGGGGCGCGGGGATCCCCGGCTTCTACACCCGCACCGGGGTCGGCACCGAGGTCGCCAAGGGCAAGGAGCACAAGGAATTTCCCGACCGCGACGGGGTGATGCAGACCTATATCCTCGAGCAGGGCATTTTCGCCGACCTCGCGATCGTCAAGGCATGGAAGGCCGACGAAACCGGCAACCTCGTGTTCCGCAAGACCGCGCGCAACTTCAACCTGCCGGCGGCGACCTGCGGCAAGATCTGCGTCGCAGAGGTCGAGGAGGTGGTACCCGCAGGCGGGCTCGACCCCGACCAGATCCACCTGCCGGGCGTGTTCGTGAACCGGATCGTCCTCGGCGCGCCCTATGACAAGAAGATCGAATTCCGCACCGTCCGCACGAGGGAAGCGGCATGATGGGGAGGACCACGCTTCCCACAGGCTGGACCCGCGACCAGATGGCGGCCCGCGCCGCCCGCGAACTGCGCGACGGCTACTATGTGAACCTCGGCATCGGCATTCCGACGCTGGTCGCCAACCACATCCCCGAAGGGATGCTGGTGACGCTCCAGAGCGAGAACGGGATGCTCGGCATCGGGCCCTTCCCCTATGACGACGAGGTCGATCCCGATCTGATCAACGCCGGCAAGCAGACCATCAGCGAGCTGCCGCACAGCGCCTATTTCGACAGCGCGACCAGCTTCGCGATGATCCGCGGCGGGCATATCGACCTCACCGTGCTCGGCGCGATGGAGGTCGCGGAGAACGGCGACATCGCCAACTGGATGATCCCGGGCAAGATGATCAAGGGGATGGGCGGGGCGATGGACCTCGTCGCGGGGGTCAAGAAGATCATCGTGGTGATGGACCACACCGCCAAGGACGGTTCGCCCAAGTTCATTCCCCAATGCACCCTGCCGCTGACAGGGGCCGGGGCGGTCGACATGATCATCACCAACCTCGCGGTGTTCCAGCGCGGAGGGCCCGGTGCACCGTTCCGTCTGATCGAGACCGCGCCCGGGGTGACGGTCGACCAGATCGCGAAGATCACAACAGCAAATTACGTAGGTGCATGATTATGGCAGGCAGGTACTTCGACGAATGGTCCGAGGGCGATGAAATCGTTCACCAGATCAGCCGAACGGTTACGGAGACAGATAACCTGTTGTTTTCCGTGATGACCCATAATCCCCAGCCTCTTCACATCGATGCCGAAGCAGCAAGGGCGAGCGAGTTCGGTCAGATCCTCGTAAACAGCACCTTCACATTCGGCCTCATGATTGGACTTTCCGTCGCCGACACGACGCTTGGCACGCTGATCGCGAACTTGAGCTACGACAAAGTAACGATGCCAAATCCGGTCTTCGTTGGAGATACACTGCGCGCGTCCAGCCAGGTGGTCGTCAAGCGTCCGAGCAAGTCCCGGCCAGGCGCGGGGATCGTGACGTTTAGACATGCACTTGTGAACCAGCGAAGCGAGCTCGTTTGCGATTGCCTTCGCAGCGCTCTCATCGCTGGTAGGTCCCAATCATGACCGCCCCCACCCTCACCACCAAGCTCGACCGCGAGAGCCCGGAGGCCAAGGCCCGCTTCGCGCACAACCATGCCCTCGCACAGCAACTGCGCGCCGCCGTGGCCGAGGCCGCGCTCGGCGGCACAGAAAAGTCGCGTGAGCGGCACGTCTCGCGCGGCAAGCTGCTGCCGCGCGAGCGGGTGGAGCGGCTGCTCGATCCGGGCTCGCCCTTTCTCGAGATCGGGCAACTCGCCGCCAACGGGATGTACGAAGGCGACGTCAACGGCGCCTCGCTGATCTGCGGCGTGGGCCGTGTCTCGGGCCGCCAGTGCATGATCGTGTGCAACGATGCGACCGTGAAGGGCGGCACCTATTACCCGATGACGGTCAAGAAGCACCTGCGCGCGCAGGAGATTGCGCAGGAAAACCGCCTGCCGTGCATCTACCTCGTCGACTCCGGCGGCGCGAACCTCCCCCACCAGGCGGAGGTCTTCCCCGACCGCGACCACTTCGGGCGGATCTTCTTCAATCAGGCGAACATGAGCGCGCTCGGGATCCCGCAGATCGCCTGCGTGATGGGCTCGTGCACCGCGGGCGGAGCCTACGTCCCCGCCATGTCCGACGAGAGCGTGATCGTCCGCAACCAGGGCACGATCTTCCTCGCCGGCCCCCCGCTGGTGAAGGCCGCGACAGGCGAGGAGATCAGCGCCGAGGACCTGGGCGGCGGCGATCTGCACGCCAGGAAATCGGGCGTCGTCGATCACCTGGCCGAGAATGACGAGCATGCCCTCACCATCGTGCGCGATATCGTCTCGCACCTCGGCGCGAACACCGGCGCGGCGTCGGATGTGGCGCTGAAAGACCCCCGCCCGCCGAAGTTCGACGCGGAGGATCTCTACGCGCTCATCCCCGAGGACGTGCGCGCGCCTTACGACGTCAAGGAAGTGATCGCGCGGCTGGTGGACGGCAGCGAGTTCCACGAGTTCAAGGCGCATTACGGCTCCACGCTGGTGTGCGGCTTCGCCCATATCTGGGGGATGCCGGTCGCGATCCTCGCCAACAACGGCGTGCTGTTCTCGGAAAGCGCGCAGAAGGGCGCGCACTTCATCGAGCTCGCCTGCCAGCGGCGCATTCCGCTGCTGTTCCTCCAGAACATCAGCGGCTTCATGGTCGGGGGCAAGTACGAGGCGGAGGGCATCGCCAAGCACGGGGCGAAGCTCGTCACCGCGGTCGCCACCGCGACCGTGCCCAAGGTCACGGTCGTGATCGGCGGCAGCTTCGGGGCGGGAAACTACGGGATGTGCGGCCGCGCCTATTCCCCGCGCTTCCTGTTCACCTGGCCCAACGCGCGCATCTCCGTCATGGGCGGCGAGCAGGCGGCCTCGGTGCTGGCGACCGTCCACCGCGAGGCCGAGAGCTGGACGCCCGAACAGGCCGAGGCCTTCAAGGCGCCGATCCGCCAGAAATACGAGGACGAGGGCAACCCCTACTACGCCACCGCCCGGTTGTGGGACGACGGGGTGGTGGACCCGGTGCAGACGCGCGACGTGCTGGGGCTCGCGTTCGCCGCCTGCCTTGAAGCCCCGATTTCTGAGCGCCCGGCCTTCGGCGTGTTCCGGATGTGATGCTGATGATCAAGAAGCTCCTGATCGCCAATCGCGGCGAGATCGCCTGCCGGATCATGCGCACCGCGCGAGCCATGGGGATCGCGACGGTCGCGGTCTATTCCGATGCCGATGCCAAGGCGCTCCATGTGCGCTCCGCCGACGAGGCGGTGCATATCGGCCCCTCGCCTGCTGCCGAGAGCTATCTGATGGGCGCGAAGATCATCGCGGCGGCGCAGGCGACCGGCGCGGATGCGATCCATCCGGGCTACGGCTTCCTGTCGGAGAACGCCGATTTCGCGCAGGCGGTGCTGGATGCAGGGCTGATCTGGGTCGGCCCCCGGCCTTCAAGCATCCGCGCGATGGGGTTGAAAGACGCGGCCAAGCAGCTGATGCGCGCGGCGGGCGTGCCGGTGACGCCGGGCTATGACGGGGCGGACCAGTCGGTGGAGCGCCTCACCGCCGAGGCCGAGGCCATCGGCTATCCCGTCCTCATCAAGGCGGTCGCGGGCGGTGGCGGCAAGGGGATGCGGAAGGTCGATGCCCCCGCCGATTTCGCCGCCGCGCTGGAGAGCTGCCGGCGCGAGGCCAAGGCCAGCTTCGGCAATGACGAGGTCTTGCTGGAGAAGTGGATCACCTCGCCCCGCCATATCGAGGTGCAGGTGTTCGGCGACAGCTTCGGCCAAGTCGTCCACCTGTTCGAGCGCGACTGCTCGCTCCAGCGCCGCCACCAGAAGGTGATCGAGGAGGCCCCAGCCCCCGGCATGGACGAAGCCACCCGCGAGAGCATCTGCGCCGCCGCCGTGCGCGCGGCGAAAGCGGTGAATTACGAGGGCGCGGGCACGATCGAATTCATCGCCGATGCTTCCGAGGGCCTGCGCGCCGACCGCATCTTCTTCATGGAGATGAACACCCGCCTTCAGGTGGAGCACCCCGTCACCGAGGAGATCACCGGGGTCGATCTGGTGGAGTGGCAGCTGCGCGTCGCGAGTGGCGAGCCGCTGCCCAAGCGGCAGGAGGAGCTTTCAATCAACGGTCATGCGATTGAAGCGCGGCTCTATGCCGAGGACCCGGCCAAGGGGTTCCTGCCGAGCACGGGGCGGCTGGAGCGGTTCCACATTCCCGATGACGAGCGGGTCGATACCGGCGTCGAGGAAGGCGCGACGGTTTCCCCGTTCTACGATCCCATGATCGCCAAGATCATCGCCTGGGCACCTGACCGTGACCGGGCGATCAGGGACCTCAAGAAGGTTCTCGATGGATCCGCTGTCTGGCCGGTGAAGTCCAATGCCGGCTTCCTGTATCGCTTGCTCGAGGACGATGCGTTTCTCGAAGGCGCGATGACAACGGGTCTGATCGCGTCGCGTGGTGACGCGCTGATCCCGGAAAGCGCGCCGACACGCGAAATGCTGGAGACCGCCGCGCTGCACCTGCAGCGCGAATACCTCGGGGTTGAGAAGGCCGAACTGACCGGATTCCGCCTGAACGCGCAAGCTAGGAGGTCCGTTCTTCTCGCGACGGAATCCGGCCCCATCGAAGCGCGCATACCCGATGATTGGGTCGACGATGTTTGGTCATCGGCCGCCACCCCGACCATGGCTCTGGTGAGTGCGAAAGGTGTCGCTTTCGCCATCGGCCAACATACGCCGCATGGCGAAGGCCATGCCTCCGCCGCAGACGGCGCGATCATCGCGCCGATGCCGGGCAAGGTCATCGCGGTCGATGTCGCCGAGGGCCAGACCGTCACCGCCGGGCAGCGGCTCATGGTGCTCGAGGCGATGAAGATGGAACACGCTCTACCTGCGCCCTTCGACGGGGTGGTCGAGGGGCTGACGGTCAGCGCCGGCGCGCAGGTGCAGGTCGAAGCGGTGTTGTGCCGCGTGGTGCCTCAGAACGACTCATGACCACTTCTGCACTTGGGCTGAGCTTGTTGAAACCCCGTCCTTTCTTCTGGCTGCGGACCTAACGATGAACTCCATTACCTTCCTTTCTCTTGAGGAGCTCGCCAACGAGGTGGTTGAGAGCCATGCCTTTCGTCTGCCGTGCGAGCGCGAGATTTCCTTCATCGACAGCGGGGGCAGTGGTCCGGTCCTGTTCTATAACCACGGCGGGGCGTCGTGCCGCTTCGAGGCCCTGACGGGATTCGCCACGGCAAGGGAACACGGATTCCGTATCATCGCTGCCGACCGGCCGGGGTATGGCCGGTCGACCGACGTGGAGCAATGGACCCTGCGCCGCTGGGCAGGCGACATCGCCGCGCTCGCCGACGCACTCTCGATCAGCGAATTCGCGGTGGCAGGTACTTCGGCGGGAGGGCCGTACTCGCTCGCAGTTGCAGCGGAACTGGGCGTGCGGGTTCGGAAGGCGACGCTGATAAACACGGCCGGGTCTCCGCATGATCCGGCATGGTCGGCCGTTCCCTTGCGCACCCGTCTGCTGTGCCACGCACTCGCCCGTACACCTGGCTTGGCGCCCTATCTGTTCGGGCGACTGCGCTCGGATCCACACAAGGCCCTTGGGGCACTCCGCAGGGCTCCCGAGGCGGACAAGCGGCTGCTTTCGGATTTCGGTGAGGCCTTCGTCATCGCCTTCTGTCGGGAGGGATTGCGGCAAGGTATCCAGGCGACGATCCGGGATCTTCGCCTCCTCTATGCATCCAATTGGGGATTGCCGTGGTCCGAGCCACGAACAACGGTAAGGATCGTCCAAGGCGAAGAAGACTTGATGCTCCCCTTCGTAAAGTCCGTCGCTCGTACGCACCAGATCGACCTTCGCGTCATTCCAGGTGGCCATCTCGGCGGCACTACGCCTGATGTCTGGAAATCGCTAATTTAACCAGAGATGCTCGAAAGAGAGCGAGCCTCGGCGGCGCTGGCGTTGAGAACCGCTGCACCAAAAAAACAAATCGTGCCCTGATCACGCGCTGACGTGATCCCCCTGATTTTCCTCCATGAGCGATTAGAGTCTGGCCTGAAGTGCACTGCTACCCAACCTTGGACCGCTCGGGTCTAGAGTTTTCCACCTGGCCCGAGTCTCGAGGGCTGGTAGCCCCGGTCGGGTTTGCAAGCATGATCGGGGGGATATTCCCGATCGCGCTGTGCGGTCGCTCTTCATTGTAGTGTCTACGCCAGCGGTCCAGCTTCTCGCAAGCGTCTTCCAGCGACAGGAACCAGTGCGTGTTCACGCATTCGCTGCGTAGCTTGCTGTTGAACGCTTCGATGAAGGCATTGTCTGTCGGCTTGCCAGGCCGCGAGAAGTCCAGCGTCACACCCCTTTGATAAGCCCATAAATCCATGTCCCGCGAGACGAACTCGCTGCCATTGTCGACCCTGATCGTCTTGGGATAGCCTACCTTCCGGCAGGTCCGATCGAGCGTGGCCACGACGTCCTCTCCGCGGTAGCTGAACCGCGCATCGATCACTGGCGAGAACCGGCTGAACGTGTCGACTACGGTCAGGATCCTCAGCTTGCGGCCCGTCGCCAGTTGATCGTGAACGAAGTCCTTGGCCCACACATCGTTGTGCCGGACCGCCGGTGCGCGATCCTCCCTCAGCTTGGCCTTCACCCGCCGCTTGGGCGTCTTGTTGCGCAGCTGAAGTCCCAACTCCCTGTAAAGCCTGTAAACCTTCTTGGCGTTCACGACCCAGCCTTCTCGGCGAAGGATGTGATAGACGCGGCGGTAGCCGTAGCGGACGTGTGTCTCGCAGATGGCTTTGATCCGCTTCTTGATCGCGGCCGGATCGCTGCGACGGGACTTGTAGTGGTAGCTCGAGGTGTCGAACGGCAGGACCTTGCAAGCCCCCCGGATCGACACGCCCCAGTCCGCCAGCATCCCGCCGACCAGCTCACGCTTCCGATCCGGCCTCAGAGCTTTCGGCGGACGATATCCTGCAACATCTCGCGGTCGAGCGTCAGGTCAGCGACGATCTTCTTCAGCCGACCGTTCTCCTCCTCGAGTTCTCGCAGCCGCCGCATCTCGGTAGGCAGCAGCCCCGCATACTTCTTCTTCCAGTTGAAGTAGGTCGCCTGGCTGATCCCAGCCTTGCGACAGACCTCCGCCACTGGCGTCCCTTCCTCGCCCTGCTTGATGACGAACGCCTTCTGCGCGTCCGTAAACTTCGATGCCTTCATGTCACGCCTCCTTGCCCAGCCAAGGAAATCTGAGGCCGAAAACTCTAGCTCAAAACGATCCAGTTTTCAGGTGGCAGAGCAATCGCTCCGGGCAAGCCGATGCAGAACGGCTACGTCGAGAGCTTTAACGGCCGCATGCGCGACGAGCTGCTGAACGAGACCCTGCTCATGAGCCTCGCCCACGCCCGGGTCGAGATCGCTGCCTGGGTCGAGGATTACAACCGGGAGAGACCGCACTCGTCCCTTGGCTATGCAACCCCGGCGGCGTTCGCCGCCGAACGGGATCAGCAATGGCCTGCTTCGCTACGCCCTACGGGCTCCGCTACGCAGCCCATTGCTTCAACCGCGCCGTTGCGCAAAACAACCGCCCGGCTCTAATCCTACCTGGGAGAAAGGTGGACACCCGCAAAAGCCCCTCGCATTTGAGGGCATGATCTGATTCACTCGCCGCACTGGACGGAGGGTTTTGATGCACCCACGCAGCCTGTTTTCGCTGGCGGAGCACCTGGAGCGGCTGAGCAAGGATGGCGACCCGCTGGAGGTGTTGGCGGGCACGGTGGATTTCGAGCGTTTCCGGCCGCTTCTGGTCAAGGGGCTGGGCTATAGCGACGGCACCAAGGGTGGCCGCCCGGCGTTCGACCCCGTGGCGATGTTCAAGGTGCTGGTGGTTCAGGCGCAGCATAATCTGTCGGATGCACGCATGGAGTTCATGATTCGGGATCGGCTGAGCTGGATGCGCTTCTTCGGCTTCGACCTTGGCGGCGCGATGCCCGACGAGAACACCATTCGCCACTATCGCAACCGGCTGACCGAGAGCGGCACGCTAGAGGCGTTGATGCAGGCGTTCGAGCAGCAACTGCGTGAGGCAGGATATCTGGCGATGGGTGGCCAGATCGTCGATGCCACGCTGGTGCCTGCGCCCAAGCAGCGCAATACCGAAGACGAGAAGGCCGCGATCAAGGCGGGCAAGTCGGCCAGGCAGATCTGGCGCGGCAAGCCGAACAAGGCCCACCAAAAGGATGTCGATGCACGCTGGACGGTGAAGATCGGGGGCAAGATCCGTTACCGTCCCGACGGCACGCCGCTGCCGCAGATCGCCACACCTGTGTTCGGCTACAAGTCGCATATCAGCATCGATCAGCGCTTCGGTTTCATCCGCAAGGCTGCTGTGACCTCGGCCGCCGACAGCGACGGTCGCCAGATGCGGCGGGTGATCGACACCGCCAACACAGCCAGCGATGTCTGGGCGGACAGCGCCTATCGCAGCAGCAAGAACGAGGCCTGGCTCAAGGCCAACATGCTCAAGAGCCGCATCCATCGCCGCAAGCCCAAGGGCAGGCCGATGCCCGAGCACATGGCGCGCGCCAATGCGGCAAAGTCAGCGATCCGCGCCCGCGTCGAACATGTCTTCGCGCATCAGAAGAACCGCTATGGCCTGTTCATCCGCACCATCGGTATTGCCCGCGCGCAGGCCAAACTCACGCTGGCCAATCTGGCCTACAACTTCGACCGTCTGATCTTCCATCAGCGCTGTGCAACCACGGGATAGGTGCGCCTGAAATCTACAGAAAGGGCCGAAAAGTGTAGGAAAGGCATCTAGGCCGTGTTGACAAAAGACTTCAGCCAAAGGCGTGTGGCGGCGAGGTTGAGGAAGCTTTCGAACGACAGGACGGTTTTGTCGTAACGGGTGGCGATCCGGCGCTGCTGCTTGAGCTTGCCGAA
>JAESFJ010000257.1_pt1 | contig 26766 bp, 31 predicted proteins | sample 9266161 | NCBI WGS metagenome assembly JAESFJ01 (sample SAMN14506165, study PRJNA617096) | algae metagenome | isolation source: Calothrix sp. FI2-JRJ7 and co-occurring heterotrophs from granitic desert soil | place: USA: Red Pass Lake area, Fort Irwin, California | collected 2000-06-01
GCCTCGATCAATTCTTTCCGCGTTGCCATGCTCATCTTCCTCATCGTTCCCTCCCGACCGTTGCCGGGAGCATTCTAGATGAGGCAACGGCCTGTCACTCAGGAGCAAAAAGGGTGAGGCAATGCGGGGGCTGGTCGTTCATGGCGTTCTCGCCTATCGCCTCCCCGATCTCACCGCAAGCTGGGCAGTGGCGCCGATCCGCAAGGATCGCATCAATGACCGCGACATGGCCCGCGGCGTGGAACGATAAGGAATAGAATATGTCATGGACCGATGAGCGCATCGAAAGCCTGCGCACCATGTGGGAAAAGGGGCTGACCGCCAGCCAGATCGCCGACGAACTTGGCGGCGTCAGCCGCAACGCGGTGATTGGCAAGGCGCATCGCCTGGGCCTGAAATCCCGCCCCTCGCCGGTCAAGGCGACCGACAAGGTCAAGCCCGTCAAGGCAGCGGCCCCCGCGCCGAAGCCCGCTGCTCCCGCGGCGGCACCGCGCGCCGCTGCTCCGGTTGCACCCCGACCGGTGAACACTGCGCCGCCGAAGGCCGAGGCACGCCCGGCGGTGGACACGCCGACCGCTGACGGTTCGGTCGGTGAGCAGACCCCCAAGGCCGATCAGCCGCGCATCGTGTCGATCGGCCCCGGCGGCTTTATTCGCCAGGGTCCGGGCGACCAGCAGGCGCCGATCCCGCCGGCGCCGCCGCGCCGCCTGGTGCCCGCCAAACCGAGCCCGGAGATCGCCGACAAGACGACCTTGCTCGACCTCAACGACCGCATCTGCCGCTGGCCGATGGGCCATCCGGGCGAACCCGATTTCCATTTTTGCGGCCAGGCGGTCAATCCCGGCTTCCCCTATTGCGTCGAGCATTGCGGCCGCGCCTATCAGGCGCAGTTGCCGCGCGGTACGCGCCGTCCGCCGCCGCCGCCGCCGTTTGGAGGCCCCCGGGTTCGGTGAGGCCGTTCGCACCGGAGTTTGAGTTCGCGCGTGCGCTCGGCCTGCAAATGGTCGAGCGCGGCGACGGGCGCTGTGTGATGGCGATCGACGTCAATCCCCAGCAGCATTTCAGTCCGCAAGGTGCGGCGCATGGCGGCGTTGCCTATTCGCTCGCCGACACCGCGATGGGCGGCGCGCTGACCAGCCTCCTCGATGCCGACCAATGGTGCGCAACGCTGGAAATAAAGTTCAATTATCATGTCCGCGTCGGCGAAGGCCGTTTGACCTGCGAGGCCGCGGTTTTGCACCGCGGCAAGCGCGTCGCCAACATCGACGCCAGGCTCTATCAGGACGGCCGCCTGGTCAGCAGCGCCAACGGCAATTTCGCGATTTTCGCGGCGCCCAACGTCGAAAAATAGAAAGGCGCCGGATCGATCGATCCGGCGCCTTCCAATTGCCGCTTCTGCAAGGGTTTAGAAGCGGAAGCTCAGCGACCCGCGCACGCTGTGCGTGCGGAAGTGGGGGTTGCTGCGCTGAATGTCGGTGCCGCCACCGTTCAGCAGGAACGGGTTGGTCGGCGGCGCGGTGCCGGGGCCAACGTTGACGACATAGTCATTGTCCTTGAGATCGGTGTAGAGATACTCGAGGCCGACCGAAATATTGTTGGTTACCATCACCTCGGCACCGCCGCCCGCGGCATAGCCCCAGGCATTGGTGCGGCCATTGTCGGCAAAGCTGTTCGCGCCATTGCTGGTCGTGAAACGGTTGTCGAGCTTCGCATAAGCGCCGCCGCCGGTCACATAGAACAGCGCGCCGCCGCCGGGGGTGTAACCCGCACGCAGTCGCGCACCGGCCTGATAATCGGCCTCACGGCTCATCGTGTAGCGCGCCGGAGTGGTCGAAAAGCCGCTGACGCTGTCGCGGGCTTCGCTGCGCCCGCCTTCCAGCACGACGCCGAGGACAAAATTACCCATGCGCTTGTCGAAACCCAGGCGACCGAAATATTCCGGGCCGTCCTTGTCGTTGCGGCAATCGATGTTGGCGGGGCTGGTCGCCGTGCCGTTACAGAAGCCGGTCGAGAACGCGTTGGCGCCGCCGACGGTGGTGACCTGGTCACCATAGGTGCCATCGCGATTGGTGTCGAACACCAGCGTTTCGCCGCGATCACTACCTTGCAGCGTGCCGCCGCCGACGATGCTGATATAAGGGCCGTTGAAATCCTGCGAGGTATCGCGGCCGTCCTGGGCCATCGCCGGCACAGCCAGCAACGAAGCCGCCGAAGCGACGAGGAGAGAGGCGAGTTTCATATTGGTTACTCCACTTTTTTTGTGACTTTGCGTCAGCGGCTAAACGTCAGCGGCTGCGTTAATGTTCCGTATCCACGCAGAAAATCGACGAAATATATGTGCGACCGGGTCACGGGCGCCCGAAAAACCGCGCTTGCCAGCCCGCTTTGCCGCACCCTATAGCCATGCAATGAGTCACGATTTGTTCGACGCCGCCACCCCGGCAACCGACAGCTATAATGCTTCGCAGATCGAGGTGCTGGAGGGGCTCGAACCCGTCCGGCGGCGCCCAGGCATGTATATCGGGGGCACCGACGAGCGCGCCCTGCACCACCTTGCTGCCGAGGTGATCGACAACAGCATGGACGAGGCGGTTGCCGGCCATGCGAACCGCATCGAAGTCACGCTCGACGTCGGCAACCGACTGACCGTCACCGACAACGGCCGCGGCATCCCGATCGACCCGCACCCCAAATTCCCTGGCAAATCCGCGCTGGAGGTGATCCTCACCACGCTGCACTCGGGCGGCAAGTTCGAAGGCAAGGCCTATGCCACCTCGGGCGGCCTGCACGGGGTCGGGGTCAGCGTCGTCAACGCGCTGTCGATCGACACCGAGGTCGAGGTGGCGCGAGGAAAGCAGCTGTATCGCCAGCGCTTTGCGCGCGGCACCCCGGTCGGCGGACTTGAAGAGCTTGGCCCCACCCCCAACCGCCGCGGCACCAGCGTGTCCTTCATCCCCGATCCGGAAATCTTCGGCGATCATGGACGGTTCAAGCCGCAGCGCCTCTACCGGATGGCGCGATCCAAGGCCTATTTGTTCGCGGGCGTCGAAATCCGCTGGAAATGCGCGCCCGAGCTGATCGGTGACGACACCCCCGCCGAAGCAAGCTTCCAGTTTCCCGGCGGCCTCGCCGACCATCTCAAAGAACAAATCGGGACGCGCGAGTGCGCCACCGCCGAACCCTTCATCGGCCGTCAGGATTTTCCCGGCGATCAGGGCCGCGCCGAATGGGCAATCGCCTGGCCCTTATGGTCCGACGGATCGTACAGCTGGTATTGCAACACCATCCCGACCCCCGCCGGCGGCACCCATGAAGCGGGGCTGCGGTCGGCGTTGACCAAGGGTTTGCGCGGTTTCGGTGAATTGATCGGACAGAAAAAGGCGGCGCAGATCACTGCCGAGGACGTGTTCAATGGCGGCGAGATGATGCTGTCGGTGTTCATCCGCGACCCGCAGTTTCAGAGCCAGACCAAGGACCGCCTGTCGAGCCCCGAAGCCACCCGTTTCGTCGAGAATGCGGTGCGCGACCATTTCGACCATTTCCTGTCGGACAATATGGACCGCGGCCGTGCGCTGCTCGGCCTCGTCCTCGACCGCATGGACGAGCGGCTGAAACGCAAGGCCGAGCGCGAGGTCAAGCGCAAGACCGCGACCAGTGGCCGCAAGCTGCGCCTGCCGGGAAAGCTCACGGATTGTGCCAATGACGGCCCCGAAGGCACGGAATTGTTTATCGTCGAGGGCGACAGCGCCGGCGGCAGTGCGAAGCAAGCGCGTGACCGCAAGACGCAGGCGATTCTGCCGATCCGCGGCAAGATCCTGAACGTCGCCAGTGCCAGCGCCGACAAGATCCGCGCCAATCAGGAGATCGCCGACCTTGCGCTCGCGCTCGGCTGCGGGATGCGCAAGGATTGCGACGCCGACCGGCTGCGCTACGAAAAAATCGTGATCATGACCGACGCGGATGTCGACGGCGCGCACATTGCGACTTTGCTGATGACCTTTTTCTTTCAGGAAATGCCCGACATTGTGCGGCGCGGCCATGTCTATCTGGCGCAGCCGCCGCTTTATCGCCTGACCGCGGGCAGCACTTCCGCCTATGCGCGCGACGACGCCCACCGCGCCGCGCTCGAAGCGACGCAATTCAAGGGCAAAAAGGTCGAGGTCGGGCGCTTCAAGGGGTTGGGCGAAATGAATCCTAACCAGCTCAAGGAAACGACGATGGACCCGGCCACACGCAGCATGCTGCGCGTCACGCTGCCGCAGGAATATGAGGAACGGCACTTGGTCAAGGATCTGGTCGACCGACTGATGGGCAAGCACCCGGAACATCGCTTCCAGTTTATCCAGGCTAACGCCGCAACGCTCGACGAGGCAGCGATCGACGCTTAGCACCTGCGCGATCGCCTGATCGAAAGGGTTCCGATGATCCGTAAAACCGCCCTCGCCGCGCTGGCGATCGCTCTGTCGCTGCCAACGGCAACCACCGCGGTGCAATCGCCCGAAACGGCGGCGGCAACGACGACGGCGTTCGAGCGCCGCGCGGCGGAACTGGTTGCCATGCTGGAAGGCAACATCGCCTTTGCCGACTATTTCGATCCCACGTTCCAAGCCGCACTGCCTGAGGCACAGTTCAGGGCGATGACCACCAGCCTGATCGCGCAATATGGCAAGCCGATCGCAACCGAAAAGGCAACGACGACCGACGGTCGCTCCGGTTCGCTGGCGCTGCGGTTCGAAAAGGGCGTGGCCGCCGTGCTGCTCGATGTCGGCGCGGGCGCCGATGGCCGGGTGATCGGCCTGCGCCTGACCGGGTTCGAGGCGACGGACGACAGTTTCGCCAAGGTTGCCGTGGAGATCGCCGCGTTGCCAGGCGCAACCGGATTTTTGGTCGCCGAGCTCGACGGCACCGAGATTCGCCCGCTCGCAGCAGCGAACCCCGACCGGCAGTTCGCCGTCGGCTCGACCTTCAAACTCTATATCCTTGCCGAACTCGCGGCACAGGTGGCGGCGAAAAAACGCCGCTGGTCCGACGTGGTGCCGCTGTCGCACCTCAGTTTTTCGTCAATGGGCACCGCGAACTGGCCGAAAGACACGCCGGTGACGCTGCAAAGCCTGGCGAATTGGATGATTTCGGTCAGCGACAACAGCGCGACCGACACGTTGATCCATCTGCTCGGGCGCGAGGCGATCGAGGCGCGGATGCGCGCGGCGGGGCATAGCGCGCCGTCGCGAAACATCCCGTTCCTGACCACGGTCGAGGCGTTCGCGCTGAAGGGGAATAATTTCGAGAGCGAGCGCGCTGCATATGTCGCCGCGAACGACGACGCGCAACGCAAGCTGCTCGACACCCAGCGTGACCGCTTGACGCTGGCCAATGTTGACGGCGTGAGCTTCGCCGGCGGACCGCGCTTTATCGACAGCCTCGAATGGTTCGCCAGCCCCAATGACGTGGCGCGATTGATGATCGACCTCCGTAGCCGCCAATCGCCGATCGCGATGTCGGCAATGGCGATCAACCCCGGCGTAAAACCCGGCGCGACGCGCGATTGGGCCTGGCTCGGCTACAAGGGCGGGTCCGAGAACGGCGTCGTGTCGATGAGCCTGCTCGGCCAGCGCAAGAGCGATGCGCGCTGGTTCGTGGCGACCGCCAGCTGGAACGATCCCGACGCCGCGGTGTCGAACGAAAAGTTTCTCGGCCTTGTGACTCGCTTGTTGGCGCTCGCTGCAAAGCCTTAGGCGTTGTTAGGGTATCGGCGGCGCGCGCAGCGCATGGCCGGCGTGGAGCGCCAGCGTCAGGCAGGCCGCGAGCAGCACGGCATCCTTGAACAGGAACTGCGCGAATGATCCCATGAATGGAAATCCATATCCGGCCTCCCACAACGGCGCGCCCAATGTAAAGCTGAGCGTGATCAGGAAAGTGATCATCCCCATCAGCGCGCCGACAAAGCCAGCGCGGTGCGACCAGGCCCCCAGCGCGATCAGCACGCCGGTGATCAGTTCGATCGTTCCAATGACATTGCTGGTCCCCTGCACCCCGATCAGCGGATACATCCAGGCGAACAGCGGATAGATCATGCCGATCTGCGCCACCCCCTCGGCCTCGTAAGCGGCGAATTTGGCAATACCGAACATCGCGAAAATGAACACCATCGACCAGCGCAGCGCGGCAAAGCCAAGGGCCTGTGACGGCAGTCGATCCAGAATTTTCAGCATATTTTCCCCCTGAATATTGCTTTCGCGATATATTCGTTGGCGCGGCGGCTAAGGTTACATCACCGCCGGGGATCGTCAGATACTGGTCAGCGCCGCGACCAGCGCCTTTACCTTCGCCTGCCGCCATTGCGGAGTGGGCGCAACCAGCCAGTAACCGCGCCGCACCGCTACCGCATCGCCAATCTGCCGCACGCGGCCCGATGCAATGTCGGCTTCGGCCAGCATCGCGGGGACGTTCGCGTGGCCCAGCCCATTGGCCGCGGCGTCGATCGCCAGCCCGGCGTCACCCAGCCGCAGCGCGGGCTCGCCATCGGCGACCGGGCAACCGGGCCAAGCAATCCGCGTGTCGCTGTTGCTGCCCGGACCGGCGACGGTCACCATCAGTGCCTCGGCGAGCGACACGCCTTCATGCTCGCCGGCGTCGTCGGACCAGAAAATCGCAAGATCAAGATTGGCCTCGGTAAAATCGATCCCGCCGTCAGCCGACACCAGGGTGAAACGCACATCGGGCGCCTGCTGGCTGTACCGCGCCAGCCGCGGCGCGAGCCATTTGGCGGTCAGGTCGCGCGGCGCAGCAATCGTCAGCGACTGCGACGATTGCCCCGCCTGCATCGCGCGCACCGATTCCTCGAATTGCAGAAACCCTTGGCGCAGCGCATCGAGCCCGGCCTCGGCTTCGCCGGTCAGTTCGAGTCCCTTCGGCGTGCGGCGGAACAGGACGACGCCCAGCATATCTTCGAGCGCGCGGATCTGCTGCCCGACCGCGGCGGGGGTCACCGCCAGCTCGTCGGCGGCGCGCGTAAAGCTCAAATGCCGGGCAGCGGCGTCGAATACGCGCAACGCGTTCAGCGGCAGGTGCGTGCGCTTCATGCCGCAGTCGCAGGCGCCACAAGCGGAAAATGCGGGATCGCGATCAGCATCTGCGACCCGTCGCCGACCTCCATCGCATAGCTGCCGACCATCGACCCTTCCGGGGTCGGCAGCGGACAGCCCGAGACATAGTCATAGGCGCCGCCGGGCGCGATCAGCGGCTGTTCGCCGACAACCCCCTCACCTTCGACTTCGCTGATCTGGCCGCGCCCGTCGCTGATCCGCCAGTGACGACTGATCAACTGGACCGCGACGTCGCCATGATTTTCGATCCGGACATGATAGGCCCAGAACCAGCGCCCGAGCGCCGGATGCGATTGTTCGGGCAGATAGCTGACCGACACGCGCACCGTGACCGGGCCGGTGGTTTGCGCGAAAGGGAAGAAGGAGTCGATCATCGTAACGCCAGACTCGCTCAAAGCCCGACCCTGGTCAATGCCTGGTCGAGGTCGGCGATCAGATCGCGCGGATCCTCCAGCCCGATATTGATCCGTAGCATGCCATCGACCACCCCCATGTCGGCGCGCGCTTCGGCGCTGACGCTGTAGTGGGTCGTCGACGCGGGGTGGCAGCACAGGCTGCGCGAATCGCCGATGTTGTTCGATATATCGACGAGTTCGAGCGCGTTGAGCAGCGCCATCGCCTGTTTGCGGTCTTCGAGAATGAACGAAAAAATCGGTCCGCACGCCTCCATCTGGCTCATCGCCAGATTATGCTGCGGATGGCTGGCAAGGCCGGGGTGCAGCATCTTCGGCACGCGCTTTTCGACGAACTTGCCGACCGCCAGCGCATTCTCCGACTGGCGCCGGGCGCGCAGGTCGAGCGTTTCCAGGCCCTTCAGCACCACCCAGGCGTTGAACGGCGACAGGTTCGGGCCGGTGTTGCGCTGGAACGGCAGCAGCACGTCGTTGATGAACTTTTCGGTCCCGCACACCGCTCCGGCAAGGACGCGCCCCTGCCCTTCCATCAGCTTGGTCGCCGAATAGGCAACGACGTCGGCGCCATAATCCATCGGCCGCTGGAGCACCGCGGTCGCAAAGGCATTGTCGACGACCGAAGTGATGCCGTGCGCGCGGGCGACGCCGCAGACATGCTTCATGTCGACGATGTCCATCGTCGGATTGGCCGGGGTTTCAAAGAAAAATACCTTGGTGTTCGGCTGGATCGCGCGTTGCCACGCATCATTGTCGCGCCCGTCGATCACCGTCGTTTCGATCCCGAAGCGCGGGCACAGCTGGTCGACCAGCCAGCGGCACGATCCGAACGCTGCCTTGGCTGCAACGATATGGTCGCCCGCCGACAGCTGGCAAAGCAGTGCGGTGGTCATCGCCGCCATCCCGGTCGCCTGCGTCCGGCACGCCTCCGCACCCTCCATCAGCGCGATGCGTTCCTCCAGCATTGCGACGGTCGGATTCTGAAGCCGCGAATAGGTCATGCCCTGCGCTTCGCCGGCAAAGCGCGCCGCGACCGTCTCGGCATCGTCATAGGTATAGCCGGAGGTCAGGAACAATGCCTCCGACGTCTCGCCATGCTCGCTGCGCCAGGTGCCGCCGCGCACCGCCTGCGTCGCCGGGTGCCAGTTGCGGGTGGTATTGCGATCGAAGCCCGTGGTCTTTTTCATGCCATCTATCCGTTCAAAGCCGTAACGACCGCATCGCCCAGCGCGGCGGTGCCCATAGTCCCGCCCAGATCGGCGCCGCGGTACCCGTCCGCCAGCACCTTGGCGACCGCCGCCTCGATCCGCGCCGCGCTCGCCTCGTCGCCGCCCGAATGGCGGAGCAGCATCGCGAGTGACAGGATCATCGCCAGCGGGTTGGCAATGCCCTGCCCGGCAATATCGGGTGCGCTGCCGTGGATCGGTTCGTACAGCCCTTGCTTGCCCTCGCTCAGCGATGCCGAGGCGAGCAGACCGATCGACCCGACACACATCGACGCCTGATCGGACAAAATATCGCCGAACAGATTGCCGGTCACGACGACGTCGAACTGGCCCGGATTGCGCACCAGCTGCATTGCGGCGTTGTCGACATACATATGGGTCAGCGCGACGTCGGGATAGTCGGCCGCGACCTCGATCACCACATCGCGCCACAGCTGCGATGTTTCGAGCACATTCGCCTTGTCGACCGAGCAGAGCCGCCCGCGCCGCCCCTTCGCCGCGCGGAACGCTACATGCGCGATGCGCCGCACCTCGCTCTCGCTATACGCCATGATGTCATAGCCCTCACGCTCGCCAGTCGGCGTCGTGCGGGTGCCCTTTTCGCCGAAATAGACGTCGCCGTTGAGTTCGCGAACGATGAGCAGGTCGATCGCCGATGCCACTTCGGGGCGCAGCGCCGAGCTGTCTTCCAGCCCGGCAAACATCTTTGCGGGGCGCAGATTGGCAAACAGGCCGAGTTCGGCGCGAAGCCCCAGAATCGCCTGCTCGGGGCGCAAATGGCGTTCGACATTGTCGAAGCGCGGATCGCCGACCGCACCGAACAGGATCGCATCGGCCGCCTTCGCCTTCGCCAACGTTTCGGGCGGCAGCGGATGGCCGGTCGCTTCATAGGCCGCGCCGCCAACCAGCGCGTGGTCGAGCGTCACCGGAACGGCGAGCGCGGCCAGCACCTTCTCGGCCTCCACCATGATCTCCGGACCGATACCGTCGCCAGCCAGCAGCAGGATTTTCAACGCGTCGCCCTTTCGTGTCTCGCCCGCCGCTTAGACAGCGGCGGCGCGTCACGCAACCGCCCTGCCCAAACGATCGATCAATCGTGCCCGCACCGTCAGCAATTCGCGCGCGCGGCCGTCGAGCAGGTCGCGGTCGATGAAGTGGCCGGTGATCGCCAATCCATCGAGGACGTCGCCCAGCGACGGGCTGACATCGGCGCCGCGCAGAAATGGCGGCAGGCGCATCAATCGCTCCTCATAGCCGACCGCGGCGCCCAGACTGACCGCACCGCCCGATTTGGGACTGACGAACGCCAGATCGCTCGCTGTGCCCGTCACCACGCATTCGTCGAGATCGAGCCCGAACCCCAGTTCGGCGAGCAGGAGCAGTTCATAGCGCGCCAGCGCCGCCGCCCATTGCCGCGCCGATGCCGCAACGCCGATCGCGTCGAGTAGGCCAGATAGCGCGGCGTAAAGCGCCGGATAGGGCTGGCTTTCGGGCAGGATCGACGCGGTGACGCTGGTCACCCAATCGATCGCCGCCGCCGCCAGCGGTTCGGCGAGCAGCGGTGCGCGGCTGTTCAGCAATTCGGCGGTGGCGCTCGCCAGCTGCTCCTCGGTGCGCGCGCGCAATTCCAGCGCGACCAGGTTGCCCGCGATCAGGATCGGACGCAGCCGCGTCGACCGCCCGCCGCGCACATAGCCCGCAACCAGCCCCGCCTCCTCGGTCAGCGCGCGCAATATCGCCCCATGTTCGCCGTGCGCGCGCACTGCGCAGACGATCGCCGGGGCGGTCAGGCTGGCCAAAGCACCAGCTGCGTCTGCGTCACCAGCGCGACATCGGCGCCGTCCTCCGTCGCGATGCGCGTCTGCCACACCGACACACGCTTCCCGACCTTGACCGGCGTCGCTTCGCCGACCAGCACCGATCCGACCGGCCCGGCGCCCAGGAAATTGGTCTTGCTTTCGATCGTCGTCGTCCCGCTCGCCCCTTCGGGCAGGGTCAGAAACGCCCCGACCGCGCCCAGGCAGTCGGCAAAGGCCATGATCGCGCCGCCGTGGACGATGCCGCCTGCGGTGCAGACATCGGCGCGCACGGGCAGCTTACCGGCGACACGGTCCTTACCGCCTTCGTCGATCGTGACGCCGAGCGTGGCGGCCAGAGGCATCATTGCGCCGAAATCCATACACTTTCCTTTTCCATCCAACGCCCTCCCCTTCAGGGGAGGGCAGCGAGACTTACGAACTTGTTCGTTAGTCGCAGCGGGTGGGGTCCATCGGCCTTGCGCCAACCCGACAGACCCCACCCCAACCCCTCCCCTAAAGGGGAGGGGCCAAAGGCCCTTCACCGCCCCGCATGATAGAAATCATGCACCGCCTGCGCCACTGCGGCGCTCACCCCCGGCGCCTTCTGCAGATCTTCCAAACTCGCTCCGCGCACCGCGCGCGCCGTGCCGAAGTGCATCAGCAGCGCCTTTTTGCGCGAAGGACCGATCCCCGGCACCTCGTCGAGCGGCGAAGCCCCCAGCGCCTTCGACCGCTTCGCCCGATGCGCGCCGATCGCAAACCGGTGTGCTTCGTCGCGCAGCCGCTGGATATAGAACAGCACCGCATTGTTCGGCGGCAGCGTGAATTCGCGCCCATCAGGCCAATAGAATGTCTCGCGCCCGGCATTGCGATCCGGCCCCTTGGCAACCCCGACGAACGGCAGATCGTCGATTCCCAGCTCGGCGAACACCCCCGCGACCGCCGACACCTGCCCCTTGCCGCCATCGATCAGCACCAGGTCGGGCCATTCGCCCTTGGTCCGTTCGGGGTCTTCCTCGATCGCGCGGGCAAAGCGGCGCTGGAACACCTCGCGCATCATCGCGAAATCGTCGCCCGGCATCGTCTCGGCGCGCTTGATGTTGAACTTGCGATAGGCGCCCTTGATCCAGCCCTCCGGCCCCGCGACGACCATCGCGCCGAGCGCGTTGGTGCCCTGGATATGGCTGTTGTCGTAAATTTCGATCCGCTGCGGCGGGTTTTCCAGATCGAACAGCTCGGCCAGCTCGCGCCCCAGCTTGGCCTGCGAGCTGCTCTCGGCCAGCCGCCGGTCGAGTTCCTCGCCCGCATTGCGCACCGCCTGTTCGAGCAGGCGGCGGCGATTGCCGCGCTGCGGGACGCTGATCTCGACCTTGCGTTCGGCGACTTCGCCCAGCGCCTCCGCGAGCAGTTCCGTTTCGGCGGGTTCGCGATCGACCAGAATCGTTTTGGGTGGCGGCACCCCCTCGTAGAATTGCATCAAAAAGCTCGCCATCACCTCGGCTTCGGGCACCCCCGCCACATGCGCGGGGAAAAAGCTGCGGTGCCCCCAGTTCTGGCCGCCGCGGATGAAAAAGCCCGCGACGCAGAGCTGGCCGCCCTTGGCGGCGAGCGCGAACACATCGGCATCGCCCAGCCCGTCGGCGTGGACCGACTGGCTGCCCTGGATGAAGGTCAGCGATTTCAGCCGGTCGCGCAGCACCGCCGCCTGCTCGAAATCCATCGCCTCGGCCGACTTGGTCATCGCATCGCCCAGCCGTTTCTGCACCGCAGTCGAACGGCCTTCGAGGAAATCCTGCGCATCGCTGACCAGCGCGGCATAGTCTTCTTTCGAGATTCGATCGACGCATGGCGCGCTGCACCGCTTGATCTGGTACAGCAGGCACGGCCGCGAACGATTGGCGAAAAAGCTGTCGGTGCAGCTGCGCAGCAGGAAGGTCTTTTGCAGCGCATTCAGCGTCTTGGCGACCGATCCGGCACTCGCGAATGGGCCGTAGTAACGCCCCTTCGCCCGCCGCGCGCCGCGATGTTTCTGCACCCGCGGAAAATCATGATCCATGCGCAGCAGAATGAAGGGAAAGCTTTTGTCGTCGCGCAGCAGCACGTTGTACGGCGGTCGATAGCGTTTGATCAGCTGCGCCTCGAGCAACAGCGCCTCGGCCTCGCTCGTCGTCGTGACGATCTCCATCGCCCGCGTTTGCGACACCATCCGCTGCAACCGCTGCGGCAGCCGCGCGACCTGGGTATAATTGGTCACCCGGTTCTTGAGCGCCCGCGCCTTGCCGACATAGAGCACGTCGCCGCGTGCATCGAGCATCCGATAGACCCCTGGCCGCGTCGGCAATTTGCGCACGACATTGCGGATCGCCTCGGCGCCGCGCTCCAGATCGGGCTTGTCATCGACCTCGCCGCTGCCGCGGATAACGTAGGTCGCCTTCTCTTCGTTGAATCGGTCGGGAGCGTTCGGGCGAGCCATATTTTGCATGTAGGCGAGGACGATGCGAGCCGCCATAGTGTCGAAGGTAAAACAACATGGGAGGGGTCGCATGGACGTCAGAGGAAAATTGGCGCTGGTCACCGGCGGCAGCGACGGGATCGGGCGCGAGATCGCGTTGCAATTACAGGCAGCGGGCGCCGATGTGATCGTCACCGGGCGCTCGGCGGAAAAGCTTCAGGCGATGGCGGCGTTGGGGTTTGGAACGATCGCTGGCGATTTGTCGACCGCGACGGGTATCGATGCGGTGGTTGGCGCGGTCGCGGGCAAGCCGCTGGCGCTGCTCGTCAATAATGCTGGCGTCGGAGCGATGGACTATGCGGTGGACGACGCCGCGACGCTTGCGACTGCCGCGACCTGCCTACGCACCAATCTTGACGCGCCTATCGCGCTTTGCACCCGGTTGCTGCCGATTTTGAAAGCGCAAGACCAGGCAGCGATCGTCAACGTCACTTCGGGTCTCGCTATCGCGCCGTGTGGCAGCGGCGCGGTTTATTGCGCCACCAAGGCTGGGCTACGCGCCTATACGCAGGCGCTCCGTTATGTGCTGAAGGATAGCACCGTCCGCGTCGTCGAAGCTTTGCCTCCGGTTGTGGCGACGAACATGACTAAGAAACGCGACGGTAAAAAGATGAGCGCGCATGACTGCGCCGCTGAAATCGTCCGCGGCATCCGCACCGGCAAGAGCGAGGTCAATGTCGGCATGGTGAAGATGCTGCAATTCATCCACAGCATATCGCCCGCGCTGGCGCGGCGGGTGATGATCAAGTTTTGAGGCGCGCCTGCCAAAATGTTCCGACCGCTATGCCGATATCGGTTCTGGGTGGGGAGTTGTCATCTCATTCCCGTTCGTGTCGAGCGAAGTCGAGACACCCTTCGACGCAAGCCCATCGCGAGGCGCATCTCGACTTCGCTCGATGCGAACGGATTTAGGAGCGTTGGTCACCATAGTCGGTCGGATAATACCACTCCCAACTTGTCATCCCGGCGAAGGCCGGGATCTCGCCGTCGCGGCAATTCGAGAAGATGAGATCCCGGCCTTCGCCGGGATGACGATGTTATGTTTGGCAGTTTTTAGCCGCTAGCAACCACTCAAGCCACGCACAGCAAAACGCCCGCGGAAATCCGCGGGCGCTCTGTATTCCAGCGATGTCGAACACCGTCAGCCCTTGGCGACGCCCGCAATCGCCTGATCGACCAGCGCCTTGTCGGCGTTGGCATCGTGCTTTTCGGCAATCAGCGCCGCCGCCGCAGCGGTCGCGGCCTTGGCGGTCGCGGCGCGAACTTCGTTCAGCGCGGTTGCTTCGGCGGCTGCGATGCGGTCTTCGGCCATCTGCTTGCGGCGACCGATCAGCGCGGTAGCGTCGGCCTTTGCCTTGGCTACCAGCGTTTCGGCTTCGGTTGCGGCGCGGGCGCGCATTTCGTCGGCTTCCTTCGCCGCGGCGGCGAGCTTGGCTTCGTACTCCGCCTTCAGCGATTCGGCGTCGAGGCGCAGCTGTTCGGCTTCGTTCAGCTGCTTCGAAATCTCGGCAATGCGTTTATCGAGCATCGCGGCGATCGCCTTGGGCACGCCTTTCCACACGAGAATGCCCAGGAAGACGAGCATCGCAATCGATACCCACACCGTGGCGTTCAACCCGAACGCGGTCGGTTCGGCAGCGCCTTCGGCAAAAATCAGCGTCAGATTAGCCATTGAGCACCGCCTTTACCGCCGCCTTGGCATCCGCCGCCGCGACCTTCACGCCCGACAGCTTGGCCACCAAGTCGCCCGCTGCTTCGGCCGCAACCGATTCGATTTCCGCCATCGCCGACTTGCGCGCCGCCGCGACATCGGCTTCGGCGGCTGCCAGCTTTTCGCCCAGTTCGGCGTCAACCTTGGCTAGCCGCTTTTCAGCGTCCTTCGCAGACTTGTCCTTGGCGTCGGCGACCGCCTTTTGCGCTGCGACGCGGCTCGCGTCGCTTTGCTGGCGATAGCTTTCTTCCAGATTATCCGCTGCGGCATGCGCAGCCTTCGCCGCCGCCAGATCGTCCGCCACCTTGCGGTCGCGCGCGTCCACGGTCGCTTCGATCTTTGGCAACATGCCGCGACCGATTACCAGGTAGATCCCGGCAAAGACGATCAGCAGCCAGAACAGCTGCGAGGCAAGATACCAATTGTCAGCGGTGAGCTGGGCTATTTGGGGCATGAAAGGCGAACCTTAACTTACTGAAAACCTGCTACGAAGCCGATCCCGCCGGGACCGGCCTCGCCTATCATCGTCAAATCAGACGACGAACAGCAGGATCATCGCAACGACGAACGCCAGCAGGCCGAGAAGTTCGGCAGCGGCGAAGCCGATGAACAGGCGGCCCTGCTGGCCGTCGGCGGCTGCCGGGTTGCGCAGCGCGCTTTCGAGGAAGCTACCGAACACGTTGCCCACGCCGATGGCGGCCATGCCGGCACCGATGGCTGCCAGACCGGCACCGATCAGCTTTGCTGCTTCTGCGTCCATTATATTACTCCTTGGTATAATCGTTTGAAAGTAAACGTAACTTAGTGAAGATTGACCGCGTCGTTGATGTACAGCGAAGTCAACAGGGCGAAAACATAGGCCTGGATGCCGGCGACGAGCAGCTCGAGCGCGCTGATCCCGATCATCAGGGTGAAGCTGAGTACCGACACGATCGAACCGAGCCAGAGCGTTTCGGCGTTAAAGCCGTTGATGACGAAGCCGGACAGCACCTTCAACAGAACGTGGCCGGCGGTCATCGCGACGAACAGACGCAAACCGAGGCTGAACGGGCGGACCATGAATGACACGAACTCGATGGGCGCGATGATCGGGATCATCGGCAGCGGGGTGCCGTGCGGGACGAAAAGCGAGAAAAAGTGCAGGCCGTGGCGCCAGAAACCGACGACGAGGACGATCGCGAAGCTGATCAGCGCCAGCACGCCGGTGATCGCGATGTGGCTGGTGACGGTGAAGGGGTGCAAGCCCAGCACGCCCAGCGGCAACATGCCGAGCAGGTTGCAGAACAGGATGAACATGAACAGCGAGAAGACATAGGGCGTATATTTACGGCCTTCGGTGCCGATATTCGCCATCATCATGTTCGAGATAAAGCCGGTGAAGCCTTCGACCGCGGCCTGCCAACGGCCCGGGACGAGCTGGCGGCGCATGCCACCCCACATGAACAGGCCGAGTGCGATCGCGGCGATCACCATCCACAGCGCGCTGTTGGTGAACAGGATGTCGTGCCCGCCCAGGTTGAAACCACCGCCAAGCGGGGTCACCTCGAACTGGTGCATCGGGTCGATCTTGCCGGATTCCGCCGCCACTCTTCACTCCACGCGTCTGGCGAGGCGGCGAATGCGCCGTCTCGCTGAAAATATCTTGCGCGCCCCGCTTAGTTGCGCGGCGTCTTGGACAGGCGAATGATGTTCCGAAAGGCCACGATTATGCCCATGAACAACATCACCAACAAACCCCAGGGCGACGTTCCCGCGAAGCGGTCGATCAGCCAGCCAAACAAGGCGCCGCCGATCAATCCACCCAGCAGTTCGGCCAGAACGCGGTTGCCGAGCCGGTAATTGGCATCGGATTCCGGTCCGGCGTTCACCGCGGTCCGCTTTGCTTCTGCGGCTTCGGCCCGGTCCAATCGCTCGTTGAGCGAGACCAGGCGCGAATCCTCCGAGCCAAGTTCCGGATCGCTGCCGTTCCCCGTCATTTTCCGCCATCCTCCTGAAACAGAACCGGAAAGCCCCGATTCCGCCTGCGAAAAAAGGCCCGAAAAGTCGGGGGACCCCTAAGGCGCGGTCCGTTTAGGAATGCCGCCCGATTAAGTCAATGCTTGTGCAAACTTGGTGCGACGGGCGCACAAAAATGCCGCCGCGTTTAGGGGCGCGGCGGCATATGGCGCCCGCAGGCGCCCTTGGACGATCGTTCGGGTTACGGACAGCTGGCGTTGCGGATCGGCGGGCTGTCGTCGCGGGTCAGCCAGCGGCCGTCGGGTGCCTGATACTTCTCGCCCGGCTTGGTGCTCGCGATCAGGTTGCACCCGCTGGTAAAGGCGAATTGTTCGACCGTGCTGCCGGTGGCCTGGGCGCTTTCGGTATATTTCGCCTTGCGTTTGATGTTGATGTCCTGGACCAGCGCACGAATCGCCGGGGTCGGCGGCGTCGCAAAACCCAGATAGCCGTCGGGCTGCTCGCCGACCTGCCCGGCGGCGCGCGCCGCGGCATAGGCGGGGTCGCGCTGCGCCATCGCCGACGGCACCGCAAATGCCACGGCAGCAGTCACCGCGATTGCGACAAGCGCCAGTCCGGTCGGTTTCCACAGTTTCATACGCATGTCTTCAATCCCTGTGTTCTGCATATCGCGTTCAGAATATCTCGCTATTCTGCTCGATGAGCTTTTTGGCATCGCCATCCAGCCTGTACACCACTTCCTGACGAATGTTGATGTTCAGGTTGATCTCGATCGGCTTGTCGGGCGTCTCGATCTGCACGCAGCCGGAAAGGGCTAGCGCGCCAATCAGGACCGTCAGACAATGACCTGTTGTGGCCCGCCTCCTTGCTTCAGTCTTCATTCTCTTCATCGCATGGGCTCGCTTTCTGGACGCTGAACGGGGGCGGATGGGCCTTTTGCCGCGGCTTCGGCTTCTTCCTGCGCGCGGATCAGCGCGGGCAGATTCTGTTCGATCAGCAGCGTCGGGTCGTAGAAACCTTTTGCCGAGGTCAGGAGCTGACGGAACGGCGCCGTGATCTTCACATTAAACACCAGCGGGATTTTGGCGATCTGGTTGGTCAGGAAATTGCGCGATGCGCCCTCGCCCTGCCCCACGCCGCCAAAGCGGATGTCGGTCACCATTTCGCCGTCCAGGTCCCCGTTCAGGATGATCGTCAGGTCATCATATTTGAGGCTGCGCAGCGCGCCAAAGGCAAAATTGGCGATAGCGCCCAGGTTGCGGTTCGACAATTCGCCGACATAGGCGAGCGTGCCGCCACCGGCGCGCGAATCGATGCGCCCGCCGACGATCCGCCCGCCCAGCCCGCTGAACTCGACCGGCAACGTCCCGTCGAACTTGCCCGTCGCGTTGATATTGTCGAACCCGAAACTTTGCAGGAACACCGCGGCATCGACCCCGACGATGTCGAACGACAGCCGCCGCGTCTGCTCGGCTCCGAAATCGAGCGTCGTGGGATGGAGCAGCAATTGCCCCCCGCCAAATGGCCAGCTGCCACCCTCGACCCGCACCCGGTTGTCGCCCAGCAGCTGATATTCGATTTCGCCGTCGAGCACCGGGATACCGGGATTGATCTCCCTGATCCTGGCGACCTGGCCGGGCGCCGAGTGCAGACCGATCAGATCGTCAAAGGTCAATGTGGTCGTCAGTCCGGTTACCGGTCCGAACGCAGCGGCGAGATTGGCATCGGCGGTCGCAAAGGTGCCGCGGCTGGTCACCCCCGCGGCGGTCCATTCGATGCGCCCGTCGCCGACGACCGACCCTTGCACATTGGCGACGACGCCGAGTGCGAGGGGAGTCAGCTGATCCGGTTGGAAGCGGTCGTCGAAGCGGAGCTCGCGGACCATCAGGTCCGCCGCCCCACTGCCGTCGGCGAGCCGGTGCCGGATGATCGCATCGAGGATTTTGGTGCCGGTCTGCCGCTCGTTGAACCCCGCTTTGGCGTCGATCACCCCACTGGCGAAGCGCAGGCTGGCATTGTTGCTGATCAGCGGTGCAAAGCGTGCCTCAGGCGCCGCATCGGTCAATAGCAACCCGCCGTCGAGCGTCAGCGCACCACCCGCCCAGCGCCATCCCCCGGCGATCTCGCTCATATTCAGCGGCACCGCGCCGATCTTGCCGCTGGCACCGCTGAGTTCGCCCGCCATCCCCTGCGCAGTGGCGCGTCCGGTCACGCTCTGCGCTCCGAAACGCGTAACGCTTTCGCCCGCGCCCAACCGGAAATCGGCGAGCGCCAGCGACCAGCGCATGCTGGTCAGGTCGATATTCGCCGCGCCGCTGCTCACCGCGAACGGCGAGCGGCCGCTGGTGCCGCGCAGATTGAGGCCGGGTATGCGGATCTGCCCACGCACGCCGCCCGGCCCGGCGCTCAGCAGCGGTGCACCGGGACGGCTGCACAGGTCGATCGCGCTTTGCCCGACCCGAAATCCCGCCACGCTGATGCGTTGCGCGGTCACCCGGCTGCACCCGCCGTCCAGCGCCAGCGCGCCGGTTGGTGCCAGAAAGCCGTTCAGCGGGACGCTCAGCCGCTCGATGCGCCCGCCGACCAGTGGCCCCGAAAGGTCGGCGCGCGTCGCAAAGCGCAGCAGCCCGTTGCGATCGCCCGAAAAACGCACCGGCGTCAACGCCAGCCTGGCACCGCCCGCCTGATAAGAATCGAGGGTCGCCAGCCCGCTGATCGACCCGTCGCCGCGCCGATCGAGGCTGACCGACCCCGTCGGCAGATCGCCGCCGCCGAACGTCCAGCGTCCCGACGCCAGCACCGCGGGCTGCGCCGCGCCATAGAGATAGCCGATGCGGCTGTCGGCGCTGCCGGTGAAACGCGCGCCGCTGGCGCTCGTCAGTTGCGGTGCGATCAGGTCGATCCGTGCCGACGGGCCCTCGCCGACCAGCGCAAAATCGGCGCTGCCACCGACGTCGGCCAACATGCGGCTGAGCGCGGCGCTGGCCTTGGTCGCCAGCGGCCCGATCGGGGTGCCGACCAGGCCGCCGACACTTGCCGTCAGCGTGCGCCGGGTCGCCATACCCGCGCTGGCGCGCGCAAATCTGATCTGGCCGTCAAGCTTTGGTGCCGCGCTGCCGACGACACCCTGAGCATCGAGACTGACGGTCTCGGCAGCGAAGTCGGCGCCGCGCACGCGCGCCATATCGGCGTCCATGTCGAGCTTCGTCGCCGCCGCGGTGCCTTCGAACTTGGCCAGCACGCCCAGGCGATCGGCGCGAACCGGTCCCGCGACCAAGGTCGCGACGGTCGCATCGGCTTCGCCTTTCCAGCTTTGCAGGTCTTCGGACAATGACAGGTCGAGCGCGATTTGCGGCGATCTAGCGGTTACACTGCCTCCGGCGCATGCCAGATTCCGTCCACGGAGCGGGCCGACGAGCTGCGGGCGAACATCGCGAACGAGCAAAGTGCCGTAAAAACTGACATCGCGGCCGCTGCATCCGGCGGCTGCGACGCTCGGCGCGACGAGCGCCAGTTTGCCCGTGAAATCGCGGCGGAGATTGCCGCCGCCATTCAGCGCGGCACCGACATTACCCCACGGCGTTTCGACCCGCGCCCGCGCATCGCGCAGCACGACCGCCAGATCGGGCAAGGCGAAGGGGTCGGTGCTGGTCGGATCGCGAAACTTGTCGAGTGCGCCGAACGACAGCCGGTCGCCCTCAAAGCGGCCATAAAGGCGAACGCCCTCGGCGCGGATTTCGGTGACATAAGGCCCCGACCAGCCATAGCCGAGCAGCACCTCGACCTTTTTCGCGGTCAGGTCGGGATTGGCGGGATCGCCGATAACGACATTCGACAATTGTTCGCTGCGAAAGCCGATCGCGTCGATCTGATACCGCGCCGGGACGCCGCGGCTGCCCAACTGGTCGCTGATGAAGCGATCGGCGATCGGCTCGCGCGCGACCCACGCGCCTCCGACCACCACGACAACGGCGGCGGCGGTCAGCCAGCGTTTCTTGAACAGCAGCGTCCGGTGCCGCCACCCTGGTTTCGGTGCATCCGCAGCCTCGGTCATGGCATCGGCGCCCTGCCCCCCGGGTTGTCAGCGGATGACGTCATGGCGCCCACTCGTCCTCCGTTCGGTACCGCTATCATCAGGAACAACGCCGGAAATCCTGTTTCGCTGCAACAAATTGGTCCGGATCGCATCATCTGTTTCCTATGACCGTTGAGTGCGGCTCACAAGGCGGTTATTCGGGGGCGATGGCCGATGCCGATACGCCCGCCCCTTCCCCCGATCTCGCGCCGGATCATGCGGGCCACCGCGCGCGGCTGCGCGGTCGGCTGCTGGGCGGCGATGCGGACGGCATGGCCGATTATGAACTGATCGAATATCTGCTCGCGCTTGCTATTCCGCGCCGCGACACCAAACCGCTGGCAAAGGCGCTGCTGCGCGAATTCGGATCGCTGGCGCAACTGATCAGCGCCGATCCCGAATCGCTTCGCCGGGTCGACGGGTTGGGCGACACCGGCATTGCGGCATTGAAGATCGTCCAGGCCGCCAGCCTGCGGCTGCTCAAGGGCGAATTTCGCGACAAGCCTCTGTTGTCCAGCTGGGACGCGTTGCTCGACTGGCTGCGCGCCGACATGGCGCCGATCGACATCGAGCGCGTCCGCATCCTTTATCTCAACTCACGCAATATGCTGATTCGTGACGAACTGGTCAGCGAGGGGTCGATCGACCAGTCGGCGATCTACGTCCGCGAAGTGATCAAGCGCGCGCTCGAACTGGGCGCCTCGGCGATCATCCTGGTCCACAACCACCCCAGCGGCAGCCCCGAGCCGAGCCGCCAGGATATCGCGATCACCCGTGATATCGCCGATGCCGCGAGCAGGTTGGGGATCGCGCTGCACGACCACATCGTCATCGGCGGGGCGGAATTTCGCAGCTTTCGCGCGATGGGACTTTTGTAAGGCGGAATCGGATGCAGCCGCCGGATCGCTCCGACGGCTGCACCACCCCGCGGGAAGCCGTTTAGGCGCCGCGCGAAAGAAACCCGGTCAGTTCGGTCTTGTTGACCGCGCCCGACTTGTCGCCATCGGCGGCGGCGAACGCTTGGCCGATCCACGTGGTGACGTCGGCCGATTCGGGATCGACGCTCGGATCAGTGGCGGTCCGCAGCTTTTTCATCCAGGCTGCAAACTCGGCATTGTTCAGATCGCCATTGGCATCCGCGTCATAGGTCGGAAACTCCTTGTCGACGATCTGGGCGATCTGGGTCGGCGTTGCTGCCGTTCCGGCAGCCGGCGCAGCTTCCGTAGCGGCGGGCGGCGCCGAAGCGTCCGGGGCGGGCGCAGGCGTGGTGGCGGGATCGGTCGGCGGCGCCGTGTCCGACATCGGCGCCGGTTCGGTGGCGGTCGTGGGGGCGGCCGGATCGGCGGCGGGGGGCGTCGTCTGCGCCAGCGCCGGGAAACTCACGGCGGCGGCACCGATCAAAAGCATCTGTTTCAACATTGTCATTCTCCTAAATCGTTTTTCGGGGCGTTACTGCGGGTCCGGTGCGGCTTTCGGCTCGGGCTCCGCGGCAGGTTGGTCGGCGGGCGGGTTGGGTTCGGCTGCCGGAGGGGTGTCGGTCGGCGCAGCATCCTCGGTCGGGGCCGTGTCGTCCGACGGTTTGACATCGTCGGCGGGATTCTCGTCCGGCGCCGGTGCCGTGGTGTCGGTGGGTGCGGGCGACTGACTCGCGGGCGCCGGTTCCTCACCCGCCGGCCCGGTGGTCTGGGCCAGCGCGGGGAAGCTCACCGCCGCCGCGCCGATCAAAAGCATTTGTTTCAACATGAAAATTCTCCTTTCGGGGCGACTTATTCGGGGCTTGCGACCCGTCGCCTTATTGATGGGGCATCAAAGCAACCCGCCATGTTTCGGCATGGTTGCCGCGCCGCGGCATTTGGCGAAACGCCCCGTCCCTGCTACGGGGCGCCCCGGCGCGGTTCCGCAGGGATTCCGCGATGGAGCGCCCTAAAAGGAAGGAAATTCAATGGTTCCGCGTTACGCCAGACCGGAAATGACCGCGATCTGGTCGGCCGAGAATCGCTTTCGCATCTGGTTCGAGATCGAAGCGCACGCCACCGACGCCCTCGCCGAGCTCGGCACCGTTCCGGAGTCCGCCGCGAAAGCCTTGTGGGCTTGGTGGGCGACCAACCCCACCATCGACGTGGCGGCAATCGACGCGATCGAGGCGGTCACCAAGCACGACGTCATTGCCTTTCTGACCTGGGTGTCGGAAAATGTCGGCGAAGAAGCGCGCTTCATGCACCAGGGCATGACCAGCTCGGACGTGCTCGACACCTGCCTTGCCGTCCAGCTGGCGCAGGCCGCGGACCTGTTGATCGCCGATCTCGATGCGCTGCTCGCCGCGATCAAACGCCGCGCCTTTGAACATAAGCTGACCCCGACCATCGGGCGCAGCCACGGCATCCACGCCGAACCTGTCACCTTCGGACTTAAACTGGCGCAGGCCTATGCCGAATTCGACCGCTGCAAGGCCCGCCTGATAGCCGCGCGGGCCGAAGTGGCCACCTGTGCCATCTCCGGCGCCGTCGGCACTTTCGCCAACATCGACCCGCGCGTCGAAGCGCATGTCGCGGCGAAGCTCGGCCTGTCGATCGAGCCCGTCTCGACGCAGGTCATCCCGCGCGATCGGCATGCGATGTTTTTTGCGACGCTCGGCGTCGTCGCGGGCTCGATCGAACGCCTCGCGACCGAAGTCCGCCACCTTCAGCGCACCGAAGTGCTCGAGGCCGAGGAATATTTCTCGCCGGGGCAAAAGGGTTCGTCGGCGATGCCGCACAAACGCAACCCGATCCTGACCGAAAACCTCACCGGCTTGGCGCGCATGGTGCGCAGCGCGGTGGTCCCGGCGCTCGAGAATGTCGCGCTGTGGCACGAACGCGACATCAGCCATTCGTCGGTCGAACGCTTCATCGGGCCCGACGCCACGATCACGCTCGATTTCGCGCTGGGCCGCCTGACCGGGGTGATCGACAAGCTGCTGGTCTATCCCGAACGGATGCAGAAGAACCTCGACCGCATGGGCGGCCTTGTCCATTCGCAGCGTGTCCTGCTGGCACTGACGCAGGCCGGGGCAAGCCGCGAGGACAGCTATCTGCTGGTCCAGCGCAACGCGATGCGGGTGTGGGAAAGCGACGGCGAACTGTCGCTGCTGGAACTGCTGAAGGCGGATACGGATGTGACCGCGCGATTGTCCGCAGCACAGCTGACGGAACTTTTCGACCTCGGCTATCATATGAAGCATGTCGATACGATCTTCGACCGGGTATTCGGCCCCGCGTAACGCGGGGTGGAAACCCGCTGGAAACTCGCATAGGGTCATTGAACCCAAGCGAATGAGGAACAGACGATAGTGGGAATCTTGCGAACGATCATCTGGGTGTTGCTGACCGCGGTGCTGGTCATTTTTGCAATGGCAAACTGGCTGCCGGTGACCGTAACAATCTGGCCGGGCCAGGTGCTCGACACCAAACTGCCGGTGCTGATCCTTGCCGCTTTCCTGATCGGCAGCGTGCCGATGTGGATTGCGCTGCGCACGACGCGCTGGTCGCTCAAGCGCCGCCTTGATACCAGCGAGCGCCAGCTTGCCGATCTGCGTGCGCTCGCCAATCGTCCGGTGGAGCCCACGCCTACGCCTGCGCCGCCCACTCCCCCTTCCCCGGGAACCGCTTCGCCCACCCTGCCATTGGATGCGCCATGAGCTCGCCGCTTTATCTCGCCATCGACCACCCGCATCTCGACGCCGCGGTCACGCTGGCGCAAAAGGTGCGGCATCATGTCGGCGGACTGAAGCTCGGACTCGAATTTTTCTGCGCCAACGGCCATCATGGCGTGCATGAAATGGCGAAGATCGGCCTCCCCATCTTCCTCGATCTCAAGCTCCACGATATCCCGAACACGGTGGCCAAGGCGATCCAGGCGCTGCGCCCGCTCGAACCCGCGATCCTGACCGTCCACGCCGCGGGCGGCCGCGCGATGCTGGAGGAAGCGAAAGCGGTGGCGGGGCTGAATACCAAGGTCGTCGCGGTCACCGTTCTGACCAGCCTCGATGCGCCCGATCTCGACGACATTGGCGTCGGCGGCACCCCGCACGAACAGGTCGTCCGGCTCGCCGCGCTGGCGCGCGAGGCCGGGCTCGACGGCATCGTCTGTTCGGGACAGGAAGTGAAGGCGGCGCGCAAGGCGTGGCCCGGCGGCTTTTTTGTGGTCCCCGGCGTGCGTCCCTCAAACGGCAGCGCAGGCGACCAGAAACGCGTCGTCACCCCGGCCCAGGCGATGGCCGACGGCGCCTCGATCCTGGTGGTCGGTCGCCCGATCAGCCAATCGCCCGACCCCGACCTCGCGGCGCGCGAAATCGAAGCGACGCTGTAAACAGGAGTGTATAAGTGGTCGATCATGCAACGCCCAATCTTCCCTCGCGCAGCTTCGACGCGACGATTGAATTTTATGCCGGGCTCGGGTTCATCTGCGACTATCGCGACGATGGCTGGCTGATCCTCGATCGCGGCGAGGCATCGCTGGAGTTTTTCTGGCACAAAGATTTGGAGCCGTCGCAAAGCTGGTTCAGCTGCTGTCTGCGGCTGGACGATCTCGACGCTTTTCTTGCGCAGACCGGAGCGACACAATTGCCCGTAACCAAACAGGGATTTCCTCGCTTGCACCTGCCAGTCGTCGAAGATTCGGGCCTGCGGATCGCCTATCTCGTCGATATCGACGGAAGCTTGATCCGACTGATCCAGAACGACTGAAGCACTGGATAGGCTTTGATGATCCCCCTCGTAAAAATCTGCGGGCTGTCGACCCCCGACACGCTCGAGGCCGCCATCGCGCATGGCGCGACGCATATCGGGCTGGTCCATTACGAGCCTAGCCCGCGCCACGTTGACCTCAAAACCGCCGCGGAGCTGCGCAAGCGCGCCGGGCGCCACGTCCAAGTCGCGTTGCTGCTCGTCAACGCGTCGCAGCAGCTGACCGGCGAAGCGCTGGCGGCGGTGCGTCCCGACATCATCCAGTTTCACGGCAATGAAAGCCCCGAATGGCTCGCCGCGGTCAAGCGGATCGCGCCCGCGCAGGTGTGGAAGGCCATCGGCCTCAAGGACGCCGGGACGCTCGAACGCATTCAGAAATATCAGGGCGCGGCCGATCGCATCCTGTTTGACGCCCCCGCGGCCGCGCTGCCCGGCGGCACCGGAACGCGCTTCGACTGGTCGCTGCTCAAAAACCACCGTCACACGATGGATTGGGGCGTCGCGGGCGGGCTCACCCCCGCGAATGTTGCCGAAGCGATTGCCGCGACGGGCGCGCCGCTGGTCGATGTGTCGTCGGGGGTCGAAAGCGCCCCGGGCGTGAAGGATGTGGACAAGATCGCCGCTTTCCTTAAAGCGGTCGCTGCATGTTGACGGCCCGCTCTTCCACCGTGCGCATCGGAAAACGATGGCGCTGATCGCTTCAAATCCCTGTTTGAGCGAGCGCCCACCCTATTGCCGATGGAATTGACTATGACCGATACGACGACCCTGCCCAACAGCCTGCGCACCGGCCCCGACGACCGCGGCCATTTTGGCCAGTTCGGGGGCCGCTATGTCGCCGAAACGCTGATGCCGCTGATCCTCGACCTCGAACGCCATTATCGCGCGGCGCAGGCCGACCCCGCGTTCAAAGCCGAATTCGACTATCTGCTCGAACATTATGTCGGCCGCCCCAGCCCGCTGTGGTTCGCGCAGCGCCTGACCGAGCATCTGGGCGGTGCAAAAATCTACCTGAAGCGCGAGGATTTGAACCACACCGGCGCGCACAAGATCAACAATTGCATCGGCCAGATCCTGCTCGCGAAACGGATGGGCAAGACCAAGATTATCGCCGAAACCGGCGCAGGCCAGCACGGCGTCGCCACCGCAACCGTCGCCGCGCTGTTCGGCCTGCCCTGCACCATCTTCATGGGCGCGGTCGACGTCGCGCGGCAGCAGCCGAATGTGTTCCGCATGAAGCTGCTCGG
>JAESFJ010000258.1_pt1 | contig 26651 bp, 23 predicted proteins | sample 9266161 | NCBI WGS metagenome assembly JAESFJ01 (sample SAMN14506165, study PRJNA617096) | algae metagenome | isolation source: Calothrix sp. FI2-JRJ7 and co-occurring heterotrophs from granitic desert soil | place: USA: Red Pass Lake area, Fort Irwin, California | collected 2000-06-01
CCTCGTCGAACCCGACACGGATCGGCGTGCCGCGGCGGCCGTGCGCAAGGCCGTGACCCTGCGCCCAGGCCGGCAGGGCGGCAAAGCCTGCCGCAACACCGGCGGCCTGGACAAAACCGCGGCGGGACAAGCATGTCATTGTCATGGCCGGCATGCGCAAGCTAGCTGGCCTCGATCAAGAAAAGCTGTACTTCCGCGTCGCTTGCACATTGAACGTACTTTTTGATTGTACCGCATCTAAGACTTCACACTGCCTGACTATTGAATGGCACTTCACTATACCGCTTTCGTATGTCTTCTCGACTGAGCCAGTAAATGCGCTATTGCTCATCGGCGATGACCTTCGGTTGCAGCAGATGAACCAATCAGAACGCCGCCCTGACGGTTACCCCGATCGTCCGCGGCCGGATCACCACTTCCTCGCGCTGGGTCCTGGGATCGATGCCTGTCGGCCGGAAGGCGTTCGTCGCAAACAGCGCCAGCTGCGACATGGCGAAACTCTCGTTGGTGAGGTTGCGTGCGAAGACCGACACATCAAGGCGCTCGCTTCGCAGGCCTACGCGCAGGTCCACCACGTTCTGTGCCGGCAGGTCGGCACCGAACTCGGGATTGGCGCGCACGCCGTAGTTCGGATCGTCACGCGTGGCGACATAGCGGTAATCGGCGATCCCATAGGGGCGCCAGCCGCCGAACAGGGGTTCGCGGGCGTCATAGTTCAGACCGATATTGGCCGTCCACTCGGGAACGAAGCCGAGCGGTTCGCCGCGGAAGCGCCCGGCCTGCGGGGCGTCCTCGATGAAACGATCGCGGGTGTAGGCCGCCGATCCGAACACGCTCAGCGAAGGCGTGATCGCGAGGCTGCTCTCGAGCTCAAAACCCTCGATCCGGGCGCGGCCCGCATTGTCCACGAAGGACACGACCGAGTTGTCGCTGCAGGTAAACAGCACGCTGTTCTGGATATTGGTCCAGTCCACGCGGTAGGCTGCGGCACCGAATTGCACCTTGCCGTTCGCAACGTTCCCGCGGGCACCGATTTCGTAGGACCAGGCGCTATCGGCCCCGAACTGATCCGGTTGCTGGGGCAGCTCGTCCCGGTTGGGGCAGGCCCCGCGCAGGTTTTCGGGCGGATTTCCGCCCCCGGTGCGAAAGCCCTCGGCAGCCGATGCATAGACGAGCCACCCCGCCGGATCGCGATAGGTCAGCGCGACGCGCGGGAGCAGCTTGGTCTCTCTTGCGCGCAGGCGGGCCGGGTTGTCGAGATCCCCGGGATCCTCGAATGCGGGGAACGCCGCACCGCGGCGCAGGGTCTGCGTGTAATAGGTCAGCCGTGCGCCGGCCGTCGCGGTCAGCCGGTCGGTGACGCGGTAGTCGGCGTTGACGAAGGCGGCGAGTTCGTCCTCGCGAAACCGGTCACGACCGCGATAGCTGACCGGATCGGGAATGCCGAGATCGTCGAGCAGGGCAGGGGGCGATCCCTCGAAGCTGTAGACGATGTCGTCGATCTGGCGGATCGACCCGAAATAGAGCCCGGCCACCGCCTGAAGCCGCTGGTCACCCGTGGTAACGAGCCGCAGCTCTTGGGTGAATTGCTTGACGTTGGTGCGGAAATCGGCCCAGCTAGGATCAAGTCCCAGGTATTCGTCATCGAAGCCGAAGCCCACGACCCAGCTGCCGTTGGCCGCGATCGTATCGTCCCGCGCTGTGGCATTGCGTGACTGATAGGCAGTCGCGCTCACCAGATCGACGCCGCCGAGCCAGTCGAACGAAGCCGTCAGGCTGAGCGCCCCGACGACGAACTCGTCCTCCACGAATTCGTACGGCTGTCCGGTTGCCTCGAACACTGGATTGCGCGCGAACACGGTCGCACGCCCTTGCAGCGTGTTGAGCGCGAAATCCCCGGCGCCGCCGGCACGGTTGCGCATGAAGGTGATCGAGGGCTCCGCCACCACATTGTCGGCGAGCGGCACGAACCCGCTGGCGCGCAGGTTGAGGCGTTCGCTGCTGTTGTAGTCGGCGATCCGCGGCGCGGTGGGCAGCTCGGCGATGTAATCTTGCGTGTTGATGAGGATGGCATCGATGAAGCCTTCCATGCGGTTGTAGTCTGCCACCAGCCTTATGGCGGCACGGTCCTCGATCAGCGGCAGGTTAGCCATCGCGCGCAGCATGTAGTTGGGCGAGCCCGCGTTCTCGGTGGCGCTCAGTTCCGCTTCGCCGGTCGCTGCCGCAGCGTTGGGGTCGGCTGGGTTCGGAATGGCGCGGATCGCACCCCCGATCGCGGCCGCGCCGAACAGCGTGCCTTGCGGGCCGCGCAGCACTTCGATGCGGTTCATGTCGAACAGGTTGATGTCGGGACTGGCAAAGAAGAAGTTGGCCCGCGTGGTCAGCGGTGTGTCGCCGAGATAAATCCCGGTTGCCGATCCCTGTCGCCAGCCGAATTGACCGCCAGCACTGACCCCGCGAATGACGAAGCGCGAAAAACCGGGCTGGCTTGTCTCTACGGAAAGCCCTGCAACCCGGCCCAGCAGCGCGGTCGCATCCTGCGCGCCGAGCAGCTCCAGTCGGGCCTGATCGATGGCCACGACGCTTGCCGGAACATCGCTAAGTGCCTGTTCGCGCTTGCCGGCTGTGACGATGATCTCGCCTGTCCGATCCTCCCTCGGATCATCGCGCTCCTGCGCAGAGGGCGGCGCCGACTGCTGCGCCAGCGCGGCGGTCGAGGCGAGGCCGAGGACGGAAACTCCGATGAGTCCTGCAATTCGCAATTCTGTCTGCATTGATCCCCCCGTGCGATGGAGCGCGCCAAAGAAAAATGTTCGAAAATAGCATTCTACTTATTTGTATAGACATGATGACACGGACACGACACTCGGTCAAGCGGGTTGTCCCCGGAAGCAGGCGTCATCATGTAAATGTCTAGTCATCGGGGCAGCCATTGGGCAAGCGGTAACCCTTGCCAAGGGGGGCGCTGCTTCGCCGGTTCCCCGCGCCCGCAATCTGCGTTATCGAAAGCGCTCGATGGCGAAGGAGGTCGGCAGCACATCGATGTCCTGCTCGAATGCCAAGGCCGAAATGAGTTCGGCCGTCACGGGCGCAAGGGTCGGGCCGAGATGCTGGTGCCCGAAGGCGTAGATCAGATTGTGCGCAAGGGTACTGCCGCCGATTGCTGGAAGATTGTCTGGGAAGGTCGGGCGCGCGCCGGCCCCATCGCCTGACTCTTCGAGGAAAGTCGATGCCGAGGTCATCGCACTGGCTTGCAGCCTCGTCCACTTCCACGGGTCCGGCGCGGCTGCGGCGCTTGCGTACTCCACGAACCCGGCGATCCGCAGGCCGTGCGCAAACCGGTTGAGGACAACCGAGCGATCTTCAAGAACGATCGGTTCGGGCCAGTTCTTAGTGATCGCCGCTGGCTCCCCTTCCAGAGGGTTGCCCCGCTCGCTAATCATGGGGGTGGGGTGCCCGATCCTCTCCATCAGTCTGCGGCTGCCGATCCCGCCGCACAGGACCAGCAGGTTGGCGTGGCGCGTCTTGCCGCCACCGGGCACGACGCTCGCGCGTCTGTCGGTCAGGACCAGCCGCTCGACCCGCGCCGCTCAATAAGGCGCGTTTGGAGGTGGCTGCGCAGGGCGGCGAGACCAGTCATGTGGCCGTTCTCGCAAAGCGGATCGCGTCGCGAATCTGGGCCTTGGGGACTATCTGCCGGAGCAGCTCGATGTCTGCGGCTTCGGCACGCCGGAAGGTCGCCGTGCCCGTCGGCGCATTCCCCCAGGCTCGCGGCCCCTTTCTGGCTGTGGCTTTGCTTTCCCAAGCAACGTAGTGGCCTGCGTCTGGAGGTATCGGGCTCTCTGGCAAAGAGGTGTCCAGCCTGCGCCAGGCCGGCATCGCTTCCGCAAGCAGTGCGGGCAGCGCCATGGTGCCCCGGGCAAAGTGGCCTTGATGTGCCCGCCGCATCATCGCGAGGCCGAACGGCAGCCAGCGATGCCATTCGCTCGCCGGCAGTCCGACCGGGTCGCCGAGGCTGAACAAGCGGAGTGCCATCGACCGGAAGTTGGCCCAAGAGGCGAGCGGAAGGCACTGTTCGGTCGCATTATGCGACATTGCCCCAAGAGGCCGCACCCAGGGCATGAGAGGTCTTTACCGGCTTCAGCATAAATGTATATACATATTGGCTCTCGAGAGGCAAGGTGGTGGCGATGAAATGGCAAGGCGTTTTTCCCGCAGCGACCACGCAGTTCGCTTCGGACCTTTCGGTCGATCTCGAGACGAGCTAGCTCGTCGTCGAGGGGCTGATCCGCGATGGTGTCCACGGCATTGTTGCGATGGGCACGGTCGGCGAAAACAAGTCGCCGCTACCCGAAGAAAAGCGCAGGCTCCTCTCACTGGTGCTTGGCGGGGCCCCGCACCTCGAGGGCACTTCGACGTCGGCGATGCGGCAGGATTTCCTGAACCGCTCCGATTGGATCCGTACTGCCCTGTGCTTGGAACCGCGCAGCCATGACATGATGTCGGGCGGCTTCCTCTATCCGCCGACACTGGCGGGCGCGGACTGCTGTATCCTCTTCATCGAGACCTCGGGTTGCCTGCCGATGTGCGGTCATGGCACGATGGGGATCATCACCTTAACGCTCCAGAACGGACTGATCGCCCCCCACACCCCCGGCAGGCTTGTGGTCGAGGCGCCGCGGCTTTGCCCCATGAACGTCGATGTCGCCTATGGCGGAAACTTCTACGCGATCGTCGAGCCGCAAGGCGAATACCGCGGCCTCGACGATGTGTCTGCGAGCGACCTTGTGGCTATCAGCTGGGAGCTGCGTGCCGCGATCCAGGCGAAATACGAGCCCGTGCATCAGGATGATCCCACAATCCGCGGCGTCAGCCACATACTCTGGGCCGACAATCCGAAGAACGGCGGGGCTCATGGCCGCAAGGCGGTGTTCTATGGCGACTAGGCGATCGATTGGTCGCCGTGTGGCACGGGAAACTTCTGCCCGGTTGGCTCATCTGCATGCCAAAGGTCTGCTAGCCGCCGGCGAGGCGTCTGTCCATGAAAGCTACATCTTCAGCACCTTCGTCGGGAAGGTCGCTGCGACCACCACGGTCGGTGGCGCACCGGCCGTGATCGCCACGATCACCGGATCGGCGATGATGACCGGTTCGAGCACGATCTGGCTCGATGACGAAGACCCCTTCTGGAGCGGTTTTCAGGTCATCTAGAGGGGCGCGAGAGCCGCTCTATCAGCTGTTCCCCAATAGCGACGACCGTGCGATCGGAGCCGAACCTGCCGATGATGTTCAGCCCCAGGGGCGGCTGTCCGCGAGCGGCGGGTAGGGGGATCGTGAACTGCGGCAGACCGCTCATTGCGCTGTAGATGCAGGGCGAAGGTTCGTAGCCGAGGCCGTGACGGGTTACGTCAAGCACGCCCGGCCTTGAAGTGGTCGCGGGCAGGACGAGCGCATCAAGCCCGTTCTCGTCCAAGATGGTCTCAAGATAGGCCCTGACGGCGGCCAGAGCCCCGCGTCGCGCTCCGGCGATCCCGGGAGCGGGGTGCGCTTCTGCCAAGGCGCGGAGCCCCTGCCGCTCGGCGCTCATCAGGCCCCCGTGATCGGCAAGTGTGGCGATGGTCCACCCATCGCCCCGGCGGGCGAGGTAGGCTTCCATCGCGACCTTGGACGCGTACGGATCGTCGAGCGACCGGACCCTGGCGGCCCGAGCCTCCCACTCGGGCATCGCGATGTCGACAAAGGTTATGCCGGCCTCTGAGAGCCGCGCGACATTCTCCGTCAGGCGTTGCGCGATCATGGGCGCCATGGGAGGCTGGTTGGCAGGCAAGGACCTTACGATGCCGAGTCGCAGTGGATCGCCCGGCGATGGTCCCCCAGTGGCGTCCCGCGCGAGCAGTTGCACAAGCAGTGCCGCATCGCGGGCATCGCCAGTCATCGGCCCGATAGTGTCGTAATCGGGCGTAAGCGGGCGGGTACCGGTGTAGTCGATTGCCCCGAGAGACGGGCGCAATCCGAAGATACCGGCATAGGAGGCCGGTGCCGAAATCGATCCGCACGTGTCGCTGCCGAGCGCGAATGCGACGATGCCCGATGCAACCGCAACCGCGCTGCCACCGCTCGACCCGGAAACGGTGAGATCGGGGTGGACGGTTCCCACTGTCCGGCCGCCCGCTCTGCTCACGCCGTATTCGCCTAGGTCCTCGCCGAGATTGGTCTTGCCGATCAGGATCATCCCCTGTGCGCGAAGGGCGCGAACGACGGGCGCATCCTGCTTCACCGGCGTCGCGGCAAGCGGCGGCATCCCGAGCGAGGTGGGCAGTCCGGCGACATCGATCATGTCCTTGACCGCGAAGGGTATGCCCGCAAAGGGCATCGACTGGCCGGACATGATCCGCGCGTCGACGGCGTCAGCCTCGGCAAACGCGGCCGGATTGACCGTCATGATCGCGCGATGCTGAGGGCCATGCCGATCGATCCGGGCGATCTGCGCGAGCGAATGCCGCAGGATGTCGCTCGCCAGCAGGCCATGCTTCTCCTTGGCGAGCTGCAATCCGGTGATCGTCAGCGATCCGGCAGGCAGCAGCCGGGCGCTTCCTTTCGCGCTGGAGCGATTGGCGAGGCTGCGGCGGACCGAGGGGCTGAGCCATGACCAGTCCGGCGCGGCGAGGTTGATCGTGGTGCCGATCGCCCGCTGATGACCCGGCTCGATCGACAGGTGCATCCGGTACCCGAGATAGGCGGGATCGGCCCCCGGATAGGTCCGTTGCGCCCGCGAGGTCACGGGATAGAAATCGGTCCATTGCCCCCGCATCCGGTCCCCGAAATCCACGTGGATTTCGGGCTCCCGCGCAAGGAAGCTGCGTTCGGCGAGCGCGATGGCGCGAGGGTCTGCGGTCAGCGAGGGAAGGTAGCTGCCCCATTCCGCAAAGAGCGAGGCAGGACGCTTCCCGAAGTTCTGGAAGATGTCGACGATATGCACCTGGTTGCCGGGCGCGGTTCTGATCGTCCGCGCGATCACCACATCGCCGATAACCACGGGGGTCAGACTGTCGTACCGGCCATCGCGGCCGGTCAGTCCGAAGCCCGCGGCGATCCTGCCGCCGTGCCCTTGTGTCGTGACCCGCAGCAGCCCGATGGTGGCGTCCCCGATCACGACGGCGCCGGTGTCGAGCGCCAGTCCATCGCGGCCCTGCACGACGGCAGCATCGGGCCGTGCGACCAGAGAGCCGCCGGGCATCATGCAAAAGCATGCAGCGACGATCGCGATACCAAAACGCTTGATCATGATGGCCCTGCCGGCAGCGGCGCCCTGCGGCCCAGATGGCGCAAGACGAACAGGATGCCAATCGCGGCCAGCCCCAGCATCGATGACTGGGTCAGGAAGAAGGATGCCGCATCATCGGTGCTGAATTGCCGCCCGGCAAAGCCCCCGATCAGGTTCCCCGCCGCGACCGTGCCATAGAACAGGGCTGTGGTCAGCGCCTTGTTCTTGGACGAGGAGCCCGCATAGGCGAGCTGGAGAGCATTCACCGCCACGAAGATTTCGGCCAGCGCCATCGCCGCCGTCGCGACGAGTGCGATCGCGACGTTCGGCTGCACACCGCCTTCGGCTTGCATGGCGGCATAAGCCAGAAGCAGGGGCCCGCAGGAGGCGATCAGGAATCCGATGAATACACGCGGCGCCAACCTGTTTGCGCTGACGTCCTTACCGGCCCACCTTTCCCACAGCAGGTTCACGAGCGGGGCTAGCGCGATGATGATGAAGGGATTGACGGCCAGAACCTGTTCGGGCGCGATGGCGATGCCCCCGACCGGAAGCGTCAGATCCATCCTCTGCGTGATGAACAGCGTCCAGGTCGAGTACCCCTGGAAGAGGGCGAAATAGTAGATCACCAGAAAGGGCGCGATGTACAGCAGCATGGGCGGGCGCCCGTTTCCGGCTTCCGCAGAGCGTTCGACCGGAGCGACCCGCATGATCTCGGTCGGCATGGATCTCCTGCAGAACCACAGGACGATGACCGCAATGGCCATGCTAAACAACGGCGCCGCCAGCGCCGTGCTGTAGCCGTAGCTGTCGCGGATGGCGGGAACGCTCAAATTGGCGAGCAGCGCCGCGATGTTGATGGCGGCGTAGAAGTACGTGAAGGCCCGACCGAGCAAGGCCTCCCCGCTTTGCGAGGCAACGACCTGGCCGATCATCGTCGGCGCCGACGACTTGATCGCACCCGCCCCGAGCCCGAGGAAGAACAGGGCGACATAGAGAGACGCCGGGCTGCTGGCGAAGCCCAGCAGGATATGCCCCGACAGGCAGATCAGGCCGAACAGCATGACGGTGCGGTAGGGACCGAGAACACGATCCGCGACATAGCCGCCGATGAACGGCGTGATGTAGCAGAAGGCAAAGAAGAACGACACGAGCGAGCTGGCATCGCTCTGGCTGAACCCCAGTTCCTGCGCGGCGAAGTTGACCAGCAAGGCGGACACGCCGATGAAGCTGGCGCGCTCGGCCATCTCGGCGAGGATGACCACCCAGAACTTCCCCGGCAGCCGGTCGCCTCGGACCATCGGACTACTCCCGGTCCCGCAGGAAGTCAGAACGGCAGTGCGGCATGGACGTTGCTGTCGTGCGCGCGCCGGTAGAGATAGTCGGCGACGATCAGATCCTCTGCCGGCATCCCCAACGACTTGAACAGCGTGATGTCGGCATCGCTCTGGCGTCCGCTGACGGTTCCGTTCAACACTTCGCCCAGCTCCCCGATGATGTCACCCTCGCTGATTGCCCCGCTTGCGAGGGCATGGCGGATTTCCCCGCCGGCGTGCATGGCCATCGGCATGTAATCCACGAAAACGCGCGCGCGCTTCAGGCAGGCGTCGTCGACTTCCCGGTACTGCGGGACGCTGGAGCCGACCAGGTTCACATGCATCCCCGGCTGCAGCCATTCGCCGAGCAGGATCGGCTCGGCCGCGGCGGAGACCGTCGAGACGATATCCGCGCCGTCCACCGCGTCCTGCACCTCAGGCAACACGCGGATTTTCGCCGCGATCTCTCCGCCAAGCGAGGCGGCCAGCCGGCTCGCCCGGTCATGGTTGCGCCCCCAGATGCGGATCTCCTCGATCGGCCGCACCCTGACCAGCGAGCGAATGTGCCGTTCGGCCTGCTCGCCGGTGCCGATGATGGCCATGGTCCTGCTTTCGGGGCGCGCAAGCGCATCTGTCGCCGCAGCGCTCGCGGCGGAGGTGCGCCGGCCGGTGATCTCGCCTCCATGCAGCACCGCGAGCGGCTTGCCGAAGGCGGCGTCGAACAGCGTCATGATGCCCATGTGCGATTGCAGGCCGTGATTGTGATTGTCCGGGTAGACGGCGGTGATCTTCGCGCCCAGGCGTGCCGGGTCCTGCATGTAGCCGAACATGACGCTGAGGCATTCGTCATGATTGCCCGGAAGGTCGATGATCTGGCGCAGGCCCTGCCGCGTGCGCCCGGCCGACGTTTCCCTGAAGGCGCGCGACATGAGCGCGCGGCAATGGTCTTCGTCGAGCAGCGCGTGCACGGCCTCCTGGCCGATGACCAGCAACCGGTCGCCATGCGGCGCGTTGCCCGGTCTGATGGTGCCGTCGTCTGTCACGGGAAGGGTCATTGCGCGAAACCAGCGCTGCTGACGGGAAGCTTCACGAGACTGCGCAGCCGGCCCTCGTTGTGCAGGCGGACGACGGTCTTTCCACCGTCGAGCGCGGTCTCCCGGGTGGTGCGTCCGCCTGCGCCGAAATTCTTCTCCAGGTAGAGCGGCGGATTGGAGTGGATCGCGAGGCGAAGCCTGCTGCCTGCCGCGATGCGCTTCGATGAGAAGGTGAATGTCCGGAACCGGAAGCGGAAGGGCTTGCCGACGCCGTGCAGGCTCTGGCGGCCGAGACCGTCGCGATAGCGGGCGCGGCCCACGTCATAGCTCAGCAGCAGCAGTTCACCGTCGGCGGCCACCTCGTAGACGCTGATGAAGAAGTCGGCATCCGGGCGCGACAGGCTGATCCACGCATCCACTTCCGGCGCGCCGGTGTAATCGGCCTCGCGGACGAACACCGGCGTCTCGAACACCAAGCCATCGCCATCGAGGGCGGCCACGTCCGGACCTTCATTGGCATAGGTTTCCATTTCGACCGCCGCCAGCTTGTGTGTGTCCGCGGTGTCGACCTCATAGGCATAGCTTCGCGGCGCGCGGATCGGTGCAAGTGAGAGCGTTCCAGCCTGGGCGATGGAAAGCGCGCTTGTTGTGCCGCCCAGATAGAAGGTGGTCCTGGGGACAATCTCGTCGAGCGAGGGTGCGCTTCGCCATTCGTCCGCGCCCATGGTGAAATACGTCACCCGGTCCTTGAGGAACTCGGGCCGCGATCCGCCTTTCATGGTCCAGTCGTACCAGGCCTTGTGGAGCGCGTTGAGGTCGATGACCGACTTGTCGGAGACGGTGACCCTGTCCTGCGTGGTGGTGGGATTGCGCGTGCCCGCATGATCCCATGGTCCGATCAGCAGATAGCTGTTCGCGGCGCCCCGCGGTCCAGCGTCGCGATATCGGCGATAATGGCTGAGCGAGCCAAGCTGGTCGGCATCGAAATGACCCGTGATGGTCAGCGCCGGAATGTCGAGCGTCTGCAACGCGGCATCGCTCGGCACGGTCGCTTGCCAGTAGGCGTTGTTGTCGGGCTGGTCGGCCCAGCGTTCGGCGATTTGCCTGTTGCTGCCAGAGAGCGCCGCCAGCGACCGTGTTGCAGCGCCGCTTGCACGATGGGTTCGCATGCGGGCGGTCCACAGGCTGTCGTCGAAGGCGTAATTGAACCACGAGTGGCGGCCCTGAATCCCGGCCAGCCACTGATAGGGATAGGTGAAGGGCACGCCGTTATAGTTCGGGTAGTCTATGCCGGGAAAGACGGCGGCGGTCGGGACGATCGTCTTCAGTGCCGATGGCAACTGCCCGGCGGCCGCCCACTGGTTGTACCCGACATAGGAGCCGCCCCACATGCCCACCTTGCCGTCGCTCCACGCCTGGCGGGCGATCCATTCGATGAGATCATGCGCATCGCGCCCGTCCGACGTGCCGAAGGGGTCCAATTCGCCTTCCGAGTCGGCCCGCCCGCGGGTGGACGCGATCACGAAGTGATAGCCATTCGAAGAGAAATAGCGCGCCCGGCCGAAAAGATCGTCGGGCGAGTAGGGCGTGATCGCGAGGATGACGGGCAATCTTCCGGCATCGGGTGCCCGAAACACCCAAGCGGACAGTTGCTTGCCGTCGCGCATCGGCACCTTGACCATGCTGTCGACGAGGACATCCTCGGCCGGAGGCGGCGGGGGCGCGTCTCCCGCGGCACGAGCTGTGCCGGCGCTGGCCATGATCAGGGCCAAGGCGGGAAGAATCGCAAGTCTGGTCCCTGAGATCATCGCTGTCACCTGTCATCGCCAAGCGCTTCAAGCACGGCAGCCACGTCCTGATCGCTATTGTAGATATGGAACGCCAGCCGCACCCAGTCCTGCCGGGCGGTGCAGCGGATACCGGCACGCGCGAGGCGTTCGGCCGCGCGATCCTGCGTGAAGGCCACGATCGCCGACCCCGTCTCGGGCAGCCCGAGCGCATTGCGCAGTTGCCAGGCAAGGCCGACATTGTGCGCGTGGATCCTGGCAGTGCCGAGCTCGGCCAGCAGATCGATTGAGGGCTTGAGGCCCGCGACCGAGATCAGCCCCGGCACCACATCGAACCGCCGCGCATCCGCAGCCAGATCGAAGTCGACACCATAGGGCGCGGCGTGGGGATCGGTGCAGGCGAACCAGTTCGGCGCGAGAGGTTTCAGTCGCTCGATCAGGTCTTGCCGGACATAGATGAAGGCCGGGCCGTTCGGTCCCATAAGCCACTTGTAGCTCGAGGTCGCAACGATATCGCACAGACCGAAATCCATTGGCAGCCAACCGACCGCTTGGGTCGCGTCGACGCACAGCCAGGCACCGGTCTCGTCGGCGATGGCCCGAAGGCGGGGAAGATCGGCAATTGCGCCGTCGCGGGACTGCACCACGCTGATGCACAGGGCATCGAACCGGCCGTCGGCAAAGCGGGACCACAAATCGTCCGGTTTGCAGGTTTCGACGGTGACGTTCCTGAAGCCGTGGCGATAGGGGATGGTGTTTGAATTGTGCTCCTGTTCCAGCACCAGCACACGGCCCCCGGTCGGCAGATTGTTGGCGACGATGCCCATGAGCGAGGCCGTGGTGTGACCCACCCCGATCTGCCTCGCGGGAACGCCCGCCAGCCTCGCGAAGGCGATGCGAAGTTCGATCAGTTCGTCGAGCCATGCCATCCAGTCGAGCGTGCCGCCGGCCCACCGCACGACGATGCCATGCGCGGCCGACACGGACCGTGCAGGAGGCAGGCCGCGCAAGGCAGTGTTGAGATATCCTTGCGGGGATTGCCAGAGTTCGCGATCCACGATCATGCCATCATCCAATCTGGCGGGTTGCGCGGCGCAGCCAAGCCCTTGCTGGGCCTGACAGATGCGGGCCGATCTCGTCGAACACGCGGCGGTGATAGTGGTTCAACCACGCGATCTCCTGCCGATCGAGCAAGTCGAATTCGAGGAACGCGGGGTCGATAGGGACGAGCGTTAACGTCTCGAATTCGTGGTAGCCAGACGTCCGGTTCGCCTCGGTCGCGATCATCAGGTTCTCGGTGCGAAACCCGCAGACCCCTTCTACATACCACGCGGGCTCGTTCGACACGATCATCGTCGGCTGGATGATGTGATCGCCGCGGGGGGCAGGGCCGATGCGCGGCAAGCCCTCGCCGGCGCTGAGGAAGGCTCCGACCGTGTGGCCCGTGTTGTGCGGGTAATCGTAATTCTGGTTCCACAGTACCTGGCGGGCCGCCATGTCGAGCTGAGCGCCGCTGGCACCATGCGGAAACCGTGCGAGAGACAGGCGGATCATCGCCTTGGCAACGATTGTGTGCTTCACACGCCAATCCCGCGGCACGTCACCGATCAGGATGGTCCGCGTCACATCCGTCGTGCCTTCAAGGTATTGCACCCCGCTATCGAGGAGCAGCACGTCGATCGGCCGTGTCATCCGGTTCGATTTCGCACTGACCTGATAATGCGGCAAGGCTGCATTGGGGCCGAGGCCGGCGATCGTCGGGAAACTCAGATCAAAGAAACCGGGCTGCTCTCGCCGGTAGCGCAAGGTCTCGTCGGCGATTTCCAGCTCGGACAGGGCCTCGCCGCTTTCGATCCGGGCCGCGAGCCAGGAGAGCAATTTCGCCATCGCCACGCCATCCTTGTGATGCGCTTGCCGTGCGCCCTCCAGTTCGGCGGGGGTCTTCAGAATCTTCAGATCATGCAAGGGATCGGGCGCGCAGTGGATCGAACATCCACCCTGACGTATGGCTTCAACGAGCTTTCGGGGTGTGCGGGGGTCGATCCATATGCTTCGATGTGCAGGTTCGCCAAGGACGTCCGGCAGCGTGTCCAGCGGGGCCCAGCGCATATTGTCCGGCCACCGGTCGTCCGGGGGAGGCGAGGGACGCTCGGCGTCGGAAAACACGGCCAGGCCCCCGGTTCGGTCGATGATCGCGGATGCGAGGGCGACGGGCGTGCAGGGCACCTGCGCGCCTCTCAGGTTGAGCAACCAGCTGGTGCAATCGGGCCAGTGGACCAGCGCCGCGTCGACGCCCTCGTCCTCGAGGCGGGCGACGGCGCATTCGATCTTGTCCCGGACGCTTTCGCCAGTGAAACGCAGGGGCTGACTGAAAAGCTCGCCTGTGCGCGGGGCGGGGCGCTCTGGCCAGAGTGAAGGCAGCAAGGCTTCGATATCAATCGCCGCCAATCGTCCGCCATGGCTGGCCGCCAGATTCTCCAGAGCGAGCCATTCCTCGTCGTTCACCAGCCAAGGATCGACGCCGATGCGCGGGACGGCTATCGCCTGCTCCACCAGCCATCCGCTCCACGGCTCCTCGATCGGAGCGATATCGATGCCGGGGTCGCTGACTTCCTGTTGCGCCTGATTGATATGCATCCTGTCGACGCGCAGAAGGCTCCGCTTGGCACCAACGATCAATGTGCCAACATAACCGGTATATCCCGTCAGGCCCGCGACGAATTCCATTTCTGGCCGCAGCATGTCACCCATCCAGAACGGATGACGGTCGGCGCGGGGCAGGACCGCGAAGTCGATGCCAAGGTGCCCGAATGCGGCAGCGGGGGATGTCGATCCGGTCACGAGCACGCGCACCTACAATCTGCCATTGCCATAATGTCTATACGATTATCCTCGGAGCTGTGGATGTCAAACGAATTCCTGCCGTTAGTGAGCCGATAGGGAGATATCCGACTGGTCTGCGGGCGTGGGTTGTCTGATGTGGTACTCTCTAAGTCCAAATGTCTTTACAATGTGACGTGGTTGTGATTTCCTTTGGCTCCGGACGTGGCTGCAAAAGCGAGGGGATATCGAAAATGGCGGCAAGATCGCTACCGATCGTGGACATGGCTGGCCTTCAGGAGCCCGGCCGCTCGGCTGGGGCGATGGCGGTGGCCGAGGCGGTCCGTGCCGCGTGTGTCGATGTCGGGTTCTTCTACGTGAAGGATCATGGAGTCGATCAAGCCATCATCGACGATGCACTCGACGTCATGTCGACATTCTTTCACATGCCCTCGGAATACAAGCGGCGCTATGCCGTCAACCGGAACCACCGCGGGTTTCACGCGATCGGCGGCGCGATCATGCCGGGCGCGGCCCACGCCGATTACAAGGAGTTTTTCCAGATCGGGCTCGAGCTTGCCGAAGACGATCCGGACGTGTGTGCAGGCGAACCCCTACGCGGCCCCAACCAGTGGCCCGACCAGCCTGCCGATTTCCGAAAGGCAATGTCGGCCTATTTCGATGCCGTCGGCGCGTGCGGCCGGCAGTTGTTGGGGGCTGTTGCGCTGGCATTCGATCTGCCCCGCGACTTCTTCGACTCGCGCTATACGAAGCCGTTGCAGCGCACGCAGGGGCTCTACTATCCCAAACGGCGCGACGGCGGCCCGGCGGATGAATTCGGCCTTGCGCCGCACACGGACTACGGCTGCCTGACCTTTTTGTATCAGCCGCCCCTGCGCCCGGGAGAGGACACGACGGGCGGCCTTGAAGTCCAGACATTCGATGGCGAGTGGATCAGGGTCCCGGCCATTCCGGGCACCTTCGTCATCAATGTCGGCGATCTGCTGCAGCGTTGGACCAACGATGTGTTCCGCTCGACTTGGCATCGCGTCATCAGTCGCAGTGACGGTGAGCGTATATCGATCGCAACGTTCTTCGATCCGGACTTCAAGACCGCGATCGATGCGCGCGATCTGTTTACGGACCCCGCATTCGTACCGAAGTACCCGCCGACGACTTCGGGCGGTCACATCCTCGGGCGGATTGCCGAGTCCTTCGATTACCGCCAGAAACTGAACGCGTGACTGCGTGCGCCTGTCACTTTCCACCTGGCCCGAGGTCGAAGCCTATCTGGAGCGATCGAAGGCGATCATACTGCCCATTGGATCGACCGAGCAGCACGGTCCGACGGGGTTGATCGGCACCGACGCGATGATCGCGGAGGAGATCGCTGTCCGGTGCGGCGCGAAGCTCGGGCTGCTTGTTGCCCCGACGATCGGCATCGGCATGGCGCAACATCACCTGGCGTTTCCCGGCTCGCTGACATTGCGGCCCGAGACTCTGATGGCCGTGCTCGGGGACGTCTTTGCATCTCTGTCGCTGCACGGCTTTGAGCAGATCCTCGTCATGAACGGGCACGGCGGCAATACCGTGCCGATCACGATGGCAGCGAATGCCTTCTGCGCTGAACGAAGCCTCGCAGGCATAGGCGAGGCGCCGCTGATCGATGCGCTGGACTGGTGGACGCTTCCGGGGGTGATCGCCTATTCGGATCGGCACTTCGGGGATCGCGACGGCCTGCATGCAACCGTGGCGGAGATCGCCATCACATGGGCGATGCATCCCGACAAGGCGGACCCGCGCATCCTGTCGCCGCAAGTCGCGCCCGGCTTTGTCGGCATCGGCACGGCTGAGCAATATCGACGGTCCTATCCCGATGGCCGGATCGGTTCTGATCCATCTCTAGCTTCTCCTGCGCATGGAGCAGCCTTGCTCGACACAATAGCCGCAGAAGGCTGTCGATGGATCCAGCAGCGGATGAATTGCTGCGATGATACATGATCATTCTTCCGCCTCGGCGCTCAGCGCCGCTATGGTGAGCCGGGGGTTCTTCAGTGGCTGGCTCACCTATTGGTTTGGACCTGATAACCATTCCGAAGCCTTCGCCGCCAAACTGGCAGCGGTGAAGATCGCGCGGTTGTCGCCCTTCAGGGCCTTGAACCAGCTGGCGAGGTAGCGGGCATGATCTGGACGCGGGGTGACCGACAGGCCAAGTTCGCCGAACAGGAAGGCTGAACCAAGCTCGGCGACCAGCTCCTCCACGACATAGGCCTCGTCGGCGAAGCGCTTGCCGAAGGTGCGGGCGAGACGATGATCCGCCCCGGTCCAGTGGACCAGCTCGAGGAGCAAAATGGTGTACCTGTTCTGCTCGGCGCTGGCGATGGTGGTGGCAAAGAACCGCGCGCGGTAGGGCGTGGTGATCCTGCCGATGGACGGCGTGCAGTGGGCGCTGTCACCGTGTATCCGGATGGCAGCGCCCGTGGCGGCGATGATGGCCTCGATATCAAGGATGGGATCAAGGGCCTCGGCTTCGCCTCAGAACTGTTCTTGACCGGACGGGGCTTTCGCGCTCGACTATCTACCGCAAGATAGCCAAGGGCACATTCCCAAGTCAGGTCCGGATCAGCGTGCACGGCGCAGGCTGGCGCGAGTCCGCGGTCAATCGCTGGATTGAGGATCCAGTCGGTTGGCGACCTGAAAGCGAGGCAAAGCGGTGGTGAGGGTCTGCTCCGGCTTGGCTGCTGGCCGCCAGTCGGACGATTTTCCCGCTGCGAGCGCTGGCACAGTAGCCTGCCCATGCCTCCATGAGCTTGCGCCGCCTTTCGAACCGATCACCACGCCGATAGGCGGCCTCCGCCTTGGTGGTGATCGTATGCGCCAGCACCATTTCGCAGACCTCGTGCGTGAAACTGGTGGTCTCTGAAGCCCAGTCACGAAACGTTGATCGGAACCCGCGCACGGTGCCATCGGACTTCATCCGCCGGAGCAACATTGCCATTGCCATCGATGAGAGCGGAGCCTTGGGCTTTGAGCCAGGACAGAGATAGGGCGGTCGGCCAAGCGCCTGCATGTCCTGTACAATCTCGATAGTACGGAAAGACCAGGAAACGCGGTGTTCGCGTCCTGCTTTCATCCGCTCGGGCGGAATGGTCCAGAGCCGTTTCTCAAGATCGATTTCGTTCGCTTGTGCACCAAGCACCTCGGCAGAGCGCGCAGATTCCATTCGAAGCCGACAAAAGCCAAGGAGAAGACCTTGGCTTTCTCGCGGATTCAGATACAACGCCTTCCATGCCAATGCCCGGTGGTCGAGCTGGGATTAAACCCACTTTTCGAGCGCCGAAAGGCGCACGGGGTGCCGAAATTCCGCGAGGCAACTGCCAAGGTGCTGTCACAGCACCGCAAGACCTGTCGCAACGAGAAACACGAGGCGCAATGGCTGCGAACGCGTGAGGCCGATGGCACCGACACTCTTCGGCGGACCAAGGCGTCGATCATCCACAGGGCAACCGGCAATCGCCGTGCCGTCCAGATGCTCCTCGCCCACACTGTGGTACGAGGACAAGCGGCGGCGTGTCTCTTTCCGGGAAGCGGCAAGCTCGGGTTGCCGAAATAGAGGGAGTGCTACAGGCCGGCTGTGACTTCGCAATGCGACGGTTAGTCGCATACTGACCGCAGGTCGTTCGCCTTCGCGCCAAGCCCCAGGAGCAAATGCCGTTCAATCCGTAGCGAAACGTTCGAGCGCATCGACAAATTCAAGCCGGTAAACGTCACGACCGCTCTCATCCTGCACAATGATGCAATAGCCAAGGTCGAGCCTCCCTTCGAGCACGTCTCCGGCAATACAATCGCGAGCGGACTGGCGAACATGCCTTGGGACGGCTGCGAACGGCAGTTCGACACCTTCGGTATCCAGCAAAATGCTGTCGCGGCTAACAAGGTGCATATAGTAACGTGGCATGCCGGGTCCTCAGCGGCTCACGATCGACACGAGCGCCGCTGTCTGGGAGCCGCAAAGCGTTGATGCTTGCTGTACTCAGGCCGATAAACCACATATCGCGCAATGCGACCACGACATAGGTCACCCAACCGCTTATCAGTGATCGTTCAGCAAGTTACCGCAGGGCCCCGCGGCGGGAACGGACGCGACGTTGACCTGCGTTAGTGCATGAGCTGCGAACGTCGCGAAGTTCATCCCCCTTTCGGGTCAGCCGCTAGTAAGGGGGAGGACATTGGAAGAAGCGGCACCGACATCTGCCAGACGCGCTTTGCCCCTTGACGAACCTCGCGAGATGGCAGATTTTCGGTCGCGAACGTCGGCAAGGGATCGTTGACGGGCACACCATCTGCCACAGCTGTCCCCGCACTGGAATCATGCTCCGCCGTTCCGATGCTCCGGCGAGCCAACAACAGTGCGACCTAAATTCTCCAAGCCAGGTCGTCATCTCCGCACCATGAGTGCAACGACGAAAACGGCCGGGGCTCTGTCTCACATGAGAACGGCCAGGCAAGTGAGAGGCTGACATGGGGCTGATGAACACCGACGAGACCACCCGGATCGACTGGGTCGGCTGCATGACCTATCGCAGCATCGCGACAACGACGCCGAGTGCGGCGGAGTTGGAAGACCTCGTCCTACGGGCGCGCCAGCGCAACCGCAGCTTAGGCCTCACCGGCATGCTGTTGTTCGAGGATGGGCAGTATTTCCAGACGCTCGAGGGGCCGCCTGACGGACTCGATGCCGTATGGTCTTCGGTGGAACGCGATCCGCGCCATCGCAGTATTGAGGTGCTAAGCCAGCATCTCGTTCCGGCGCGGCTCTTCTCCGACTGGGACCTGATGCTTTGCAACCGGCGGGACGAAGCAACCCGGAGCCTGCGCACCCCGGCAACCGTCCCACCTGCTGTCGAGGGCCATCTGCGCCGGATCGTGCAATTGGCGCTCGACGGCGACGACTTGCGACTGGACGCTTTGATTGCCTCGCTTGCGGAAGGTGGTTGGACGAACGATGCGCTTGCTTCGCTACTGATCGAGCCTGCCGCGCGGGCCTTGGGCGACGCTTGGCTCGCCGACGAATGCAGCGAGATCGACCTGACGATCGGGCTCAGCATGCTGCAGCTGGCGGGCCATGCCGCCCGCTATCATGCCACCGGCACCCCGATAGCGCGCGGTAGCCGCTATACGGTGCTGCTCGCTACTGCGCCGGGGGAACCGCATATGCTTGGCACCAGCCTGCTGGCTGACCAGTTCACCGACGCAGGCTGGCAGGTGGACATGGCCTTCCCTGAGAGCGAGGAGGCGCTGCTCAATCAGATCGGGGCGCAGCGCCCCGATGCCGTGGACATCGCCCTTTCCGACGCACTCCGACGCGAGGGGAGCCTTGGTCGTCTTCGGGACGCCGTCGCGCACACGCGCGCCGTGGCTGCCAATTACCCCACGGTGATATCGGTCGGAGGTCGGCTGTTTGCAGAGGCGGCCGCTACAGCCGCGTCGGTGGGAGCGGACCATGCGCGACGATCATCGGCCGGCTCGATCGTTCCCATTGCTGCATTGGTGCGTCGTCGGCACGCAGAGTAGCCCTGCCGCATTGCGCTATCCTGCAGGTGCGGGATCACATATTGCAAGGCATGACCTCGAGCGGCCGCACTGATGAGAAATCCGTTTCGGGAACGGATGATTCCGGACGCGCAAATTGGGCCTTCGGCGCAGTCGAGCGGTCGCTTCTGATCGTGACATCCGGCATGACCTTGATTGCAGCCGGAGCGGAGGTGTTGAGCGTCTACGAGCGCGGCACGATCGGCCTGGCGGACATCCTTCTGATGTTCCTCTACACGGAAGTGATCGGGATGATCGCCGTGTTCTATACCGGCAAGGGCTCCTTTTTCATTTATCCGATCTTCATCGCCATCACTGCGATTGCCCGCCTGATCGTCCTTCAGGGCAAGGACATGGCGCCCGAGAACATCCTGTTCGAGTCAGGGGCCATTCTTCTACTGGGCCTCGCCGCCTTTGTTCTGTCGAAGAATCGCCAGACCTGACGGACGTCAGTTCCTGGTTACAGTCTTCCCAATTCCCGAGGTGACTTGATCCTCGCGCTTCCGGCGCGAGAGTTCGGCCTTCGCGAGCGCCAGATCGCCATAAGCGTAAGGTCCGACGCGATATTCCGGCCGGAGCATCATCGTGATCCCTGAAGGCAAGATATCGGGCGTGGGCGCGATCGACCCTCCTTCGCTTTCCCATGTCTCGTTTTCGGCGATTCCTGTCTCCGGATGATTACCCTCGTAACCTGCAAGGATGATCGTATCGGGTTCTGCCCTCGGTCGAGGATCGGTGTAAGGGGCGGGTCCGTGGAGCGCGCTGATCTGTGCGGCATAGAGCGCCAACTTGGCAGCATCATCGGCATTCATCGATCCGCCCGCAGCAATTTTCATGACAGCAAGCTGGTGTGCGTGAAGCACTTCGTTGAGATCCATTGCGGTAATCCTTTCGGCGAACACGCAAGTCGATATGCGCGACGCTTCGCGATACAATCGACTTTATGGCCAAATCGAAAGTGACGAGAGAGACCGTTATCGACCGTCGGATTCGCAGATTACATCTTGAAGCATACCGGATATGGCCCGTTTTTATAAGGATACAAGGCCGGGGCTTTCTTCATCCGGGAATTCACGCCTGCTTCTGCAATCGCACGATCGCGATTCTTCTGCCTCAGAACCTGCATTCCGTGGGTCTCTGCTAGTGTCCGCAGTGCTCATGGAGGGCGGGTGACAACATGATGATGAGCGGGCTAGATTTTGAAAAAGCGCTGAGACGTTGATTAAAGGAGACTTCGCCCTGCCCGATAGAAATAAATGCACTTCGGTTGTAATCGTCAGCCCGCGTAGCCATCTCAATGTCAGCTACCAGTCGCAATCGACGGTCTCCGCTTCTTACTATCTGAAGCCCTTTCCTTCTGTTTCGCCTCTTAGTCGCAGCCGGGTCGATACTGGCGCGCTGCACTCACGTTCGAAGGAATGAAAGATGGCACATTACGGCAAGATTAAGAGCTATGACAGCAGCTCGGGCACCGGATCGATTTCCCCTGAAAAGGCCGGCGATGCGCTCCGCTTCAAGAAGGCGGACCTTCAGCAGGGAGGCGAGATGCCCAAGGTCGGCCAGCGTTTCAGCTACGAGACGAGCGAGGTCGACGGCGGCAACAAACGCGCTGTGAACCTGCAGTATCAGCAGGGCGAGCCTTCCGATCAGGAAACGCAGGCGCGCGCCCAGCAGGGCTAACGCAGACCAGGGTCGGGGAGCAATCCCCGGCCCTTTTTCAATCATTGCTGGACGAGGTAAGGTTCGCCCCCTTTTTCAAAAGCGAGTTCGGCTTGCCCACTCATCGATTTCATGAGGCCGATGGTTCCGCGATCGCGATCACCGATGACGTTTCCGGCGCAAGCCTGCCCAAAGCCACGTCAGGATGGATAGCCGACGGGCTTACGGAAGTGGTCGCGGGAGGCAGGATGCGCTTCAGCGTCGAACCGGCCCAGATCATCGCTGTCATCGAAAGAGATGGCTTTTTCCTTGTCAAACGCGAGCCTGACTGAGGCTTGGCCAACAATCCTCGTGAGTCTTTCTCGAGCCTTGCCCGGCATGAGATCGCCCATGAGCTCCACGGCAACCAGAGGAACGGCATGAAGACGCTCCGCATCGTGATCGCCATCGTCATTCTTGTGATGGTCGCCTTGACCTGGCAGGTCGGCAGCCTTCCTGGCTGGATTGCGGTGCCGTCGGTCGCTGCGCTGCTTATCTGGGGACTGGACCTCGACTGGCGCCGGAAAAAGAGGGTGGCCGATGCTCGGGCGGCGACGAGGGAGCGCGACGATCGCCGGGCAGAGGAGCGAAGGGATCGTTGCAGGGCAGGTTCCTGAAGCGGGCAAGAACGCAATTCGACCAAACCGCGGGCGGCGCGCGTGGAGTCGGCGCTTGGCTGGCGGCCACTTGGGCGAAGCCGCCGTTGCCAACCTGTGTCTGCCCCTTGACGATGACGGCATCTGCGCCTGTCGTCCTCGCCAATGCTTGGGTGGAACGGTCGCGCTGTGCTACAAAAGTCCATCAAGCTTTGTTCGAGGCTCCATGCAGCCACTCGGACGGGAGAACGAGGTGCCCAAGGCCGACAAGCGCAGCGGGCAGGGTCCTCGCAAGGGTCGGCGGGCAGACTCCGACGCTGCGCCTGGAAACCATCGACAAACTACACCGCAATCTCGGGGCAACGAGGCCGCTGAAGGGGGCGGCGGTGCTTTCCCGATCGTTGGCATCGGCATGTCGGCAGGCGGCCTCGAGGTCGCCACCACATTCCTCAAGGCCATGCCGACCAAAAGCGGCATCGGTTTCGTGATAGTCCAGCACCTCGATCCGACGCGCCAGAGCATGCTCGTGGAACTCCTCAGCCGAGAAACCACCATGCCGGTCGTGCAGATCGAGGACGGCATGGCCGTCGAGCCGAACCGCGTGCATGTGATCGTCCCGGCCAAGACACTGCTTATCAGCGACGGTATCCTCCGGCTGGTCGAGCCCGATGCCCCGCGCGGCCATCGCCATCCAATCGACACATTCTTCAGCGCGCTGGCACAGGACCAGAAGGCCAAGGCGATCGCCATCGTGCTGTCGGGCGCGGGCAGCAACGGCACGGCGGGCCTTGCCGACATCAAGCAGGCAGGGGGTATCTGCATCGCCCAGGACCCTGACACCGCCAAGTTCGACAGCATGCCGCGACACGCGATCGCCTCGACCTTCGTCGATCTGGTGCTGGCGCCCGAAGCCATGCCCGAGGCGCTGCTGCGTTACGCCAGCCATTCCTATGTGGCCTCACCCCGACCGGAGCTCGAAGCAGACGAGGCGCCGCGCAAGTCGGCCACTGGCGTGGACGACATCATTGTCCTATTGCACGCGCGCGCAGGAGCCGACTTCAGCCTATACAAGACCAACACCCTCTCGCGCCGCATCCACCGCCGCATGGGTCTCGCGCAGATGGAGGATCTCGGGCAGTATCTCGCCCTGCTGGCTCGCGAACCGGACGAAGCCGCCGCGCTGGTGCGGGACCTGCTGATCCACGTGACGGCTTTTTTCCGCGACGCCGAGGCATGGGCGGCGCTCGATGCCGAGGTGATCACGCCCATCATCGAAGACGCACACCCGGGCCAGTCGATCCGCGTGTGGGTGCCAGCCTGCTCGACCGGAGAGGAAGTCTACACGATCGCGATGCTCCTCCTCGAGCGATCGGAGGCGGCAAGCAAGGACATCGCCATCCAGGTCTTCGGGACCGACACGGCCGAGCACCACCTGAGCGAAGCGCGCAAGGCGACCTTTCCGGGAAGTATGGTCGAAAGCTTGCCCGCGGCGCGGATCGAGCGCTTCTTCGACAAGCTCGACGACGATTACTACCGGATCAAGCCCGTCGTGCGCGAAAGGGTGATCTTCGCGCCCCAAAACGTGCTGAAGGATCCGCCCTATGCGCGCATGGACCTTGTCAGTTGTCGCAACCTGCTCATCTACCTCACGCCACCGGCACAGGAAAAGGTACTTTCGCTGGCGCATTTCGCGCTGCGCGAGGGAGGGTATCTGTTCCTCGGCAATGCCGAAACCATCGGCCAGCGCGAGCACATGTTCGAATGCGTGTCGAAGCGGTGGCGCATCTACCGGCGCGTGGGATCGGGCCGCTCCTCCATGCTCGATCTGGCTCAGTGGCCGATCCGCGAAGGGCCGCTACGCGGTGTCGATGCGCAGCCGAGGCTTGCCGATATCGCCGTCAAGTCGCTCGCCGACCGCTTTGCACCCGCCTCCGTGTTGATCGACAGCAATTACCAGATCCTGCATTTTCACGGTCTCACCGAGGAATTCCTGACCCAGCCTGCGGGCGCGCCGACGTTCGATCTCCTCTCCCTTGCACGCGAAGGTTTGCGAATGACCGTGCGCAACGCGGTGCACCAGGCGATCGAGACCTCGCAGGTCGTCAAGCTGCGCGGCGTGATCAAGGGCAAGCCGGCCATGGGCGTTCTCCTGACGGCGAGCATCGTGCGCGGGTCGGGCGATACCACGCTGGTGCTGGTCAGCTTTGCACGCACGGATGCTGCCGCGGCCGAAGCCGCGCTTCACGCCGATCCGCCGATGTCGGCAGCGGGGCGCGATATCGAAGAGGAGTTGAGGGCGGCGCGCGAAGACATGCGCGTCACGGTCGAACAATACGAAACCACCAATGAAGAGCTGACCGCAGCCAACGAGGAAGTCACCAGCATCAACGAAGAATTGCAGGCCACAAACGAGGAACTGGAATCTTCCAAGGAGGAGCTCCAGTCGCTGAACGAGGAGCTTGGCGCCATCAATGCGCAACTCGGCCAGAAGATCTCCGAACTCGACGATGTGACCGATGATCTGCACAACCTCCTCAAGGGAAGCGACGTCGCGACGGTCGTTCTCGACATCAATCTCAAGATCAAGTGGTTCAGCCCCCCGATCCAGCAGCTGTTCGGACTGCTCGAGAGCGACGTGGGCCGCCCGCTCGCCAATTTCACACAGCGCTTCGTGTTCGATGATCTGTTGGCGAGAGCCAGGGCGGCGATCGAGGATCTTGCGAACTTCGAGGACGAGGTCCGTGCCGAGGATGGCCGCTGCCTGCTCCTGCGGGTGCTGCCCTACCGGACGCAGGATGGCCGCGTCGCCGGCGCGGTCGTGACCCTCGTGGACATCACCGATCTGAAGGCCAACCAGTCCGAGATCAGCGAAGCTCGCCGCTACGCCGAAGCGATCGTCGAGACCGTTCGCCACCCGCTCATGGCACTGGGCGGCGATCTGCGTATTCGCTCCGCCAATACCGCATTTTTCGAGATGGTCGGCCTGAGCCCTGAAGAGACCATAGATCACCTGATCTACGAGCTGGTCGACGGGCAGTGGAACGTCCCGCCGCTGCGCGAACTGCTGGAAGACCTTGTCCCCGAGCATCGCCGGATCGACGACTACGAGATCAACCTCGGCATCCCGCGGCTCGGCTCGCGCACCATGCTGATGAACGCCCGCTGTATTGCCGACCGTCAGGGCCCGGGGAAACTCGTGCTGCTGGCGATCGAAGACATCACCGAGCGCCGTGAGGCAGCCCGCCATCAGGAACTGCTGGTAGGCGAGCTCAGCCACCGGGTAAAGAATACGCTTGCCGTCGTCCAGTCCATCGCCACCCAGACGCTGCGTCACAGCAACTCGCTCGAAACCTTCGGCGACGCCTTCAAGGGGAGATTGCAGGCCTTGGCCAACGCCAACGACGCGATCCTGGACGGCAGCTGGAAGGGCGTCACCTTGCGGCACACCATCCAGCGCGCGCTCAGGCCGTTTGCCATGGAGGGTCGGATCCGGCTCGCAGATGGGCCGGAGATCGATCTGCGTCCGCAAGCGTGCCTCGCCATCACCATGATCCTGCACGAACTAACGACGAACGCCGTCAAATATGGCGCCCTGTCTGTGCCGAAAGGCGCGATCGACATCGCCTGGCGGACTGAGGCTTCAGGACAGGAGGAAAGCATCTTCCTCAATTGGAGAGAACGCGATGGTCCCGCAGTCGCACCTCCAGCCCGGCAGGGACAGGGGACAAGGTTCATCGAACGAAGCATCGCATATGAGCTGGGCGGCACAGCAAGCATGGCCTTCGACCCGGGCGGATTGCAGGCCACACTGAGCTTTCCGTCCACATCCGCGATCATGCCGAAGAGCTCGCCTGATACCTCAAGGAGGAATGCATCGGATGGCCAATAGCAAATCATCCGCACTTTCCGGCATGCGCATCCTTGTCGTCGAAGATAACTACATGATTGCGCAGCTCTTCAGTGACATCCTGGAGGACTGCGGCTGTGTAGTCATCGGTCCCTACGCAAACGCATCAAGCGGAGCAAAGGCGGCCGAAAACAACAGACTCGACGGTGCAGTGCTTGATGCCAATCTGGGGGAAGGCTCGACCAGTGCTCCGGTCGCCGCTGCCTTGCAGGCAGCTTCGGTGCCGTTCCTAGTGGCCACCGGCTATGGCGCGCTTGCGCTTGCTGACGAAGTGCTCGACCGTGCACCCAGAATCATGAAGCCGATCAACGACGCGGAACTTCAGGCAACGGCGATAGCGACATTCACGCGCCCAAGGTCCGAAGATCCTCCGCACCTTCCTATCGTTGGTCAGTAAAGTTTGAGGCTGCACGATCGATCTACAGCCGGACCCAGCTGGGGCTGGGCGTCTCATCACTCGAATTTGGCACGAGATCTTGCAGGTGTGTTGTCCTATGTGGGATTGCGTGGCGATCGCCGCTGTATTTGGCGAGCACTTGGCAGCAGCCGGGGCTTGCAATGATGTGGCCCGTGGCGCGACCCTTCCTCCGGTTCAACGGAGGCGAAGGAGTCGTGTGATGGAGTACTTTGCAGGGCT
>JAESFJ010000259.1_pt1 | contig 26417 bp, 34 predicted proteins | sample 9266161 | NCBI WGS metagenome assembly JAESFJ01 (sample SAMN14506165, study PRJNA617096) | algae metagenome | isolation source: Calothrix sp. FI2-JRJ7 and co-occurring heterotrophs from granitic desert soil | place: USA: Red Pass Lake area, Fort Irwin, California | collected 2000-06-01
AAAAATACTGAAGATATTGCAACTATTTCTCATTTAGTTGAATAAAAAGTCCTGAATTATTAGTTTTTTTGTACTTCATACAAATGTTCTTTGCAGAGCAGGCGCCTTGGGGTGCGAAATGTGGGTTTTATATTCCTTTCCAATATTGCCTTAACCTCACTTGTATAAGTATCCATACCATTCCACAAAATCCCTGGTAACAAATCACCAAAAGCGTTTATTTCTAAAATCGCATGTTGTTTCCAATCAGGTAAAATCAATAAATCAACTCCGCAGTATAAACTAGACGGAAATAACTTTGCTGCTTGTTCGCAAGTGTACTTCATCGTTTCCCAATTTTCGGCACCGACTTTTTCTAGTAATTCCTCACTATTACCTCTTTCGTTACCCAGGTGTAAATTCGTCATTGGACTTTTGCCCAACCTGACAACTATATGCTGCGCTTCACCGTTGATAACTACTACACGCACGTCAAAACCACATCCCTGTAAACGCGCTTTGGGTAGCCATTCTTCGACCTGCACCCCTTCCGCAGTTAATATATTGATAATATCGGCAATTTCTTCTCTACGGGTATAATTACGAATTTTACGCGAGTTATATAGTAAACTTTCCCCGTTTTCTCGTACTCGTTCAACAGTAGTTATCGCTGACTCAAACTTTGAATTTGCCTGAAAAGCAACAACTCCAGAAGCAGCAGAACCGTGGGAAAGTTTGACAAATACTCGGTCTATCTCCTGTTTTTCCATTTGTTCGCGTAAATGGTCGTAGCTGTAAATTTTACCAAGCGAACGGGGAACGGGAATATTGTGGCGCCGAAATTTTTCGTGACATGCTGGTTTATCAAACATTACAGCAATGTCTTCGGGGTGGTTCATGAACCCCACAGAGTGCGGCATCTGGGTAGGGTTTAATTGCTGTAACCATTGTTGTAATAGATGGCGCCAGCCTAAATACCATTGACGAGGATAACAAATACGTCCTTTATCAAACTCTAAGAAAGCTACTTCAGCAGGACTTATACGCTGGTGTTGTCCGTCATCGGGTACGGCAAAACCTGCGGCAATAATAGCTTTATCAATATCAAAGTCTCTCTCAGGAGAGTCAAAGCGAATGATAGTATTAGGCGCCTTGAATTGTTCTAGGGTTTGTTTGCCTGCAATTAAGTCAGCGTAAGGAATAACGGTAGCAGGTGGTAAGTTGAAATGAGATAGCGCTTGTTGTAGAAAACCAACACGACGATTTTCAGGGTTAGCAATAAGGATGAAGTTTAGCATTTTATGACTTAAAGTTTATTCCCACACCGAATTGTAACGGTCTTCTTCACTTTCCTGCTCCTCTGCAATTACTTGACAATTCAGACAATACAAATTTTCAACAACATCTGAAGATAAGTGATTCCTAGAAACATTAAGCAGATGTAAATTATTAACACCAGGACAACGATACAGTGCTTCTGCACCTTTTGTTGTTAAATTTCCAATTGATAAGTCAAGTATAGCTAGTTGCTCAATAATAGGCGATTTAGCAATAGCTGAAGCGATTTTATCTGTAAAATTATTCTTGTGCAACCCTAAATAAATTAAATTAGGTAAAGAATGTCCAGCAAAAATTCGATTTAAGCATTGCATAATATTAGTCGTATCTAAACTATCATATCCACTGACATCCAATTCTAAATACTCTAGATTTGGAAAATTACTATAGTAAATCTGAGTCAAAGCTTTGCAACTAATATTTTCTGTATCAATGATTAAAGTCTTCAATTTGTTGTGACGTTTTGATTCCAATTGCAAATAATTACAATAACCTTTAATTTCCAGAACTTCCAAATTCGGATATCCTTCTAAAATTAAACTTAAATCGCCTAACCCAAGCCTATATGGATAACAGTGCTGAGATGCTGTTCCAAGATATAAGGCTTTAAGATTAATTAGCTTGTCACGATAATTAAAGAGCATAGTTACAAAATCGTCGAATTCACTATTTACGGAATAAGCATTTGCACGATAATCCGAATTCTCACATATCAATGCCTCTACTTCGTTTACCTTTGAGTCATGTACAATAAGCTTTAATTTCTCCAGATTAACTGCATATGCTTTTGCATCTGCGTTTGTAATTCCAGTTTGAATATCAAAATCTTCTCTAACCCAGTCATCCAACTTAGTACAAGATAAATAGGGGTTATAATCTAGTAAAGCCTCTTTTGCTCTACTATTTCCGCTTCTTTTCAATAACCGTCCAGCAAATAGCTGTACTTTTTGTGAGGAGTCGTCTAATGCTTCAATTACCAAATCTAAACCAGCATCTCCATAATTTAATGCCTCTGATAGTGCCGCAACCCTTACCTCTACATTTGAACTTCCAAGCCGATTTTTTACGCCCTCAAATCCTCCCAACACAACACCCGCAACAGGAGGTGGCGCCGTATCTCCACCAAGTATTACATCAAAATCTCTAGGTTGATTGTCTGCCATTGCTACTTACCACTGCACGACTCTATAGTTAAGATGCCCAAAAACTGGAAGATTATAAAAGGAGACAAAAGAGACAAGGCAGGTATGGAATATTTTCTGTCAGGCGCCATTTATCCCCACAAGTATATATTACGTCTACCAGTACATCTGAATTATAAAAATTAGTTAAAGTTTTTGCTACTGATGATTTAGCTTGTACAGTAGGCGCCTCCATTGTTCCATCCACTCCTGTTTTATGAATACTAAACTTGTTGACTCGCTTGTACAAATCATCGAATCTCTTAGTCCTGAAGAAACTGCCCTTCTTCAAGAAAAACTCAGTGCCGTCTATCCCTATAAACACATATTACAGTTAGCTAGTGCATTTGTATTATAAAAATTAGTTAAAGTTTTTGCTACTAATAAGAAGAAAACGAAAAAACATGAAGATTTTGCTTGCCCTTCTCGTCCTCTGTATTATTCCAAACTGAACCGCGAACGTATGTAAAATGCTATAAATTGTAAACGAAACGTTTCATATTATTTCATCTTAATTAATATCGCTTTTGAGGTAGCTACCTACATGCCATACAGTGCGTTTAGTTTCAATAAAGCCAAAAAGGACTTTAATCTCACGGTTATTGAGAACCAAGATTTATTCCTGAATGTGGAGGTAGTGACACCTACTGACTATCTCAATGTTACCTTGGCAGAGCATATGCCTCTAGTAACCGCTATTAATACGGAAAAAGCACGCTCTGAGCTTGTTATTATGCCAGTAATGATAGAAGTGAGGCGTTACTTTAAATACCAGATTAGTCTTTTTTCTGGTTCAGAGTTTAATGTTGACGCAGAAAAGGGTTTAGAGGGGCGATGTGATTTTATATTAAGTCGTTCCCAAGAACAATATGATATTACTAGTCCTGTTGTAACAATTGTTGAGGCAAAAAATGAAAGCATTAAATCAGGTTTAGGGCAATGCATTGCCACAATGATTGCAGCCCAAATATTTAATCAGCAGCAGGAAAATGCCATTGAGGAAGTTTATGGTGTAGTCACAACTGGAACTGATTGGAAGTTTCTTAAACTCCGTGGGAACACAGTGATTATAGATAAGAGTGATTATTTTATTAAAGAAATAGATAAAATTTTAGGTATTTTAGTAACGACGCTAATGTAAGATACCCATGCTGATTAAAAGTAGGCGCCAATCTACCTGCGGTACACTACATGAACAAATTTCTCTTCCCTCTGTGCCCGTAGAGTCTCTGTGGTAAAGAGGATTACATCACTGCACATCTGGGATAGATATGCTACAAACTCGCTTTACGGTAAATTTATCTTACGCGAATAACGTAAAAAATTTATGTAATGGCTTAATTGTTTTAGTTCAGATTCAGTTAGTTCTGTAAAAGTTTAGCATTACTTATTACTTCCCAAAGGTGCGAAAATCAAATGTAAGCGCTGCAAATCCCTGTTCTGCAAGTTTTTGAGCATAGGTAGCGGGCATTTGTTCTTTGATAGTCATCCAAGCACCCGTAACAACTACTACAGGTAATTTATCACCGACTTTGTAGTTTGCAGGTAAATATAGATTTCCCACCAGCGTTTCCCCTTCACTGGAGAAAGTGACGCGATTATATACCAGGCTTGTAGTTATTGGTAGCTGCGTTCAGCCTTGCTGCACCGGAGGTACTCGCACTATCGGAAATTTGCTGCACTTGTGATAGTACAAGATTATTGTTTTTCCCCAAATTTTGGCTTTGAGCATAAGTGCTACCAGCTAATAAAATTAGAGAAATGGTGCAGGCTTGGATGGCTGTATTCGTCAGTTTCATGATTGTTTTCCCGTTGGTTTTCGTTTGTTAAATCCAATTTAGGGAATTACTGAGGCAATTACAGCCCCAATTCTTGCGCGGTTATATCAAAATCTTGCTATGTTAACGTTTTCGATGTCTATTAAAATTTAGGTGTATCCACCTAGACACAGTATTCCCTGTTCTAGCTGCGAATTAACTCTGAGAGAGATATAAAAATTGTTGGCTGGTATTATGATTTTTGATGGGTTTGAGCAAGGTAATGAGGGGCGCCCATTCTACAATAAAGATATACAAGAGGCGGGCAGGGATGCCCGCTCCACAAGATGAATGCATTTAATTTGATTATTTTTTTGTAGCTACTGACTTTGCAGCGCATTCAACTAAAGATATATCATGTTGGCGATTGTAAGGCGCCTCTACATTATTTTCAGGTTGGACTGTTTTAAGTACTTCAGAGGCACGTTGATATTCTCCTGCTTCTGCGTATCCTTGGGCAAGTGCCTGAATTGCTCTATTTTTAGCTGATTGCGATGTAATAGTATTAATTAAATTTTGTGCTTTATCGTATTGTTTATTACGCGCGTATTCTAAGATTACACTAGCGCGCGCTATATCTTGCCACTCATTACCTTGCATTTGATTAACAAGTTTAATTGCGTCGTCAAATCTTTGTTTGCTGGCATAGGCGCCTGCTCCGAGACATAATATTGTCAAGGTAAATAGAATTGATTTTAGGTTCACTGGTTTTAATTTATACTGTTATCTTTTTACAGTTATAACCTATGCACGTAAATTGCTTAAAGAAAAATAATCAACTGTGTTGTAGATAAGGAATACATCGCAGTAAATCAATAGAATATACGTAATGCTATTTAACAAAAATCTTCAAAACAACTTAAAAAGCTTGGCTCTTGTAGGTTTATTAACTACTACCCCACCCCTGCTTGCACAAATTTGCTTACGCGCGCGGAGTCGTCTCAAAAAACTCTTATTAAAGACGAATTATATTTTGGTTTGTCTAAACCAGGAGGAAAGAAAATATCTGAAGTTGAATGGCAGCAGTTTCTCAACCGTGTCATTACTCCTCGGTTTAAAGAAGGACTTACCGTAATGGATGCGAATGGTCAGTATCTTAATAATTTTGGCAAACTAACCAAAGAAAAAACTAAGTTGATTATTCTTGTGTACGAAACTAATCCAACTAAAAATCAAATGGTTCAAGAAACTATATCTAGCTATAAAAAAACATTTCAGCAAGAGGCTGTATTAAGAGTAACCAGTAATGTGAATGTATCATTTTAATGCACCCAACAATCTGCCACTGTAAGTAATTCAGTACCGAGGTCGGTCATTCCCACTTGTAACAATAATAGACCTGTTGAGACGCATTCAATAAAACCCCATTGCCATATAGCTTTTTGGTCGATACCAGTCAGGGTGCTAAGTAAGGCACAGCGCTCTTGACCTCGATATAAGGCATTACCAGCTAACAATTGGTCACTCCACTCACGCATGGGAATGGCTAGGTCATAGGCTGGTTCCGCAAATAACCCGTCAGGGTCAATAAATTTGTACGTGATAACGCCATTCTCTGGTTCAGTCAGCTGTTGCAAGATGTTAGCGGCATGGGCATCTCCATGCACGAGTACACAATGCGAAGGATTATGCATAGCTTCTCTACTTGCTGCAAACTCAAGCGCTCGCTTAATAAATTTCGCACAGGGTACATTGAGTTCGCTTGCCTTATCTTTAATAAATTGGGCTAACCATTTTGCCTTGTCGGCGCCAGTCATCAAGCCATTTGGCGCCACTAATGGAACCCAGGCAGCTTTTAACGATGTGCAAATAATCTCTATCTGTGCTTGTATAGGCAGGTTTTGGTGGGCAAGAGGCGTACCAAGTCTTTCTACCAAGATGGCGTTTCGCATTTCATCATATTCAAATAATCTTGTATATCCGCGTCCCTGAGCTAACTTCAGTACGTGAGCTTGGCTCATTAACATGCAAGATTCATCGGGTATACCGATTTTTAACACAGCTTGTGTTCCATCCACGCGTACTGCGGATAAGACGAGACTTGCAGACCCTCCATGCAACGGCGCCTCTACACTCAACTGCCAGTTTTGCTCTAATGCACGCACAACAGGCCCCAGTTCTGCCATCCAATTTAGTCCAGCTTCGCCGAGTGCCAGCGCTTTTAATCGCACTTCTTCTGGTAATTGAAACGAAGGTAAAGCCATCACAAAGTACGTAATATTACGGTATTCAGTTGCTATCAACAATAGGTTTATTAACTTCCTTACACTTATCCTCGGCGGCTTTGTAAGCATCAAGGTAAGGTTTGTCACCTAACATTACATCACCGTAATACTCGTATGGAGCGTTGCCATATATAGGTAAAGGGTCATCTTCTGGATAATCTTCCTGTGACTCCTCGATAATTTCCTTTAAGTTTGCCACTGTTATCTTATGTGCAGGAAAATACGATAAATCACTGGTATTTCTGTTGATGTGCGGTAAATTAGGGTCAATTACACTGTCCCCTACTTCAATCCAAGCGTGTTCAACAGGACGATACGGTTGACCCGCAAAAACCAAAAATCCTTGTACGTAAATCGCTTCCTCCGTCGCTAATGCTGCTTTGTAAGCATTATCGAACGGCTTCTTCGATTTACTCTTTATATTTTTAGCGACCTCTAAGGACAGGGCCTCATCTAATCGTTTACTCATCCACAACCAAATTTAAAGCAGCTCCAACATCCTAACATTGAGCATCAGGCTAAGGACATTGAACATTGGATATAAATCTAAAATTATTCACTATTTTTATTTTACTATAAGTTTTATAGTATATATATACTATAAAACTCTACTGTGCCTGTGTGGTAAGATAAACGATTTTTTACCACAGAGACGCAGAGTACACAGAGAGTAATTTCTTTTGTTATGGCATAGCCGTAGGTTGGGTGGAGGAACGGAACCCAACAAAAAGCAGTTGATGCAATTTATCACGAAGAATAACTTTCTTAAGATTTGTGTGGCCAGTTCTTAGAGGGGCGAAAGCAATAAAAAAGCCTTGAATGGGAACTATAGAAACAGTAGAGTGAGTAAAAATATAATGACTAATAACTCTCAAGAACCAGAAAAATTCGATGCAGTCAAGGGTGGTCAACTTCCAGCACCATTTGATGGTGCTGTTTTGGGTGGAATAGAAGGGTTGTATCAACGGTTTGCGGCTGGAGATGAACAAGTACGTCTTAATGCTGTAGTAAATTCCCCCACGTATGGTAATCAAGGATTAGATATTTTAGTCACTTTCCTACGGTGATGAGTGGTACTACCTTCAAGATTCAATCAATGAAGACCAGAGGGACTATGAAGATAAAGAGCAATTATTTTATAAACCGCAATCAGATGATGGAGACGGATATTCACATTACATTATAGCTTTAAGGGAGGAAAAAGCTGATTGGTATGATGGTGCTGCTCCTGAATGGACATCGGTTCATATTTCCAGAGATAAAGCTCTTGAAGCTGCAAACAACTTACATATTCAAAGGCTTTTAGAGATTGATGAGTATGGAATGATTTATGCCCAACCTTTTCATGACAAAGGTCAACTGAGTCAGTGGTGTAAGGATAATGGCTTATGTATCACTAGTAATTTACATGAATATGAAAATGAATATGACTTTCAAATAAGAATTTTTAAATTTTTACAACAAAGCGTTGATATTAACCTTCTTAATAAATTTTGGGAGTTTACTGTGAATAGGCGCCTTGCTTTTGTTTACGAGCGAACGATTGACAGAAAATGTTATCTCAAAACCACAGATAATATATAATTTGCCAGCTTTTGTTGTTTTTGTGGGGACTTTATATAAAGTAGTATTGTAAAGTGATATGGCAAAAAAGTCTAAAAAATCAATAAAATTTGATGCTGTCAAGGGTGGAAAGCTTTCTTCATCAATTAGTGGCGCCGTTTTAGGTTGTATCAAGGGATTGCGTCAACCTGAAGCTTGCCTTGACGAACAAGTAAGTCTTGATGCTATGGCAAATGCTCCAAATTATAGTAATGCAAGGAATAAATAAAACAATTAATCTAGCTTGATTTCCATTGACTAATAACTTATTATCTTTATCTCCAAGATTCTAATAAAAACTTCTTCACCTGCTGAATCCTCAAAAAATCTTTATCACTAGATACAACAGTTAGATTATTTTGTAGTGCAATAGCAGCTATCCAAAGATCATTTTCACCAAAACCTAAATCTGTGATTTTGGTTTTTCGCCTTTTACTTTTATCTTTGGGAGCAAATTCGTTAAATAAAGCAGTTTTGAGTTGACCATATAGCGCTTCTTAGTCAAGCGAGGTACAGATCAAATTGATAAATTTCTTATGTTATAGGCATCCTTGCCCGCCTTTGTGTACTTCATTAGAACGGAAAACGCTATATATAGTGGAGGTCTCTTTTGTTACTAAATACATACGAATATCTTCTAAGAATTCTGCTAACCGAACAAGATTACTCTCCCTTTGCTGAGATTTTTCCATCATAAATGTTAGTTCGCCTTGCACAATTACACAAGTAGCAATATTGTTTTCTCCTACTTGGCTGATACGACGAATTACATTTGGTTCCCCCAAGATAATGGAGCTACAATGATTAGTGTCTAACAAATACATTATTCAAATAAGTCTTCGTCATCAAATTTTGCTCTACCACGAGAATTATATACTGACTGTAAACATTCTTCATAGTCATCGCCTTGCCAAGTTCCAGCGTGTCTAAGTATAGAACGTCCAGAAGCTGGAACGTATGTAATTTTCTCTTCATTAGAAGCTTGTGTCGAATCGTTTGATTGTGTTGATTTTACAGGTTTGGATTCTAGCTCCCTTTTTGCATTATCAAGTTTAATAGAACGAATTAAGTCGAGTGCTTGCGTTAACAATTCAGGCGATAAATTTTCTACTTCTTGTATTAATAATTCTTTACTAGTCATTAGAACCTCTATAAATATCTATATATAACCTTGTACGTGCCTGTAGTGGCTTTTATTCAAACCTTTAACTACTACTTCTTAATTATATCGATAATTTAATCACCGCTTGGTTAATCTTGCCACCTGCTACAAAGCATAGGAGGATTGGTGGGTGCATACCCAGGATATAAAAGCCAAAATTTGTATTATGCTTCGTTGGGTTACGCAAAGCCTTCAGCCAACCTACAATTAAATAGTACAATAAAACTATTTATACTCACAAAGTACTCAGAGTGGACAGAGCAGTATTGCGTGCAAGAGAGATTTTCACATCTGGCTTTTTGAGTGATTTTGCTTATTAGATGGGAATTATAGAAATAGAGTAGCGCGAGTAGCACAATGGGTAATAACTCTAAAGAACCACGAGAATTTGATGCGGTCAAGGGTGGACAAGCTCCACCTCCAGTTGATGGCGTCGTTTTAGGTGGTATTGAAGGATTGCGTCAACGGTTTGTAACTGGGAATGAACAAGTGCGTCTTGATGTTGTGATAAATGCCTTAATATATGGTGATGAAGGTTTAGATATTTTAGTAAAAGCTCTGAAAGACGCATCGCTACAAGTCAGAATCAAAGCTTACCAAATTTTGAAACAGTCAAATCAAGCAGAATCAGAAACTGCTAAAGGATTACGTTTAAATGTGGGTGACAAAATTTACTGTGTGTATCGTTCGTCACTTTCCTACGGTGATGATTGGTATTATCTTGTTGATTCAATTAATGATTATGATGACGAGGATTATTATGATGAAGATGAAAAATACGAACCTTACGAACCGTTATCAAATGATGAAGATGGATATTTACATTACATAACCGATATCAAAGATAATATCAATACTCAAAATCCATATTATTGGGCTGATGATTATAATAAACCATCATTAAATTCTTTTCATATTGATTTAAATCGAGCGGAGGAAACTGCTAAGTATTTGCATCGTCAGCGACTTTTATAACTTGATGGGGAATTAGGATATATTGATTGGCAATTATTTAATGATGAAGAACAATTAAACCAATCGTGTAAAGATAACAATTTATCTCTAAGTTATAATAAAAACGAATACCGTTGGGAATTTCAAGCTCGAATATTTGATGCTATAAAAGAACGTTTAGATATTGAACTTCTTAACAAATTTTGGGAATATACTGTGTCTGGGTGGCTTGCTTTTGTTGTGGAATTGATTATTGATAGAAAGTGTTATTTGCGAGCTAGTTGCTTAGATATGTAGTAATTTTATATTTAAGCGCGTTAACTCTTCTTCTCTTTCTTTGCGCTCTTTGTGTCCTTTGCGGTTCGTTATATAAATTGTAGTTCTTAGAGATTCTTCGCTACGCTCAGAATGACAGTTTGGAATTTTTTTGTTTATTGTACTTTTTAGGGATTCTTCGCTGCGCTCAGAATGACACTTTGGAAATATAAAATAAACCGACACAGGTGAACTGTATCGGCTGTTATGATTTGATATTACATTGAGGCGCCATTGTTTTCCCTTACGCAAAAGCAGATGCTTGAGGTTTGGCGAAAATCATTCTTCCTGCGGATGTTTGAAGTGCGCTGGTGACGGTGACGCGAACTTCACCACCTACAAAAGGACTACCTTCTTCGACGACTACCATTGTACCGTCGTCGAGATAACCGATACCTTGACTTGGTTCTTTGCCTTCTTTGAGTATCTTGATGTCGATGTTGTCTCCGGGCAAGTAACTCGGACGTACTGCGTTAACTAAGTCGTTGACGTTGAGTACTGGTACTTTCTGAACGCTGGCAACTTTAGATAGATTGTAGTCGTTAGTTAACAATGTTCCGTTGATTTCTTGCGCGAACTTGACCAGCTTGGCATCGACAGTCGCTATATCGTCATAGTCTGAGGAATTTATAATTATCCTTTCTGGATAAGTTTCTCGAATGCGGTTAAGAATTTCTAGTCCGCGTCTTCCTCGTACTCGCTTTTGGTCTTTGCTTGCGTCTGCGACTTGCTGCAATTCCTGTAGTACAAATTGTGGTACTATTATGGCGCCTTCTAAAAACCCTGTTTCTAAAAGTGCTTCAATACGACCATCAATAATACAGCTTGTGTCTAAAACTTTTGTACCAGCGGGTTTTAGTGTTCCTTCTACTACCAACGCTCCGACGCTGTTGGGATTAATAAACCGAATTAATCCTCGCCCGTGACTGTCGGCTAAGTTCATACCAGTATAAGCTAGTACAATACTACCGACTACTGCTACCAATGGCTTAATAAACCCAAAGTCAGGAGGTATGGGAAGTAAAAATAGTGGCGCCAGCATTAAGTTAGCAAGTAGCAAGCCCACAATCAAGCCGATTGCGCGCGTTACTATTGCTTCTGGAGCCATATCACGAACTTGGGCTTCGAGACGACGATAACCCGTTTGAATTCTAAGACCAATCGCACCGCCAATAATAGCGGCAAATGCGGCAGTAACAAAGCGTAAAGCTTCTATATTTGAGACTCGACTTAGTGCCCCGTCGGGTAGTAAGTCGATACTAAAGAACCCTACCCCCGCTGCTGCCAGGATGAATGAGAAAATAATAATGGCATCTAGCATGTGGTTACACTGGTTTCCTGGTGTACAACTCAATCGAACTGAGTATTTCTCATTGGTCGCTTGTTACTGATATTAACAAATAACCTCTGACAAAATTTATACTTACGTACTTACTAGAGAATTAAGATAATAGTATGTAAATATATTATAACTGAATAGTAATACTGTTTATATTCTTTATCTTTTTGTTATTAAGCTACAAATAAATGTAAATTTACACTCATATTTCTTGTTTATTTAATAATTTATAAATTTTGCAATTTAATTTAAATTTGATCCCCGAATGGGTAAACCCTAATGGACACAGAAGTAGTTATTTCCAGCATTCCACGGGCAGCTTACGTACATATTCCGTTTTGTCGGCGCCGATGCTTTTACTGCGATTTCCCAATTTCGGTTGTCGGAGATAAGCAACGCGGTGAAACTTCTGCTACGATTTCGCGTTACGTTGAGGTACTTTGTGAGGAAATTGCCCTTACATCAGTACAAAGTCAACCTTTACAGACAATTTTTTTTGGTGGTGGTACTCCTTCGCTGTTATCTACTGAGCAGTTAAAGTGCATCATAGCAATTCTTGACTCTAAGTTTGGTATTTCCACAGACGTAGAAATTTCTATGGAAATTGACCCAGGTACTTTTGATATAGAACATATTGAAGGTTATCGCAGTGCAGGTGTTAATCGCTTTAGCTTTGGAGTACAAGCATTTCAAGAAGAATTGCTACGGTTGTGTGGACGCGCGCATACTGTCTCGGATATTTACGCTGCTGCTGACCTGATACACAAAGTCAATGTTCCTGAATTTAGTATTGATTTAATATCGGGTTTACCGAACCAAACTTTAGAGATGTGGCAAGAGTCTTTAGAAAAAGCTATTTCCTTGGCGCCTACCCATATATCTATATATGACCTTACCATCGAACCGGGAACTGCTTTTGGACGTTACTACCAACCCGGTGATAAACCCTTACCTACGGATGAAGCTACAGCTAACATGTATCGAATAGCACAAAAAATCTTAACAGGCGCCGAATTTTCACATTACGAAATTTCCAACTACGCACAACCCGGACACCAATGTCGTCATAATCGAGTTTACTGGGAAAATCGTCCTTATTATGGCTTTGGAATGGGCGCCGCAAGTTATGTAGAAGGTAAACGCTTTACTCGTCCCCGTAAAACCAAAGAATATTACGCTTGGGTAGAAGCTGGTGCAGTAGTAGATTGCGAAGTAACACCACCATCAGAAGTGTTATTAGATACATTAATGCTAGGGTTGAGGCTAGCTGAGGGAGTTAGTTTAAACAAAATAAAGCAAGAATTTGGCTCGGAGAAAGAAGAAGAGATATTAAAGATATTACAGCCATATATTAATCAAGGTTGGGCTACAGTCGAAGCAGAAAGATTACGATTAACTGACCCCGAAGGATTTTTGTTTTCTAATGTAGTCTTAGCGCGCTTGTTTGAGAAACTCGGAGAATAAAGAAATGTATAAAATTAGTTTTGTCATCGAAAAAGAAGCGCTTGTTAATAAAAAAATGTAAAATAGTAATTAATCAAAGGTTTAAAAATATGACAATTGAAGAGTTAAAAATACAGTTACTACAATTAAATCCAAGCGAAAAAGCAGAGGCAATACAAACTTTAACCAGTAGCCTAAGCAATGGTTCACGCTTAATTACTAAAACTGCTGGAGTGTGTGGTGGCGATGCATGTATTAGTAATACTCGTCTTCCTGTTTGGCTATTCGTTAGTTTACGGCGCCAGGGTGCAACTGATGCAGAAATTTTAGAATTTTATCCTCATCTTACTGCTGCTGATTTAGTCAATGTTTGGGCTTATGCTGAAGCTTTCCCTCATGAAATTGAAACAGCACTTCAAGAGCAAGATGAAGCTATGGAACAAGAAATCTGATGTATGGTAAATTTGTATGCTGACGAGCAATTTCCATTACCAGTTGTAGAATTATTACGTTCATTAGGTCATGATGTTTTGACTGTGCAGGAAGCTGGAAATGCTGGACTTCCTGATTCTGATGTGTTAGGATTTGCAACTAAAAATAAGAGAGTAGTACTAACACAAAATCGACGTGATTTTTTCAGGTTGCATAATCAAAATTCTGCTCACCAAGGTATTATTGCCTGCACCGATGATAAAAACTTATACAGACTTGCTACACGTATAAATGATGCAATTCGTGCAGAAGATACTTTAGAAAATAAGGTAATTCGAGTTAATCGTCCCGCAATATAATAGCATTCCATGACAATAATCTTATACCAATCGAATATGAAGCTGCATACAATTAAATCCCCCCAACCCCCCTTATTAAGGGGGGCTAAGAGTAATAATGTGCATCTTCATATAAAAATGGTATTAGGGAGTAGGCGCCAGTAGCTGTAACTTTATTAGCTCCTACCTCTGTGAACTCTGTGCCTCTGTGGTAAATATAATTACATGTATTGCACAGGTAAGATGCCTGTACTACAACCCATCACATAATTTGGGTTTTTATTATTAACTTTCTTGTAAGGACTCAATCGGTATTGAATTAGATAAATGACTTGGTAAATATTTTTTTAACGTCTCTAAAATTTTATCGGCAACAATCGGTTTAGTCATAAAATCGGTTGAACTAACAACTTTCGCGCGCATTCGGTCGAGTAAACCATCGCTACCAGTCAATATAATTATACAGCGAATTTTAGGTAAATGAGGCACACACATAATGCCCGAATCCTTGTAGAGACGCGATTAATCGCGTCTCTACACGTACCGCATGAACGAGCAATCTGCTGTAGGTGTTTCGGCAAAGCCTGAAATTCTTCGTAATTGCGAACAAATTTCATACCCATTTACAACGGGCATAATTAAGTCTAATAAAATTAATAGCCTACATAAACTTAAGCAACAAGCTGTAGAAATTACTGAGAATGTATGGTGGGCAGTGCCCACCTTACAGCACGAGAATGTATGGTGGGCAGTACCTACCTTACGGCACGATTAACACGGGACATGGGGAAAGATTAATCACCCGGTTGGTGACGCTATCGGTTAACCCTTCTTCGGTTAACCCCATTCCTCGACATCCCATGATAATTAGATTCGCTCCAACTTCATCAGCAACGTCGCAAATGGTAAACGCGGGTTTACCTTCACGTTCGATAACTTCGGTTGGAATGCTTTGTTGTTCAAACACTGCTTTGGCGTTTTCGAGTAATTTCGCTACCGCTTCGGGTGACTGCATTGGGTCTTTTGACTCACCGTCGGTAGTTGGTTCTACCACCGACAACAGCACCAAACGGCTTTTGTACGTTTGAACTACATTGACGACTACATCAGCCGCTTCACGTGCTTCGCGACTTTGGTCGATAGGAAATAATACTGTTTTGAACATAGTGTTCACTTCCGGCCCCCATGACTCGGTACAATCTGGATGGTTGTATTTATTCAAAACATAGCATTCAGGTAATCAGGAGGTTGTGCCGTGTCGAAGAAATCTTTAGCAAATTTATCTGCATCTGACTTGTCTGGTAAGCGAGCATTTGTACGGGTAGATTTCAATGTGCCCCTAGATGATGCGGGCAATATCACGGACGATACACGTATCCGTGCGGCACTACCGACAATTCAAGATTTGGCTGGTAAGGGTGCTAAGGTAATCCTTGCTAGTCACTTTGGTCGTCCAAAGGGTGTTGATGATAAGTTGCGTCTAACTCCAGTGGCGGCGCGTTTATCTGAGTTACTGGGACAAGAAGTCGTTAAGTGCGATGATTGTATTGGTGATGAAGTCGGCGCCAAAGTTGGGTCACTGCAAAACGGGCAAGTATTGCTACTTGAAAACGTTCGCTTCTACAAAGAAGAAGAAAAGAACGATTCCGAATTTGCCCAAAAATTGGCATCAAACGCTGATTTGTACGTCAACGACGCATTTGGTACAGCGCACCGTGCCCATGCTTCGACTGAAGGTGTCACTAAGTATCTCAGCCCCTCGGTTGCTGGATACTTGATTGAAAAGGAATTGCAATACTTAGAAAATGCAATTGCAAATCCTCAGCGTCCTTTGGCTGCTATTATTGGTGGTTCCAAAGTATCGAGCAAAATTGGCGTTATCGAATCTTTGTTAGAAAAATGTGACAAGCTCATCATTGGTGGTGGGATGATTTTCACATTCTACAAAGCTCGTGGTTTAAACGTCGGTAGTTCGTTGGTTGAAGACGACAAAATCGAACTTGCGCGTTCTCTCGAAGCTAAAGCAAAGGAAAAAGGTGTAACTTTCCTACTGCCCACCGACGTAGTTGTTGCCGATAAATTCGATAAAGATGCAAACTCGCAAACCGTCAGCGTTGAGAATATCCCTGATGGCTGGATGGGTTTGGATATTGGCCCTGACTCTGTGAAAGTTTTCCAAGAAGCTCTTGCTGACTGTAAGACTGTAATTTGGAATGGTCCAATGGGTGTATTTGAATTCGATAAATTTGCCGTTGGTACTGAAGCTATTGCCCATACCCTCGCTGATATCAGCAAAAATGGCGCCATTACCATTATTGGTGGTGGTGACTCAGTAGCTGCCGTCGAGAAAGTTGGTTTAGCTGACCAAATGAGCCATATTTCTACTGGTGGTGGCGCCAGCTTAGAATTACTCGAAGGTAAAGTACTACCTGGTATTGCTGCGCTGAATGAAGCGTAAAAGTAGGGTGCGTGACGCTATCAACAATTTTTGGACAACATGAATGTCTAGTAGCGTCACGCACCGCACGCACGAATACCATATGGGGTGGTGGCGCCAGCTTAGAATTACTCGAAGGTAAAGTACTACCTGGTATTGCTGCGCTGAATGAAGCGTAAAAGTAGGGTGCGTGACGCTATCAACAATTCTTGGACAACATGAATGTCTAGTAGCGTCACGCACCGCACGCACGAATACCATATGGGGTGGTGGGTGAAAGCACTTTATCTTGCGTTTCATTGCCTGATTGTAATGGCTTTCACCCACCCTACGCACCGCAATTTTTCTCACCCCCTGGCTTTATCTTATGCAACCAAAATGGCTGAAATGGACGCAAAAGTTACAGGCAATTGCCCAAAGTGGTTTGACTTTTTCAGAAAACCCTTTTGATATTGAAAGATTTAAGCAAATTCGGGAAATTGCAGCAGAAATAGCAGCAAGTTACGCACAGGTAGAAAATCAGTATGTATTAGATTTATTTGAACGTGAAGTCGGGTATGCTACACCAAAAATTGACGTGCGTGGTGCGGTTTTTCACGATGATAAGATTTTGTTAGTTAAAGAAAAATTTGATGGACGTTGGACGCTTCCTGGTGGTTACGCGGATGTTGGAGAATCTCCCAGTGAGTCTGTAATTAAAGAAATTCTTGAAGAGTCAGGTTATCAAACTCGCGCGGTGAAAATATTGGCAGTGTATGACCGTGACCGACAAGGACACACTCCTTTTCCGTATTATATGTATAAATTATTTTTTCACTGCGAATTAGTGGGTGGAAGTGCAGCTACAAGCATTGAAACTGATGATGTTGGATTTTTTGCTGAGGATTCAATTCCTGAACTATCCATAGGGCGAGTTTTACCGCACCAAATTACAAAATGCTTTGAGTATTATCGTAGCCCGCATCTACCTACCGATTTTGATTAAGGAATAAAGTCCTTACAACGAGTCCTTATGACGAACATTTATCTATCGGTTATCCACACAAAGTAAGTTTAAATTGATACATTAATATTATAACATGTAAATTACAGTAAGCAAATGGCGCCTACATTGCTTATATGTTAGTTATATATAAATACAGATGTTCTGACTTTTCAACATGCGGATTTATTCCTGGGTGTGGTAAAAACGGTAGGAACATTATTTATAGACGTTAAACTAGATTAGAAATATAGTTACTTATTTTGAAGCCAACAAACACTACCAAGGCTAGCGTAAATATTAGCAGCAAAACAAAGGTTCTTTTTATGGAAAAATTAGAGAAAAACTTCGATGCCAAGCGTCAACCAGCAAAGCGTTTAGCTTTAACAGGGGCGTTAGCAGCAGGTATGATAATGATGCCTTCTGTGGTAGGTGTGGCACCTGTTATGGCTCAACAGCAAAGGTCAGACAATCAGTTGAGCTATAGTGAACTGATTAAAAAAGCCAATAGTGGGGAAGTAAGGAAGGTTGAACTTGACGAAACCGACCAAACGGCGAGAGTTTATTTAAAGAATCAAAAACCAGATGCACCACCACTACGAGTGCAGCTTTTGAATCAAAACGGGGAGTTGATAGCTAAACTCAGACAAAACAAAGTTGAGTTTGGAGAAGCTTCTTCGGCAAATAGCCGCGCTGCTGTTGGGTTATTAATCAATTTAATGTGGATTTTGCCGTTAGTAGCGTTGATGCTACTGTTTTTACGTCGTTCCTCGAATGCTTCTTCGCAAGCGATGAACTTCGGCAAAACCCGCGCGCGTTTCCAAATGGAAGCGAAAACTGGCATTAAGTTTGATGATGTTGCTGGTATTGAAGAAGCTAAAGAGGAATTACAAGAGGTTGTTACTTTCCTCAAGCAGCCAGAGAAATTTACAGCGGTCGGCGCCCGTATTCCCAAAGGTGTATTATTAGTTGGCCCTCCTGGAACTGGTAAAACGTTACTTGCTAAAGCTATCGCTGGTGAAGCTGCTGTACCTTTCTTTAGTATTTCTGGCTCAGAATTTGTTGAGATGTTCGTGGGTGTTGGCGCCTCTCGTGTTCGCGACTTATTTAAAAAAGCTAAAGATAATGCTCCTTGTTTAATATTTATAGATGAAATCGATGCCGTTGGTCGGCAGCGTGGTGCGGGTATTGGTGGCGGAAACGACGAACGCGAACAAACCCTCAACCAATTGCTTACTGAGATGGACGGTTTTGAAGGTAACAACGGTATCATTATTATTGCTGCTACGAACCGTCCTGATGTCCTTGATGCAGCGTTGTTACGTCCAGGGCGCTTTGACCGTCAGGTAATTGTTGATGCACCCGACCGTAAAGGACGTTTAGAAGTTCTTAAGGTACATGCACGTAATAAGAAAGTAGACCCCGCAGTTTCTTTGGAAGTTATCGCACGTCGTACACCAGGTTTTACAGGCGCCGACTTAGCAAACTTACTTAATGAAGCTGCAATTTTAACCGCGCGGCGCCGTAAAGAAGCGATAACACCATTAGAAATAGATGATGCTATCGACCGTTTGACGATAGGGTTAACTCTAAACCCATTAATGGATAGCAAGAAAAAACGTTTAATTGCTTATCACGAAATTGGACATGCACTGTTAGCGACATTGTTACCACATTCCGACCCTCTCAATAAAGTCACAATTATTCCCCGTTCGGGTGGTGTTGGTGGTTTCTCGCAGCAAATCTTGAACGAAGAAGTTATCGACAGCGGACTTTACACGCGCGCATGGATGAAAGATAACATCACCATGACCTTGGGTGGAAAAGCTTCTGAAGTCGAAGTATTTGGCGAACCCGAAGTTACCGGAGGCGCCAGTGGGGATTTGAAGATGGTGACAAATATTGCCCGCAAAATGGTAACGATGTACGGGATGACAGATTTAGGTTTAGTAGCGTTAGAAAACCAAAATTATGATGTCTTCCTAGGTCGTGACTGGGTAACACGCAACGAATATTCTGAAGAAGTGGCAATTAAAATTGACCGTAAAGTCAGAGAAATTGCTACCGAATGTTACCAAGAAGCGCGTCGAATTATCCGTGAAAACCGCGCATTAGTTGACCGTTTAGTTGATTTGTTAATCGAACAGGAAACAATTGAAGGTGAACAATTCCGTCAAATTGTTGCTGAATATACACAGCTTCCTGAAAAAGAGTTAGCAAAAGCCAGCGTTAACGCTTAAATATGTATGGTGGGCCGAAGCCCACCCTACCTTGATTAATATCCAGAGTCTCGAATAAATTTAGACTCTTGAATATTGATTTGTGTTTGCTGCTGCTTAATCAAAGATGAACCTTGTCTTGCTTGTCTTACACCTGATGGTTGTTGTGCGAACATTGACCGCAGTATAAATGCTGGGTCAACATGATTGCCGTTATATTTTAATCCCCAATGCAGATGGGGACCTGTAGTGCGTCCACTCATCCCAACACGACCAATTCGGACTCCTGCGGGAATTTGCATACCCACCGCTATTTGAATGCCACCTGCACGGTCAACCATATAACGTATACCGTTTGCAGTTTCAACATTTCCTTCCATATGACAGTAAGTATGCTGCCATTGTCCTGATTGAATAACTACATGGGTACCACAGGCGCCACGGTCTTCTACCTTTACAACAACACCTGTCCACCAATTACGAATATAACTACCTCGCGGCGCCGCTATATCTAAACCGCTGTGAAACTCCCAACCACCTCCACCTGTTGCGGAAGGACGGTAGCCAAAAGGGGACGTATAAGCTTGAAAATTTTCTACTGGAAATGAAGCTGCTCGCCAGTTAGAAGTTGCCATTGCGACTTCTTGCTTAGGAAATAGAATGACTGAGACTGCCAGACTCAATCCTAATAAAAATAAGATGGCTCCAGTTTTTAATGTTTTTTGTAGCCGTCTACTCATCCGAAGCTTCCTCAACGCAATTAGGTTTAGTTGGAGTTTTATCAGTATTAACACTATTTACAAAATTAAACATGTATTATTTATACAGAAATTTATACTATTGTTATTTATGTCCAATCTAGCTTAACAACTAAAAAGCTCATTAGCCAAAGTATTAAAAATATCAATAGCAATAATTTTAGACGTAGTGAAAACTTCAATGTTGCCAATTGCCAAAAAATGTTAACTTAAGTCTTAAACTTCTAATAAACGCTCGTTATCCTTGCCGCTCATCCTCAAATCATGCTCGAAATATTACCTTTTAGCTTTGAGATAAATACAGTTGCCATTGCAGGCGCCAGTCTGTGGTCATTAGCACTATATCTAGCTTTCTCCAACCTCAGAGACAAAGTTACAGATTTACTCGACCGCTGGTTTAACTTCGCCGAGGGTTTCCTTTATACCAGCAAAGAAGAATTCGAGAAAACTCGCAAAGCCAGAGAATCACAAAACGCATTCTACGCTTCGGTGTTTAGCATCGTGCCGTTCCTCATTTTTGGCGCCATCGCAAACTGGCTTCTCGACCTTGGCTTAGGAGGAAGCTGGGGCATCAGTACTGGAATACTAGCCTGTATGGGATGCGGAGTATACGAATTAGGCAGAAGAGACGGACAGTCAGAAGAGTAGGGTGCGTGACGCTATTAACAATCTCAAAACGAAGTCAACAATCTAGTAGCGTCACGCACCTTACAACATTATTTCCTCCTGCACGATACTTGCTAATTTCTCAGCAGCACCAGCTTGACCCCTCGCATTCCGTAATTTATTTCTAACTTCCTCTAACTTCTCAGGGTTATCTAAATAATCTAAAACCATATTCGCCACATCTTGCGGTTGAAGTTTCCCGACTAATTCGGGGACAATTTCTTGTTGTGCCCAAATGTTAGGCCATGCGAGTAAACCCTTTTTCCGCAAAAACCACCAATTAATTAACTTAGCAAAACTAGACCCAACACCTGGTAAATTCGCGAGTATGCCAAGTAAACCATCCCACGAACGCATCGCATCAAGTTGCTGAGTTGGTAATAAAACAATCATTGGCACAGCTAGCGAACCAAGTTCTGCTGTATTGGCGCCTACCGTAGTTAAACAAATGCTACACTGCGCTAGCAAATCATAAGCTGGATTTTGTTTGTATAGTTCAACACATAAGCCATTTGCTGTTTTTAAAATTGAACGTTCAGATGAAGTAGTAACAAGAGAGGCGCCTTTAAAGTCAAAATATTCAGCAACAGGATTTTGTTCCGGGTCAGCAAAACTTGCCAAAGTTTGTAAATCTAAAGTTGGTGCCACAGGAATTATAAATTTTATCTCTGGCTTTCGCTCGTGTACATATTCAGCAATTGCCAGCGTTAAAGGAACACCCTGTGCCAACTTCGCAGCTTTAGAACCAGGAAGAATCCCAATAATTAAAGAATCAGTATTTTTGTGAATTTGATTATCATTATTTATTGCACCAGCTTCCGCCATTAAATCGCCGACTACAGTAAACTTACTCGCATATTTTGACGATTTTGGCATAACTTCGGGTTTCATCACACCAAATCTATCGATTAAATTATGCCAGCGCCCGTCCCACTCAGCATAAACAACGGTTTTATATCCTAATCTCTTACCGATTACAACCGGGAAAAATTGATCCCCGCCCAAAAAAACCACAACACCCTTATTTCTCCAATCCCAATTTTGGGCAGTTTTACCGCGCAGCAAAAATGGAAAGAAATACTCGGCGCCTTGTACACGGTCAACTTCAGGATACGAGCGTGCGATATCAACTTCTTTACCGCTAGCATTCGGGCAAGGTGACAGCACTACCGATATACGAACTTGTTCACGGTCATCACCAAGAAGGCGCCGTAATGCCTTCACCACAGGACGCACCCAAGTAGTCACCTCACCAGGGCCATTAGAGAGAATCAAAATATCTACTGGAGTCATTACTAAATAATCAAGAATTATATCTAAACAATCAAGAGGTATATATCACACATTTTGTTTCAACCATCCCAAGAAACCCGGTTTCTTCACCACTAAGCACAACAATCTTGATATTTTACCAACAGAAACCGGGTTTCTCACTGAACATGATAATCATGCTTAATCTATAAAAATTGAATTGATATTTTAGTTAAATTTTTGGGCAACATATGATACAGAGCTTATAGCAAGCTAGAAACTTGGTTAACCCAGCATCCTGTCTAACAGGATACATTTATAGCAGAGTCAGATAAATGCGCGAATCTGTAATTTACCAGGACATACAGCAAGAAAAAGCACTATCGCTTGTTATGCGCCTTCTTCAACGTAAAGTAGGTACAATTCCTCCTGTACTACAACTGCATATTCAAGCTTTACCATCAACGCAGTTAGATGACTTGGCAGAAGCTTTGCTTGATTTTACTGCTTTACAAAACCTAGAAACTTGGTTAACCCAGCATCCTGTTTGATAAGCTCTCATAACCTTACTTGACAGGAGGGAAGAACAAGACTTTTTAAGTATCCCTGGCAACAGTCAGATGTTATATTAGGATTACATCAGGAAATTTTTTGTGCCATTAAACTTGGGGAGCTGGCGCCAATTTTAAATTTATCTTACTCCCCTCTCTGCGTACTTTGTGCCTCTATGGTAATTATCTTTACCACCAAAACTCATAACGTCAACCAAAAGATTCCCGTTTTTACACAAATTGACGGGAATCTTTTTGTCAAGTAGCCTAAATTTTAAGTTTTATATTTTTACTGGTGTAATACTGATGCAATAACTGATGTCTATCAGGAGATAGTTCTATTTAAATCCAACGATACTTAATTAACAGAATTAAAAATTACTAAGTATTTAAGGAGCTTAGACCATAAGTGAAAGTTAGTAATCCTTTAGAACAAGTATTATTGGAGTTTAGTAAATGGTTACAAGACCTATTGAAAATACAGGAAGTTGTACCATTAATGACATATGACTCTGCTATTAAATATTTTGTAACAGACCGTCCATCCGATTCAAGAGTCAAAAAGGGGGCTATTTTACGCCAACCTCATAAACAAGGTTATCATCTAGCCCAAGTATTCCTCGATAGTACAAACAGTGTACTTTGTTTTACTAATGGAAAACCTTATGGTCGTCAATTAGTCGCTAAAGAATTAGATGAAGAGCTGAAAGAGATTTTTGGTAACAAAGATTTAATTATTGTTGAGTAAAAAAGTATGTTTGATCCAATTTCGCTTTTAATTGGTGGCGCCATTGCTGCAACGGCAATCTTTACAATTGTATATTATGCCTATCTCACTTGGTCGATAATTGTTGATTGGTTTCAAGATTATGAACATCTTGCTGTTCAGCCTAACAATGTAGCTGCAACAATCAAAACAAGACTTGATAGTGGAGAACATGCTGTTGTACAGGGGATATTTGATAGAAGAACTAGTGAAGAGATAGAAGCACGTACTATTACTTATGATCAACTAGATTCTCAGATTCAAAATGCTCACCGAAATAGTGAAGTTGTTATCTGGGAATAAAATTACAGGTATTTTTTATTTAACTAGGTAAAATGGAAGCATCTCAAAACATTTTAGTTCAGGGTATACCCGATAATGTATCTGAAGACGTAGCTGCTCTTTTTCGTTCCCGAATTTTGAACGCTGCAAACAAATTCATTGATGAAACGAATTTAAATAAATTCAGTATTACTGTCACTACTGCTTCAAAAATTACAAATTTCAACGAAAATGATTCTACGAAATTTACTGAGAATAATAATCAAAGACAAAATTATGATTTAACGGTTGAAGAGCGTGCTGATAAATATAAAGCAGTACAACCGCTATTTGATTTTGAACAGTTGGTTATCACCGAACAAGTCAAAGATGACCTTTTGCTAGCTGTTGATCTAATTCAGTTAGAGTCTAAAGTTTTTGATGATTGGGGTTTGAGGCAAATAGAGCCTTTCCCACGCACTGCACTAAATTTTTATGGTTCACCTGGTACTGGTAAAACTCTATCTGCCCATGCAATAGCTTCCAAAATTCAACGACCAATTTTAGCTGCTAGTTACGCTCAAATTGAGAGTATGTATCATGGAGAAGGTCCAAAAAACCTTGAGGCAATTTTTTTAGCCGCAGAGCGAGATAATGCTTTACTATTTATAGATGAAGCTGATTCTTTGCTTTCAAAGCGACTTACTAATGTTACGCAGGGTTCTGAGCAAGCTATCAACTCGATGCGTAGTCAATTATTGATTTGTCTGGAACAATTTTCTGGAGTTGTAATATTTTGTACCAATCTTGTTGAGAATTATGATAAAGCGTTTGAAACACGAGTACGTCATGTGCGTTTTTTAATGCCAGATTTTACTTGTAGAAGAGAAATTTGGAAAAGACATCTTCCTAACAAACTACCGCTATCATGTGATGTATCTCTTGAAATACTTGCTCAAGTTGAAGATGTCTGTGGACGAGATATTAAAAATGCTGTTATTGATGGTGCAATGAGAGTTGCAAGAAAAGGCAAGCAAATCGTTGAGCTAAGTGATTTACTTGAGTCAATCGAGAGAATCAAATCAGCAAGGATTAATGTTACAGAATCAAAAAAATTATCTCCACAGGTAAGAGAACAAATTAGTCAGCAGTTAAAAAGCGCCATCGCTTGAAGTTTACGGTTTGTGAAGACGAGGGTAACATCTCATTTTTTCTCTTTTGTTGCCACATTTAAATTTCATATTCCACCATACTTCTGAAAGGCACCAATCCAGAACCAGATATACAATAAAAAAGCCAAAGTACTTGTTCTGAAACTTCAAATATTAACTAAGTGCAAAAAAACTTTACTATGAACATCAATCAAGATAAATCTCAAACTTCGGAATTAAAATCAGAAGAAACAAATCAAACGGCGCCAGGAATAAACCAAACGGTGCCACGAATAAAGCAAACGGCGCCAGAAGCTAAAAATATCTTATACCAATTCTGCATAAAGTTGCGCCAAATAAATCCCGTAGAGATTGACATGTCAATCTCTACAGTCAGGGATAAAGCGCATCTTCATCGAGAAACGGTATTACAATCGCTGTTTTCACGTTTAAAACAACTTATTGCTGTCTTTAAACCGAATTCTCCATCAAAACCAGTTGATAATGTAACTTATCCTGACAAAACGGATCGTATTCGTGCTATCAGTGATTTGATTAAATCTGCATCCGGTTTTATTTGGCTTGGTGTTGTTCTCATAATCATTCTTCAACTATGGGGAAATTATTCTCTCCATAATATTAGCCATTCATCAAAACCTAAACCAGATCTTGTCACTATAAAAATTCCCGAACAAAAGCGCTCTCAGATATCTGCTGATGTTTCTACTGCTCTTGGTAAAGCACTAGTAAGTGCTAGAGCATCTGCATCCAAAAATTTAGAACAATGGGATACGGAAGTAATGGAGCGTGTAGATCATCCTTTTTTAGATTGGTACTACAACTATTTTAACCAGTTCGGTATGGGTGTAAAAGCTATTTGGGTAAATATTAGTAGTACTCCTGAACAGAACAAAGCTGAAAAATTAATTGGTGATTTCCAAAAAGAATTTGCAAAGCAGGTGTTCCAACCATCATTAATGCAACTCCAGATGGAACGTTTTACAAGAGAAGCTGTTGAAACGTATGTATCCCAAGCAAATCAAAATTTAGCAGGAGTGCAAAGTCAGTACGAAATTCCACAACCTGCTTGGGAAAACTTTCTAGAAGGTCTAGGTAACACAACATACCCCTCTTCTGTCACTCTCCGAATTCAAGAAATAAGAAATAACCGGATTAACTAGAAGAACAAAATGGTTGGTATTGATTGATTAGACTAATTAGATGATTGAATCCGAGCATTAATTTAGAAT
>JAESFJ010000260.1_pt1 | contig 25775 bp, 20 predicted proteins | sample 9266161 | NCBI WGS metagenome assembly JAESFJ01 (sample SAMN14506165, study PRJNA617096) | algae metagenome | isolation source: Calothrix sp. FI2-JRJ7 and co-occurring heterotrophs from granitic desert soil | place: USA: Red Pass Lake area, Fort Irwin, California | collected 2000-06-01
GCGAGGGCGTCCAACAGGCGCTTCTGAAGATCATGGAAGGCACGGTTGCATCCGTTCCGCCGCAGGGTGGCCGCAAGCATCCGCAGCAGGAATTCCTGCAGGTGGACACGACCAACATCCTGTTCATCTGCGGCGGCGCCTTTGCCGGCCTCGACAAGATCATCTCCGCCCGCGGCGAGAAGACCTCGATTGGCTTCGGCGCGACGGTCACTTCACCGGAAGACCGCCGCGTCGGCGAAGTCCTGCGCGAGCTGGAGCCGGAAGACCTGGTCAAGTTCGGCCTGATCCCGGAATTCATCGGTCGTCTGCCGGTCCTGGCAACGCTCGAGGATCTCGATGAGGACGCCCTGATCCAGATCCTGTCGGAGCCGAAGAACGCGCTCGTCAAGCAGTACCAGCGCCTGTTCGAGATGGAAGATGTCGAACTGACCTTCCACGAGGACGCTCTGCGCGAAATCGCCCGCAAGGCGATTGTCCGCAAGACTGGCGCCCGCGGCCTGCGCTCGATCATGGAGAAGATCCTGCTCGACACGATGTTCGAACTGCCGGAGCTGGAAGGCGTTCGCGAAGTCGTCATCTCCGACGACGTCGTCAACGGCAGCTCTCGCCCGCTCTACATCTATGCCGACCGGCAGGAAGAGAAGGCAAACGCTTCCGCCTGATCCTGGCCCCTGGCAAAACTGTTGAAGAGCCCGCCTCAACGGCGGGCTTTTTCTTTTGCCGCTAGCCTGTGGTTTTTCCCGTTCAAAGCGCCATATTTCGCGCAATCCTCTGTTGTCAGGCCTACCGATTGGGCTAGAACAGAGGCGAGAGTGAACGCCAGTGTGCTGCGTTGCCGTCACCGCGTATCCGCGTCCCCGTTGAGACCATGCCTTGTTCTCCGCCATCCCGGCGACGAATTGACGCGCATGGTTCGCATCAGGTCCGGAAGCTAGTGTGATTGCCGGGAAGCTTTGTCATGCTGGTGTCACAGATTCGGGCAAGGCCCCGGCGGCAGGCTTGAATTGGCGGATGTTCCACTCCACTTGTTGGAGGAGCAAGAAATATGCCTGACGCCTCTTCTGGGTCGGCATGGTGTTCCGGTTTCCCCGGGACGTTGGAAAGGAAGTGAAATGACGAATACGTCAGCTGCAAACGAGGCGAACACCTATCCGGTGCTTCCTCTGCGCGACATCGTGGTGTTTCCGCACATGATCGTTCCGCTGTTCGTCGGCCGTGAGAAGTCCATCCGCGCTCTGGAAGAGGTGATGGGCTCCGACAAGCAGATCATGCTGGCCACGCAGATCAATGCGAGTGACGACGATCCGGCGCCGGACGCCATCTATGAGGTCGGCACCGTCGCAAACGTTCTCCAGCTCCTGAAGCTGCCCGACGGTACCGTAAAGGTGCTGATCGAAGGCCGCGCCCGCGCCAAGGTCGAAAGCTACACGTCGCGCGAAGACTATTACGAAGCTAAGGCGCGTATCCTTGCCGAGCCGGCTGAAGACGCTGTCGAGATCGAGGCTCTGTCCCGCTCCGTGGTCTCGGAATTCGAGAACTACGTCAAGCTGAACAAGAAGATCTCGCCCGAGGTCGTTGGCGCCGCAAGTCAGATCGAGGACTACTCGAAGCTCGCAGACACCGTTGCATCGCATCTCTCCATCAAGATCACCGAAAAGCAGGAAATGCTCGAAACGGTGAGCGTGAAGACGCGTCTCGAAAAGGCGCTCGGCTTCATGGAAGGCGAGATCTCGGTCCTGCAGGTCGAAAAGCGCATCCGCTCGCGCGTCAAGCGCCAGATGGAGAAGACCCAGCGCGAGTACTACCTCAATGAACAGATGAAGGCGATCCAGAAGGAACTCGGCGACGGCGAAGACGGTCGTGACGAGATGGCCGAACTGGAAGAGCGCATCGCCAAGACCAAGCTTTCCAAGGAAGCCAAGGAAAAGGCCGATGCGGAGCTGAAGAAGCTGCGCCACATGAGCCCGATGTCGGCGGAAGCCACCGTCGTGCGCAATTATCTTGACTGGCTGCTGGGTCTGCCCTGGGGCAAGAAGTCCAAGGTCAAGATCGACCTCAATGCGGCCGAAAAGACCCTCGACGAGGATCACTTCGGTCTCGACAAGGTCAAGGAGCGCATCGTCGAGTATCTCGCCGTCCAGGCGCGTGCGACGAAGCTGAAAGGCCCGATCCTGTGCCTCGTGGGCCCTCCGGGCGTCGGCAAGACGTCGCTTGCCAAGTCGATCGCCAAGGCGACCGGCCGCGAATACGTGCGCATGGCACTCGGCGGCGTGCGTGACGAAGCGGAAATCCGCGGTCACCGCCGTACCTATATCGGCTCGATGCCCGGCAAGATCGTGCAGTCGATGAAGAAGGCCAAGAAGTCCAACCCGCTCTTCCTGCTCGACGAGATCGACAAGATGGGCATGGACTTCCGTGGCGATCCGTCGTCGGCCCTGCTCGAAGTGCTGGATCCCGAACAGAACTCGACCTTCATGGACCACTATCTCGAAGTGGAATATGACCTGTCGAACGTCATGTTCGTGACGACCGCCAACACGCTGAACATCCCGGGTCCGCTGATGGACCGCATGGAGATCATCCGGATCGCCGGCTACACCGAGGATGAGAAGCTGGAGATCGCCAAGCGGCACCTGCTGCCCAAGGCGATCAAGGAGCACGCGCTGCGCCCCGAGGAGTTCTCTGTCTCCGACAAGGCGATCCTGACGGTCATCCAGCAGTATACCCGCGAAGCCGGTGTGCGTTCCTTCGAACGCGAGCTGATGAAGCTCGCCCGTAAGGCCGTCACCGAGATCATCAAGGGCAAGGTCAAGTCGGTCGAAGTGACCGAGAAGAACGTCTCGGATTACCTCGGCGTCCCGCGCTTCCGCCACGGCGAAGCCGAGGGCGAGGATCAGGTCGGCGTCGTCACAGGTCTCGCCTGGACGGAAGTCGGCGGCGAGCTTCTGACGATCGAAGGCGTCATGATGCCCGGCAAGGGTCGCATGACGGTGACCGGCAACCTGAAGGATGTGATGAAGGAATCGATTTCCGCAGCGGCATCCTATGTTCGCAGCAGAGCCGTCGATTTCGGCGTCGAGCCGCCGCGCTTCGACAAGTCCGACATCCACGTCCACGTTCCGGAAGGTGCGACGCCTAAGGACGGCCCGTCGGCCGGTATTGCCATGGCAACCGCCATCGTCTCCATCATGACCGGTATCCCGGTTTCGAAGGATGTGGCGATGACGGGCGAGGTGACCCTGCGCGGCCGCGTCCTGCCGATCGGCGGTCTCAAGGAAAAGCTGCTCGCAGCGCTTCGCGGCGGCATCAAGAAGGTGCTGATCCCGGAGGAGAACGCTAAGGACCTGGCGGACATTCCGGATAACGTGAAGAACAACATGGAGATCGTTCCGGTATCGCGTATGGGCGAGGTCATTCGCCACGCTCTGGTCCGTGTACCCGAGCCCATTGAATGGGACGGAACCGTTGAAACGCCGGCCATCGGCGTGGTTGACGGCACCGATGAAACCGGTGCAACGGTCGCTCACTGAGGCATTTCTGCCATAAGTGAGCCACAAAGCTTCAAAACCGACAAAAAGGCTGGCAATTTTGCCAGCCTTTTTTGTGAAAAGCCGCTTAAAAGGCTTGTTTTCCGGGGCTTTCGGGTGCTTTTGAGTTGCGAAGGGCAGAAGCTTTCGTATTCTCCGCCCGACTTAATCATTTGAGTCGTTTCATACCAATCAGAAAGGGTGGAAACATGAACAAGAACGAACTCGTATCCGCGGTCGCCGAGAAGGCTGGCCTCACCAAGGCTGACGCTGCCTCTGCCGTTGATGCCGTTTTTGAAACGGTCCAGGCTGAACTGAAGAACGGCGGCGACATCCGTCTCGCTGGCTTTGGCGCCTTCACCGTCGCCCGTCGCGAAGCCTCCAAGGGCCGCAACCCGTCCACCGGCGCTGAAGTCGACATCCCGGCTCGCAACGTTCCGAAGTTCACGGCCGGCAAGGGCCTGAAGGACGCTGTCAACAGCTGATCCGTCGTGACCGTCGCCACCCTTCGGTGCCGATGGTCAGCTGACACCCTGGTGAGCCCGGCCCTGTGCCGGGCTTTCTTTTTGCCCATCTTGCGTTGCAGCAGGACGTGTCATATCTCTGTCACGCCGGGTGTTCCGGCATTCGTTCTCAGGGCGGGGTGAAATTCCCCACCGGCGGTAAAGGGGAAGCCCCAAGCCCGCGAGCGCCTGCGTTTCTTCAGGGAAGGGCAGGGTCAGCAGATCCGGTGTGATTCCGGAGCCGACGGTTAAAGTCCGGATGAAAGAGAATGAGGTCAGGTACCGCTCTCCTTCCGCCTTCCGCGGATGGTCTGGCGTTGCTGCGCAGTGCCGCGCCCGACCGGGAGCGGCTTTCGTCGTCCTCATCTGTCCTGGTTTGTGTTGGTCCTTTGGAAAAGGAAAAATGACATGAATCAGAGCTCCGTTTCTGTTCTGCGCTCCCGGGCCGTTGTCGGCGCCGGTTTCATGGTTCTGGCTGGCATTGCATTTGCCATCCTCAACGTGGTCACGCAGTGGCTGGCTATGACGCTCGGCTTCCCGCCGGCCTCGACCGCCTTCTGGCAATATGGCTTTGCGCTTGTCCTGTCGCTCCCCTTGCTCTTTCGGCTTGGCCTGCGGGCCATGAAGACGGCCTATCCGGTGCGCCACATCCTGCGCGTCCTGCTTGCCGCCTTCGGCGTCCAGGCCTGGGTCACCGGCCTCGCCACCGTACCGATCTGGCAGGCCATCGCGCTTGTGATGACCTCGCCCTTCTTCATCATCATTGGCGCGCGTCTCTTCCTCGGCGAGACGGTCGGTCGCGATCGCTGGCTGGCGACCCTGACGGGCTTCGTTGGCGCGATGATCATCCTTCAACCCTGGTCGGACTCGTTTACCCTGGCAGCGCTCCTGCCGGTGCTCTCCGCGCTGCTCTGGGGCGGCTCGTCCCTGATCATGAAAAACCTCACCCGCTACGAGGCACCGGAGACCGTGACCGTCTGGCTTTTGGTCCTGCTCACGCCGATCAATGCGGGCCTCGCAGTAGCCGGTGGTTTCGCCGTGCCGGAAGGGCTTACCCTCTGGCTACTGCTCGCCGCCGGTCTCCTGACGGCTCTTGGCCAGTACCTGCTGACGCTTGCCTATAACGCGGCGGATGCGGCTTACGTTCAGCCCTTTGATGACCTGAAGCTGCCGCTCAACGTCTTCGCCGGCTGGATCGTCTTCGGCTATGCGCCGAGCGGTTATCTTTGGCTGGGCGCGCTGCTTATCCTCGGCGCTTCGCTGTTTCTGATGCTGCGCGAGGCTGGCAAGGAAGTCTCGCCGGCTTTGTAACCAGGTAAATGTCGGATCGACATCAGACTGTCATCCGACTGTCACCGGACTGCCCCAAAAACCTTTTGTTCCATTTCTGGATACTGGAGGTTTCCCGATGACCCATGGTCTCTCCCGCGTCGCCCTGACGGCGGCGCTTTTTGCATCTGTGGCCCTGCCGGCCGCTGCCGAACAGGTCTTCAACCGCATCGCTACTTTCCCCGTCGCCGCCAATCTGCCGGCTGACAAGGAGAAGCTGTCCGCCACCTCGGCCGAGATCATCACCGCCTCGGAAGATGGCAACACGCTGATCTATTCCGACAGCCCGCTCGGCGGCATTGGTTTCATCGACATCACCGACGCCCGGGCCCCGAAGGCCGCCGGCGCCCTGATGATGGACGGAGAACCGACTTCCGTTGCTGTTGCCGGCGGCAAGGTCCTCGTCGGCGTGAACACCTCCGAGAGCTTCACCAGCCCGTCGGGCAAGCTCGCAGTGGTCGACATCGCCTCCAAGGCTGTCGAAGCAACCTGCGACATCGGCGGCCAGCCCGATTCGGTTGCCGTCGCGAAGGACGGTTCCTTCGTGGCGATCGCCATCGAAAACGAACGTGACGAAGACGTGAACGACGGCGCCCTGCCGCAGATGCCGGCCGGCGATCTCGTGATTGTCGCTCTCAAGGACGGCGTCGCCGATTGCGGCACCATGAAGCGCGTTGCACTGACCGGTCTTGCTGAAGTCGCTCCGGAAGATCCGGAGCCCGAATTCGTCGCCATCAACAGCCTCGGCGAAATCGCCGTGACGCTGCAGGAAAACAACCACATCGCGATCGTTGACGGCAAGTCAGGTGAAGTGAAGGCTCACTTTTCCGCAGGTACAGTCGACCTGACCGGCATCGACACCAAGTCGGATGGCGCCCTGAAGTTCACTGGCACCAAGGAAGGCGTTCCGCGCGAGCCTGATGCCGTGAAGTGGCTCGGAGACGACCGTCTTGTCGTCGCCAATGAAGGTGACTGGAACGGCGGCTCGCGTGGTTTCACCATCTTCGACAAGACCGGCAAGGTAGCCTACGAAGCCGGCGCCTCGCTCGAGCAGGCCATCGCCCGCATCGGCCACTTCCCCGACAAGCGTGCGAAGTCCAAGGGCGTCGAGCCGGAAGGCCTCGAAGCCGCTGCTTTCGGTGACCAGAACTACTTCTTCGTTCTTTCCGAGCGCTCCTCGATTGCCGCTGTCTACAAGGACACCGGCGCCGAGCCTGAACTCACCCAGCTTCTGCCGTCTGGCGTCTCGCCGGAAGGTGCCGTCGCTATTCCGTCGCGCAACCTGCTCGTCACCGCCAACGAAGTCGATCTCGGTGAAGACGGCGGCCCGCGTTCGCATGTCATGCTCTATGAGCTGGCCGAAGCTACGCCCGCCTATCCGATGATCCAGTCGGCACTGGTAGACGGTGCTCCGATCGGCTGGGGCGCTCTCTCGGGCCTCGTCGGCGACGCAGAAAAGGCCGGGACCCTCTATGCCGTCAACGACAGCTTCTACGCCATGCAGCCCTCGATCTTCACGATCGACGCAACGCAGAAGCCGGCCGTTATCACCACGGCCCTGCCGATCACCCGCGGCGGCTCTGCTGCCCAGAAGCTCGACATCGAAGGCATCACGCTGGATGGCGAAGGCGGCTTCTGGCTCGCTTCTGAAGGCGACCCGGCAAAGCTCGTCGGCCATGGCCTTTACCACGTCGATGCCAAGGGCGAAATCAAGGCCGAGATCGGCTTCCCGACAGAGCTTCTGGCCGGCCAGACGCGTTTCGGTCTCGAAGGCATCACCTCTCTCGGTACTGGTGACGACATGACGCTCTGGATGGCTGTCCAGCGCGAATGGGGTGATGACGAGAAGGGCTCGGTCAAGCTCCTCTCCTACAACCCGAAGTCCAAGGAATGGGGCGCCGTGCGCTACCCGCTGGAAAAGGCTGGTGACGGCTGGGTCGGCCTGTCCGAAATCACCGCCCATGGCGACCACGTCTACATCGTCGAGCGTGACAACCAGGTCGGCGACAATGCCAAGCTGAAGAAGCTCTTCCGGGTCGCCATCGCCGACCTGAAGCCGGCCAAGATCGGCGAACAGCTTCCTGTCGTCACCAAGGAAGAGGTCCACGACTTCATCCCGGACCTGAAGGCCGCCACCAATGGCTACGTGGTCGACAAGCTCGAAGGCTTCGCCTTCGACGCCTCGGGCAAGGCCTTCGCCGTCACCGACAACGACGGCGTGGATGACTCGTCCGGTGAGACCCTCTTCTGGGAAGTGAACCTGCAGGGCACCAACTGATCGAAAGATCAGGATTGCTGAAACAAGAGAGGCCGGGTGAGCGATGACCCGGCCTCTTCATCGTGTCGATGGAGGCAAGTTACCAGCGATGATGCACATGCGGCGCGATCAGGCGGTCATAGACCTCGCGCGACGCTGCCATCACATCGGCAGAAAGAGCCGCAAGTTCGGACGCCGCAGCGTTCGCCTTGGCCTGTTCGCCGTTGCGGGCGCCGGGGATGACCACGGTGACTGCCTCATGCATGAGGATCCATCGCAGGGCGAACTGCGCCATCGAAGCGCCTGCCGGCACGAGCTTGCGTACTTCCTCGACCGCAGCAAGCCCCGTCTCGAAAGGCACACCGGCAAAGGTCTCGCCGACATCGAAAGCTTCGCCATTGCGGTTGAAGTTGCGGTGATCTTCGGCAGCAAACTGGGTGCTGGCAGTGATCTTGCCCGAAAGCAGCCCGCTCGCCAGCGGCACGCGGGCGATGACGGCCACGTTGCGGCGCTTGGCCTCCTGGAAGAACAGGCTAGCCGGGCGCTGGCGGAACATGTTGAAGATGATTTGAACCGAGACAACGCCCGGATATTCGATCGCTTTGAGCGCTTCCTCGACCTTTTCGACCGACACGCCGTAATGCTTGATTTTGCCGGCCTTGCGGATTTCTTCCAGCGCCTCGAACATTTCCGGGCGGTAGTAGACCTCCGTCGGCGGGCAGTGCAACTGCACCAGATCGAGGCTGTCGACCTCGAGGTTCTTCAGCGACCGGTCGATGAAGGCTTCGATGTTTGCCTTGGTATAGCCGTCGGCCACATGCGGGTTGAGCCTCCGGCCCGCCTTCGACGCCACCATCGGCCGTTTGCCGCCGCGTGCCTTGAGTACCTCGGCGATGATCTTCTCCGAGCGACCGTCGCCATAGACGTCTGCCGTGTCGACGAAGGTAATGCCCGCATCGAGGGCGGCATTGAGCGCCGCGCGGCCATCGGCCTCCGATACTTCGCCCCAGGACCCGCCGATCTGCCAAGCGCCGAAGCCGATATCGCTGACGGTGAATTCCGTCCGGCCGAATTTATGTTCTCGCATCGTGATGTCTCTCCCGTGGTTGCGGTTCCGAGCTAGCAAGTGGGGCAGGGGGTGGCAAGCTTCAACCGCTTGATTGTCTTGAAGTGATCCGCGGTCATCGCCGCTGCGAAATGGGAGAAGAATTCAAGCGCGAGCCTTGCATGCCGAAAATGATCCGCAAGGGCGATCTGCCCCAGAAGACCTGCCCCGTCTGCCGCAAACCCTTTGCCTGGCGCAAGAAGTGGGAGCGGGACTGGGAAAATGTCGTCTACTGCTCCGAGCGCTGTCGCAGGAGCGGCAAAACCGGAAGCGCCGGCAAACCGTAGACGACTTCAGACCGCACTATGATCGGACACCCATGACAGATCAGGCTCCCCCGTCGTCGCGCCTTGCATTTTACGCCCTGCCGGCGATGCCGCTTGCGGCGATTGCGCTGCCTTTCTACATCGTGGTGCCGACCTTCTACGCCGATCATTTCGCCCTGTCTTTGGCGACCATTGGCACGCTTTTGCTCGGCATCCGCCTGATCGATGCGATCACCGACCCGCTGTTCGGTTGGCTTTCGGACCGGGTCCGGTCTCGCTTCGGCCGCCGCCGCTTCTTCTTTGTTATCTCGACGCCCCTGACCGCACTTGCCGCGTTCATGTTGTTCTGGCCGCCGGAGGGGGCAGGCGTTGCGTATCTTGCCTTATGGGGCATCACGCTTTCGATTGGCGCAACGTGGTCGCTGCTGCCCTACACGGCCTGGGGCGCGGAGCTGGCGACCGGCTATCAGGCGCGGGTGAGACTGTCGGCTTGGCGCGAGGGAGCCACACTGCTCGGCTCGTTGATCGCCATCACCCTGCCTTTCGTTGGCGGCCTGGACACCGCGACCGGTTTTCACGGCCTTGCGTGGATTGCTGTCTTTATTGCGGTGATGCTTCCCCTGGCTGGTCTGCTGGCCGTCTGGGCGGTGCCGGAGCCGACAGACCTCTCGCAGCGGAAGCTCTCCTTGCGGGAGGGGTTCCAGCACCTGAAGGCCAATGGTCCCTTCCTGCGGCTGGCCTCTGCCTTCCTGCTCAACAGCTTCGCCAACGCCATTCCCGCCTCGCTTTTCATCTATTTCGTCGGTCAGCGCCTGGGTGCACCTGCCATGCAAGGCCCTTTGCTATTTACCTATTTTCTATGCGCCATTGCCGGCGTGCCTCTCGCGGTCGCAGTCGCAAAGCGCCTCGGCAAGCACCGGGCCTGGTGCTTCGCGATGATCGTGGCCTGCGCGGTATTCTCGGTGGCCGGTTTCCTGGGGGAGGGCGACGTCTTCGCCTTCACCATCGTCTGCATCATCACCGGCCTGCTGCTCGGCTTCGATCTCACTTTGCCGCCGGCAATCCAGGCCGATGTGATCGACAACGACACGGTCTCCTCCGGCGAGCAGCGCTCGGGCCTCTACTTCGCCGCCTGGAGCTTCATCACCAAGCTCGCGGTCGCCCTTTCGGCCGGCGTCGTCTTCCCGCTGCTCGATCTCGCCGGCTTCATCGGTGATCAGACCGCATCGCAGACACCGCAGGCGCTGACGGCGCTGGGCTCTCTCTATGCCTTTCTTCCCATCCTGCCCAAGCTCGCAGCAATCGCCCTGATGTGGAATTTCTCTTTGGACGAAGCGGCACATCGGAGGCTGCGGGAAAGCCTCGCTCCAAGAAGCTGACGCGCCATTGCCGCCTTTTGACAGAACGGTCATCGACGGCTAGACCGGCATGAACTGCCGGCGTCTCGTCACATCGCGCTGACTTTATTCAGTTTCAGCGCCGAACTCGACGCGGCCTCACAGGTTTGTCATCTCGGCGTCATGTTTTATGTTCCAGAACCGGAACGGACGGCGGCGCCGGATGCAATCATGATCAGGATAGGTGTTGAATGCGCATAGTGATGATCGGTTCGGGTTATGTCGGCCTTGTGTCGGGAGCCTGCCTGGCGGATTTCGGTCACGAAGTGATCTGTGTCGACAAGTCGACGGAAAAGGTCGAGGCGCTGGAGCGGGGTGAAGTGCCGATCTTCGAGCCGGGCCTTGAAGCGATCATCGCCCACAACCGTGCTGCAGGCCGCCTGAGCTTCTCGCTCGACCTCGCAGGTCCGGTCGCCAATGCCGACGTCGTCTTCATCGCGGTAGGCACGCCCTCGCGCCGCGGCGATGGCCATGCCGATCTCTCATACGTCTATGCCGCCGCCCGCGAGATCGCGGCGGCCGTCACCGGTTTTACGGTGGTTGTCACCAAGTCCACGGTCCCGGTCGGCACCGGCGACGAGATCGAGCGCATCTTCCGCGAGGAATTCCCGGACAAGGACATTGCCGTTGTCTCCAATCCGGAATTCCTGCGGGAAGGGGCGGCGATCTCCGACTTCAAGCGTCCGGACCGCATCGTCATCGGTTCCGGCGACGAGCGCGCCACCGAACTGATGCGCGAGGTCTATCGGCCGCTCTATCTGAACGAGGCGCCGCTCTATTTCTGCGAACGCCGCACCTCCGAGCTGATCAAATATGCGGCCAATGCCTTCCTGGCGATGAAGATCACCTTCATCAACGAGATCGCCGATCTCTGCGAGAGCATAGGCGCCGACGTCCAGAAGGTGGCCAAGGGCATCGGCATGGACAAGCGTATCGGTGACAAGTTCCTGCATGCGGGTCCCGGTTATGGCGGCTCCTGCTTCCCCAAGGACACGCTGGCGCTGGTCAAGACCGCCCAGGACTTCGACAGCCCGCTGCGCCTGATCGAGACCACTGTGCTCGTCAACGACAACCGCAAGCGTGCCATGGGCCGTAAGGTGGTCGCCGCCTGTGACGGCAATGTCCGGGGCAAGAAGATCGCCGTACTCGGCCTTACCTTCAAGCCGAACACCGATGACATGCGCGACGCCCCCTCGATCGCCATCGTCCAGGCGTTGCTTGACGGCGGCGCCGATGTCCATGTCTTCGATCCCGAAGGCATGGAGGCGGCCAAGGCCGTGCTCGGCCCCGTCACCTATGGCAAGAGCCCTTACGAGATCGCCACTGGAGCCGAGGCAATCGTCGTCGTCACCGAATGGGACGAGTTCCGCGCCCTCGATTTCCGCCGCCTGAAGCAGGAGATGAAGGCGCCTGTGATCGTCGACCTGCGCAACATCTACAAGCCCGACGAAATGGCCAAATACGGCTTCAACCATTTCCCGATCGGCAAACGCAAGGCGAAGGCCTGAGCATGCGTTACTTCATCACCGGCACCGCCGGCTTCATCGGCTTCCATCTCGCCCGTCGCCTGCTGGCCGACGGGAATGAGGTGACCGGCTTCGATGGCATGACGCCCTATTACAACGTCAAGCTCAAGCACATGCGCCATGCGGCGCTTGCCCAGTATCCGGCTTTCGAGCCGGTCATTGCCATGCTGGAGGATCGCGCTGCGGTGGAAGAGGCGATGGCCAAGGCCAAGCCGGACGTGGTCATCCACCTCGCGGCCCAGGCCGGCGTGCGCTACAGCCTGGAAAATCCGCAATCCTACCTGACGTCCAACGTCACCGGCTCCTACAACATCATCGAGCTTGCGGAGCGTCACAAGGTCCAGCATCTGATGCTCGCATCAACCTCGTCGATCTACGGCGCCAACCCGACGGTGCCGTTCCGCGAGACGGATAGGGCGGACGAGCCGCTCACCATCTATGCCGCGACAAAGAAGTCGATGGAGCTGATGGCCCATGCCCATGCCCATCTCTACAAGACGCCAACGACGGCCTTCCGCTTCTTCACCGTCTATGGCCCCTGGGGCCGGCCGGACATGGCGCTCTTTAAGTTCGTAGATCTGATGCTGAACGACCAGCCGATCGAGATCTACGGCGAAGGCAAGATGAGCCGCGATTTCACCTATATCGACGATCTCGTCGAGGCGATCGTCCGAATCTCGCATGTCATTCCGGACGAATCGAATCGCGTCGCCGATGAGAAGATCGAGACGCTGTCGCGTCAGGCCCCGTTCCGCCTCGTCAATATCGGCGGCGGCCAGCCGGAAAACCTGATGGATTTCGTCGAAATGGTGGAGAAGGCGCTCGGCCAGCCGGCGGTCCGCCAGATGCTGCCGATGCAGAAGGGTGACGTGCCGCGAACCTATGCAGCACCCGATCTTCTGCAGGCGCTGACCGGTTACACGCCAAGCACGAAGCTCGAGGATGGCGTGAAGGCCTTCGTCGAGTGGTACCTTGAGGCGCGCCGCGAGCTGCAGGGGTAACGGAACGCGCTCGCCCCCTGAATGCCAGCCTTGACTTTCTCTTCCGTTCACCGCTGTTCTGGCGCCGGACGGTAGGCCTCCGGTGGTTACCGAGAGAGTGAGACGACAGCATGGACGAGGCAGGCAGCGCAGACACCGAGAACATGAAAGGCGAGGGGCCGCGCACTCGCGGCTCCGGCACCGAAACGGTCTACAAGGCGCTGCGCCACGAGATCCTGACCATGGAGCGCGCACCGGGCAGCCCGCTCGACGAAACCCGACTCTCCGAACATTTCGGTATGTCACGAACACCGATTCGCGAGGCGCTGCTGCGGTTGACCTCAGACGGTCTGGTCGCAAGCCTGCCGAACCGTAACACCATCGTCGCGGTGATCGATTTCTCCAGCCTGCCCACCTATTTCGAAGCGCTCTGCCTCATGTACCGCGTGACCACGCGTGGTGCTGCCCAGCGTTCGGGCGAGGCATGGATGGCCGAGATCGTCCGCCATCAGGAGGCTTTCGCCCAGGCGGTCGAGGCGCAGGACGCCTTCGCCATGATCGAGGCGAACAGGGAATTCCATGTCGCCATCGCCGAAAGGGCCGGCAATCCCTATTACACCTCCTTCTTCGCCCGCCTGCTGGACGAGGGGCGCCGTATCCTGCGCCTCTATTATCAGACCTTCGACGACCGATTGCCGCGCCGCTATGTCGAGGAGCACGAGAAGATCATCGAGGCGATCCGCTCCGGCGATGTGGAAGAGGCGGACAGGCTGTCGATCGCCCATGCCGACCAGATCGTCCGCCAGATCCAGGAATACGTGGCGCGTAACATTACTGCAGCCGCCAAACTCCCAAACCTCTGACCCGGAGATCATCCGTTTCAGCAGTCACTGAAACACGCCGCTTGCTTTTGTCGACAAACTGTATACGGTGAATTTACCTCATCAACAGGAGCTTCCCATGACCACTGGCTGGCACGGCGTATTCCCCGCCGCAACGACGCAATTCCATGAAGATCTCTCTGTCGACATCGACGCCACGCAGCGCGTGCTCGACGCCCTCGTCAACGATGGCGTCAACGGCCTGATCGTCATGGGCACCTGCGGCGAGAACAATTCGCTCGATCCGGAAGAAAAGCGCACCATCCTGAAGGCCGCCGTCGAGGTGGTGAATGGTCGCGTCCCGGTCGTGACGGGCGTCTCGGAATTCGACACTCGCCGCGCGAGCGCCTACGCCCGCGACGCCGAGAAGATCGGTGCAGACGGTCTGATGGTCCTGCCGGCCATGGTCTATGTGCCGAAGCCGCACGAACTGGTCGCACATTTCAAGACCGTAGCCGAGGCGACTGGCCTGCCGATCATGCTCTACAACAACCCGCCGGCCTACCGCGTCAACATCGGCGCGGAAGTGCTGGAAGCGCTCGACGGCGTGAAGAACATCAAGGCCGTCAAGGAAAGCGCGCCCGACCCGCGCCGCTTCACCGACCTGATCAACACCTTCGGTGACCGCTACGACATCTTCGCCGGCCTCGATGACGTGGCACTTGAAGGCCTGATGCTTGGCGCCAAGGGATGGGTCTCCGGCCTCACCAGCGCCTTCCCGGCCGAATCGGTGGCTCTCGTCGCCGCCGCTGACCGTGGCGACTGGATGGAAGCCCGCCGCATCTACCGCTGGTTCATGCCGTTGTTGCATCTCGATGCCGAGCACGACCTCGTCCAGTCGATCAAGCTCGCCGAACAGATCATGGGCAGAGGCTCCGAGCGCGTCCGCATGCCCCGCATGCCGCTTCAGGGCGCTCGCCGCGCGGAAGTCACCGCCATGGTCGAAAAGGCGGCTGCAACGCGCCCGATTGGCGGAAAATAAGAGTTATCCGATCACAGAAGATGGAGCCCGCAGATCGCAAGTCTGCGGGCTTCTGCCTGTCTGCGTGATCGATGCCATCGCCGCCGCCACGATCACGGGATGCTCACGCCTCTGTGACTTTTTCAGGGGCAATCGGCCGCCGCCGCCTCATTCTCACTGATTCTTAACGAGCCTCCTGCGATCCCGGGGCTTTCACTTTGGCATCGGTGGTTCGAGATATGACGAAAAAGACAAGTGCAGGCTGGCGCGCGCGGATGCGCTACGAGTTCGACAAGAGCATGGCCGGCGGCGCAATCGCGCTGATCGGCTGGCTGGCGCTCATCTCCCTGGTGGTGATCACCATGGCGGGGGCCTTTCTGGCGGTGACGGGCATCGCTCCGGAAGGCGGGGAGCCGGTGAGCTTCATCGAGGGCACCTGGGAATCGCTGATGCGCACCTTCGATGCGGGCACCATGGGCGGCGACCAGGGCTGGGGCTTCCGTCTCGTCGCGCTCGTCGTCACGCTGGCCGGTATCTTCGTCTTCTCGGCCTTGATCGGTGTCATCAGTTCGGGTCTCGAAAACAAGCTCGATGAGTTGCGCAAGGGCCGGTCCCGCGTGCTCGAAAGCGACCACACGATCATTCTCAACTGGTCAACGTCGATCTTCGACGTGATCTCCGAGCTCGTCATCGCCAACCAGAGCCGCCACCGTCCGCGCATTGTCATCATGGCGAACAAGGACAAGGTGGAGATGGAAGAGGAGATCGCCGACAAGGTGGGTGATCTCAAGAACACGAGGATCATCTGCCGCAGCGGCGATCCGACCGACCTCTTCGACCTCTCGATCGTCAATCCCCACACCTCCCGTTCGATCATCGTTCTGTCGCCTGACAGCGAGGATCCAGATTCGCAGGTGATCAAGTCGGTGCTAGCGCTGGTCAACGATCCCCAGCGGCGTCCCGAGCCCTATATGATTGCGGCCGAGATCCGCAATGCCGAGAACACCGAGGTCGCCCGCATTGTCGGCGGCAAGGAACTGCAGCTGATTCTTGCTGACGACCTGATTTCCCGAATCGTGGTCCACACCAGCCGCCAGTCCGGCCTGTCCGCCGTCTATACCGAACTCCTCGATTTCGACGGCTGCGAGATCTACACGCTTCCCCAGCCGGCTTTGGAGGGAAAGCCCTTCGGGGCGGCGGTCATGTCCTATGAGACGAGCACGCTGATCGGTATCTGCGATGTCGAAGGCAAGATCCACCTCAATCCTTCGCCCAACCGCATCATCGGCCCCGGTGAACGGCTGGTGATCATCGCCGAAGATGACGATTCGATTCAGACCTGGACGGGCGCGCCCCAGATCGCCCAGGAGGCGATCCGCCAGGTCAAACGCGGTCCGGCCACGGCCGAGCGCACGCTGGTTCTCGGCTGGAATAGACGCGGGCCGATCATTGCCGCCGAACTCGCCCGCTACGTGGCACCCGGTTCCGTGCTGACGGTGGCCGCCAGCACACCGGAATTCGAAGCCGATATCGCCGCACTCGTATTGCCGAACACCAACATGCGTGTCGCGCATGTCGTCATCGACACCAGCAGCAGGTCGGCACTCGAAGCACTCGATATCCCGTCCTATGATCACGTGCTGGTGCTGGGCTACAGTGACCACATGTCGATGCAGTCAGCCGACACCCGCACGCTGATCACGCTGTTGCACCTGCGCAAGATCGCCGAGAGCGCCGGCCTGCACATCAATGTGGTGAGCGAGATGACCGACGTCAGAAACCGCGAGCTCGCCGAAGTTACCCGCGCCGATGATTTCGTCGTCAGCAACAAGCTGGTTAGCTTGATGCTCGCCCAGGCCTCCGAGAACGAATTCATGGCGGCGATCTTCGACGAACTGCTCGATGTCGATGGCTCGGAGATCTATATGCGCCCCATGAGCGACTATGTGGATATCTCTCGCCCCGTGAACTTCTTCACCGTCGCGCTTTCGGCCCTGCGTCGCGGGGAAATTGCTATCGGCCACCGCCGCCAGCGGGCAGGGGACGCGGACGAGCGCAATCTCGGCGGCGTAACGGTCAACCCGAACAGGTCCGAACTGCTGACCTACAGCGAAAAGGATATGGTGATCGTGCTCGCGCAGGAGTGAGTGCGAAAGCATAGAACGGCGAATCGCTGTTCTGCGAGATTCATCGATGCGCGGGCGGAGCCAGGGGTTCCGCCCGTCTGCCTTGCGGCGCTGAAAGAACGCAGCTTAGCCCGTCGAAACGTCAGCTCAGAATGGACTAGGGAAGGGAATGGTGGGCGATGAGAGACTCGAACTCCCGACATCTTCGGTGTAAACGAAGCGCTCTACCAACTGAGCTAATCGCCCGTACGCTTGGCGGATCATGTCCGCCGCGTCGGTGGCCGTGATCTATGCGGATCGCGGAAAATCTGCAAGAGCGTTTGTGCAGATTTTTTGTTTTTTTGTCATGTGGCCTTCGATGCCATGTGGAAAAAGCGAGCAGAATACTTGTTTTCCGCCTGCGGCGCGTTGTCGCGAGCAGGTATTGCATTTCGCTCTCGTGGGAGGGGTGTGGGAAAAAATCGGGCGGTCATGGATTTGTCTTGAAAGCTGCTTGACACCTCCGGATGAACCCCGTAGAGAGCCGCTCATCGAACGGCAAGCCGCTCGACGGGGATCGCCTTGGACCCCGATTTGGAAATGCGCGGGTGTAGCTCAGTCGGTTAGAGTGCCGGCCTGTCACGCCGGAGGTCGCGGGTTCGAGCCCCGTCACTCGCGCCATTCCAAGCTTTTCAAGGCATGCTGTCGGTGGCAGCGAAGACGTGGGCAATGTCCCATGATATGCGCGGGTGTAGCTCAGTCGGTTAGAGTGCCGGCCTGTCACGCCGGAGGTCGCGGGTTCGAGCCCCGTCACTCGCGCCACTTCTCTTGAAAACACGATCATTGCTGTGTCTTTTTGCACTGCACGCGCGATTGCGCGAGACACGCATTTTACCCGCTGGTAAGGTGCCGGCGGGTATCGAGTGAAAAGGCTTTGGTTGGACTTGCGCTGGCTGGCTGCCTGCGCTAACCACGGCTCGTTGCAACTCTCTTTTCGGCTTGTCGCTTCCGCCCTAGATGCCTCTTGGCATGCGAGACAAGCAGGGTGATATGATGACTGATCTGCTCAGTTCTTACCTTCCGATCGCCATCTTCATCGGCATATCCTTGATCATCGGTATAGCGCTTCTCGTGGCGCCGTTTGCCGTGGCTTACAAGGCGCCCGATTCGGAGAAGCTTTCGGCCTACGAGTGCGGCTTCAACGCGTTTGACGATGCACGCATGAAGTTTGATATCCGCTTTTATCTGGTGTCGATCCTTTTCATCATCTTCGACCTCGAAGTTGCCTTCCTGTTTCCCTGGGCAGTTTCTTTCGGTGAGATTGGCTGGTTCGGCTTCTGGTCGATGATGGTTTTCCTCGGCGTTCTCACCGTCGGCTTTATCTATGAATGGAAGAAGGGGGCGCTCGAATGGGAGTGATCCAGTCCAACACCACGATGGTGGCGCCGCAGGCCAAGGGCATCATCGATCCCAACACCGGCAAGCCGGTCGGCAGCGACGACGCCTTCTTCGGCGAAATCAACAACGAACTTGCTGACAAGGGCTTTCTCGTCACCTCGACCGACGAGCTCATCAACTGGGCCCGTACCGGCTCGCTGATGTGGATGACCTTCGGTCTCGCCTGCTGCGCCGTCGAAATGATGCAGCTGTCGATGCCGCGTTACGACGCCGAGCGCTTCGGCTTTGCGCCCCGCGCCTCGCCGCGCCAGTCCGATGTCATGATCGTCGCCGGCACGCTGACCAACAAGATGGCGCCCGCACTCCGCAAGGTCTACGACCAGATGCCGGAGCCGCGTTACGTGATCTCGATGGGCTCCTGCGCCAATGGCGGCGGCTACTATCATTATTCCTATTCCGTCGTGCGCGGCTGCGATCGCGTCGTGCCGGTCGATATCTACGTGCCGGGCTGTCCCCCCACGGCAGAAGCTCTGCTTTACGGCGTGATGCTCCTGCAGAAGAAGATCCGGCGCACGGGCACGATCGAGCGGTAAGGCGAAGGGACTGATAACATGAGTGAAGCCCTGAACGAGCTCGCTTCCTACCTCTCCGAGATGCGCGGTGCGTTGATCGCCTCGAGCGAGATCCGCTTTGGCGAACTGACGCTGGCGGCAAAGTCGGAAAACCTGATCCCGCTCCTGACCTTCCTGCGCGACGACGTCCAGTGCGGCTTCGTCAACCTGATCGACATCTGCGGCGTCGACTACCCGAAGCGGGAAGACCGCTTCGACGTGGTCTATCATCTGCTGTCGCCGCGCCAGAACCTGCGCATCCGCGTGAAGGTGGCGACCGGCGAGTTCAAGCCGGTTCCGTCTGCCTGTCAGGTCTTCCCCGGTGCCGACTGGTTCGAACGCGAGGCTTGGGACATGTACGGCATCCTGTTCACGGATCATCCGGACCTGCGCCGTATCCTCACCGACTATGGCTTCGAGGGGCATCCGCTCCGCAAGGACTTCCCCACGACCGGTTTCGTCGAAGTTCGCTACGACGATAGCGCCAAGCGCGTCGTCTACGAGCCCGTCGAGCTGAAGCAGGAATTCCGCAATTTCGACTTCCTCTCGCCCTGGGAAGGCACGGACTACGTGCTGCCCGGCGATGAAAAAGCGGCCAAGTGAGCGGAAGGGCAGGGACCATGACTGAACACAACGTCCGCAACTTCAACATCAACTTCGGCCCGCAGCATCCGGCCGCGCACGGCGTTCTTCGCCTGGTGCTCGAACTGGACGGAGAAATCGTCGAGCGCGTCGATCCGCATATCGGCTTGCTTCATCGCGGCACCGAAAAGCTGATCGAGACCAAGACCTATCTGCAGGCGCTGCCCTATTTCGATCGTCTCGACTATGTCGCGCCGATGAACCAGGAGCATGCCTATTCGCTGGCCGTCGAGAAGCTGCTCGACATCCAGATCCCGATCCGTGGTCAGTTGATCCGCGTTCTCTACTCGGAAATCGGCCGTATCCTGTCGCACCTTCTGAACGTGACCACGCAGGCGATGGACGTCGGTGCATTGACGCCGCCGCTCTGGGGCTTCGAGGAACGCGAGAAGCTCATGGTGTTCTATGAGCGCGCGTCTGGCGCCCGCATGCACGCCGCCTATTTCCGTCCCGGTGGCGTCCACCAGGATCTGCCGCATCAGCTGGTCGAGGACATCGGCAAGTGGTGCGACCAGTTCCCGGAAAAGCTCGACGACATCGACGACCTGCTGACCGGCAACCGTATCTTCAAGCAGCGCAACGTCGATATCGGCGTCGTCAGCCTTGATGACTGCTGGGCCTGGGGTTTCTCGGGCGTCATGGTGCGCGGTTCGGGCGCTGCCTGGGACCTGCGCAAGTCGCAGCCCTATGAGTGTTATGCCGATCTCGACTTCGACATCATGGTCGGCAAGAATGGCGACTGCTACGACCGTTACCTGATCCGCATGTTCGAAATGCGCGAGTCGGTGAAGATCATGAAGCAGTGCGTCAACCGTCTGCTGGGTGATGCCAAGACCGGCCCGGTCTCGTCGCTTGACGGCAAGGTCGTTCCGCCGAAGCGCGGTGAAATGAAGCGCTCGATGGAAGGCCTGATCCACCACTTCAAGCTCTACACCGAAGGCTATCACGTGCCGGCGGGTGAGGTTTATGCCGCTGTCGAAGCCCCCAAGGGCGAGTTCGGCGTCTTCCTCGTCTCCGACGGCACCAACAAGCCCTATCGCTGCAAGATCCGCGCCCCGGGTTACGCCCATCTGCAGGCCATGGATTTCCTGTGCCGCGGCCACCAGCTGGCCGACGTCTCGGCGATCCTCGGCTCGCTCGACATCGTGTTCGGGGAAGTTGACCGCTGATGCTGAAGACCCTCGCTGCAATGCTGATCTGTCTCGGTGCCACCCAGGCGGTGGCCCAGGAGAACAACGTTGTCTCGTCGAGGGAAACAGTGTCGATGGCCAAGCTGATCCAGGATGGATACGAGATCAAGAGCTCGAGCTGGACCGGTTCGAAGCTCTTCGTATTCCTTCAGAAAGACAATTCGGCCTATGCCTGCGAATTCGCCAATGTGACGAATACGCGGTGTGGTTCCATAAACTGAGACAAGGCGTGAGGAAGTATGTCCGTTCGTCGACTAGCCGAAGAGCAATTCCAGCCGGCAGGCTTTTCCTTCAATCCGGAAAATGCCACCTGGGCTGAGGCCACCATCCGCAAGTATCCGGCGGGCCGCCAGCAATCGGCAGTCATTCCGCTGCTGATGCGCGCGCAGGAGCAGGAAGGCTGGGTGACCAAGGCTGCGATCGAGTATGTCGCTGAAAAGCTCGACATGCCCTATATCCGCGTTCTGGAAGTAGCGACGTTCTACACCCAGTTCCAGCTGAAGCCGGTCGGCACCCGCGCCCATATCCAGGTCTGCGGCACGACGCCCTGCATGCTGCGCGGCGCGGAAGATCTCATCCATGTCTGCAAGTCGAAGATCCATCCGGAGCCCTTCGAGCGCAATGCCGACGGTACGCTCTCCTGGGAAGAGGTCGAGTGTCAGGGCGCCTGCGTCAATGCGCCGATGGTGATGATCTTCAAGGACAGCTATGAAGACCTGACGCCGACGCAGCTCGAGCACATCATTGACCGTTTCGCGGCGGGTCGTGGCTCCGACGTCAAGCCGGGTCCCCAGGTTGACCGCATCTATTCGGCTCCGGTGGGTGGCCCGACGACGCTGACCGACGACATCCAGCCGATCCGTTTCAGCGATACGCCGGCTCCGGCCAAGGAGGAAGAAGCCTCCGTGCCGCCGGCCAATGCGGCAAAGCCTGTCACCGACGCCCCGGAAACGGACAAGAAGCTGAAGACGCCGGCGACCGCCAAGAAAGCGGCAGCCGCAAACGTCAAGCAGAAGGGCGACAGCGCCGATACGGCCCGTCCGGTTGAAAAGGCTGCCGCCGCGGCTCCCGCTCCGGTCATGGACGAAAAGAACCGGCCGGCCGGCATTGAGCGTCCGGAAACGCCTGACGACCTGAAGATGATCTCGGGCGTCGGCCCGAAGATCGAAGCAACGCTCAACGGTCTCGGCATCTACAAGTTCGAGCAGATCGCCAGGTGGAAGAAGGCGGAGCGCGAGTGGGTCGACACCTATCTCAAGTTCTCCGGCCGCATCGAGCGGGACGACTGGGTCAAGCAGGCCAAGGCGCTCGCCAAGGGTGGCGAAGCGGAATACATCAAGGTCTTCGGCAAGAAGCCGCGCTGAGAGGTTAGGATATGTTGAGAGATCAAGATCGCATCTTTACGAATATCTACGGCCTCAAGGACAAGTCCCTGAAGGGCGCGATGAGCCGCGGCCACTGGGACGGCACCAAGCAGATCCTGGAAAAGGGCCGGGACTGGATCATCAACGAGATGAAGGCGTCAGGCCTTCGTGGTCGCGGCGGCGCAGGCTTCCCGACTGGTCTCAAGTGGTCTTTCATGCCGAAGGAATCGGACGGTCGTCCGCATTACCTCGTAGTCAACGCGGACGAGTCGGAACCCGGCACCTGCAAGGACCGCGAGATCATGCGTCATGATCCGCACACCCTGATCGAAGGCTGCGTCATTGCCTCCTTCGCCATGGGCGCGCATCATGCCTTCATCTATGTCCGCGGCGAGTTCATGCGCGAACGCGAGGCCCTGCAGGCCGCGATCGACGAGTGCTACGACTACGGTCTGCTCGGCAAGAACAACAAGCTCGGCTACGATATCGACATCGTCGTGCACCACGGCGCCGGCGCCTATATCTGCGGTGAAGAGACGGCACTTCTCGAAAGCCTTGAAGGCAAGAAGGGTCAGCCCCGACTGAAGCCGCCGTTCCCGGCCAACATGGGTCTCTACGGCTGCCCGACGACCGTCAACAACGTCGAATCGATCGCCGTTGCCCCGACCATCCTGCGTCGCGGTGCGGCCTGGTATTCGAGCTTCGGCCGTCCGAACAACGCCGGCACCAAGCTTTTCTCGATCTCCGGTCACGTCAACAAGCCTTGCACGGTCGAAGAATCCATGTCGATCACCTTCCAGGAGCTGATCGAAAAGCACTGTGGCGGCATCCGTGGCGGCTGGGACAACCTTCTTGCCGTCATCCCGGGCGGTTCCTCGGTACCCTGCGTGCCGGGCGCCCAGATGAAGGACGCGATCATGGACTATGACGGTCTGCGCGAGCTGGGCTCCGGCCTCGGCACCGCCGCCGTCATCGTCATGGACAAGTCGACCGATATCGTGAAGGCGATCTGGCGCCTCTCGGCTTTCTACAAGCATGAGAGCTGCGGCCAGTGCACGCCGTGCCGCGAAGGTACGGGCTGGATGATGCGCGTCATGGAACGCATGGTGAAGGGCAATGCCCAGAAGCGCGAAATCGACATGCTCTTCCAGGTGACGAAGCAGGTCGAAGGCCACACGATCTGTGCGCTTGGTGATGCGGCCGCCTGGCCGATCCAGGGCCTGATCAAGCATTTCCGTCCGGAGATGGAAAAGCGCATTGACCAGTATACCCGCAACGCGATCGCCCACGGGGTGGTCATGGAAGCGGCAGAATAAAGGACGAAGGGGATGACGGGGCCTTCGGACAAGAGCGGTAAGAAGGATCCGGGCGAACCGGCTTCCGACGCTCGCGCTCCGGAAGGCCTTGACGACCTGATGACCAATCCGGCGGCCGCCATGGCCGCTGCCACCGCCTTCGGTCTGGGTATGGCGGCACAGATGGGTCGGCTCTTCCTTGGCTCCCTTCAGGGAGCGATGGAAGTCACCGGCCAACTGGCGCGCCATCTGGAAGAAGAGCGTAAGGCGGCAGAGGCGAAGCCAGCACCTGAGCCTGAGATGAAGGTCGAGGCGCCGGTCGAGAAGGTTGAACCCGCGCCGGCCCCGGCGAAGGTGAAGGCGGATAAACCGGCAGCGCCGAAGGTCAAGGCCAAGCCTGTCGCAGCCAAGGCTGAAAAGCCGAAGCCGGCATCGAAGGCCAGGGCGGCGGCAAAGCCGACCGAGGCGCCAAAGGTGAAGGCAAAGCCCGCGCCTAAGGTTGAGGTCGCCGCTCCGGCACCGAAGCCGAAGAAGGCCGCCGGCAAGGCTGACGATCTGAAGAAGATCGACGGTATCGGCCCGAAGGTCGAGCAGGTTCTGAAGGGCAGGGGGATCACCCGCTATAGGGATCTGGCTGACATGGACGAGAAGGCGCTATCCGCGCTGGATAAGGAATTGGGTCTCGACGGCCGTGCGCTGCGAGACGACTGGGCAGGCCAGGCGCGCCTTTTGGCGGGCGGCAAGGTTCGGTCAGGTAGTTGAGATTAGGGTCCGGCCGCGCAGGGGCGATGCGCCGGGCTTGAGGGATAAAACCGGCAGTTTTCATCCGGTGCGGACGGAAGCTGTCAGTCGAGGCAGAAATGCCACGGCAGGATGCGCGGAAGCGTGAGGCAGGAAGGCGAATATGGCTAAGCTGAAGATCGACGGCAAAGAGATCGAGGTTCCGGATCATTTCACGCTGTTGCAGGCGTGTGAGGAAGCTGGCGCCGAGGTCCCGCGGTTTTGTTTCCATGAACGGCTGTCGGTCGCCGGCAATTGCCGCATGTGCCTTGTCGAGGTGAAGGGTGGCCCGCCGAAGCCGGCAGCCTCCTGCGCCATGGGCGTGCGCGACATCCGTGGCGGCCCGAACGGTGAACTGCCGGAAGTCTACACCAACACGCCGATGGTGAAGAAGGCCCGCGAAGGCGTCATGGAATTCCTGCTGATCAACCACCCGCTGGATTGCCCGATCTGCGACCAGGGTGGCGAATGCGACCTGCAGGACCAGGCCATGGCCTTCGGTATCGATAGCTCGCGCTACACCGAGAACAAGCGCGCCGTCGAAGACAAGTATATCGGCCCGCTGGTCAAGACCGTGATGAACCGCTGCATTCACTGCACGCGCTGCGTCCGCTTCACCACCGAAGTCGCGGGCATCGCCGAGCTTGGCCTGATCGGTCGCGGCGAAGATGCGGAAATCACCACCTATCTCGAGCAGGCGATGACGTCGGAGCTGCAGGGCAATGTCGTCGACCTTTGCCCGGTCGGCGCGCTGACTTCCAAGCCCTTCGCCTTCACGGCTCGTCCGTGGGAACTGGGCAAGACCGAATCGATCGATGTCATGGACGCACTCGGCTCGGCCATCCGCGTCGATACCCGCGGCCGCGAAGTCATGCGCATCATGCCGCGCGTCAACGAGCAGATCAACGAAGAGTGGATCTCCGACAAGAGCCGCTTCGTCTGGGACGGCCTGAAGACGCAGCGTCTCGACCGGCCCTATGTCCGTAAGGATGGCCGTCTGCAGCCGGCAAGCTGGGCCGACGCCTTCGCCGCGATTAAATCGGCTGTCGCCTCGACCTCTGCCGACAAGATCGGTGCGGTTGCCGGTGACCTGGCTTCGGTCGAAGAAATCTTCGCGCTGAAGTCGCTCGTCAACGCGCTCGGCTCGTCGAATACCGACTGTCGCCAGGATGGGACGGCACTTGATCCGTCGCTCGGTCGCTCGACCTACCTCTTCAACGCCAGCATCGAAGGCATTGAAGCCGCTGACGCAATCCTCATCGTCGGCGCCAACCCGCGCTTCGAAGCTGCCGTCTTGAACGCGCGCATTCGCAAGCGCTGGCGCCGTGGCGGCCTGCCGATCGGTGTGATCGGCGAAGGCGGCGAGCTGCGTTATCCCTATGAATACCTCGGTGCCGGTACCGAGACGCTTTCCGAGCTCGTCTCCGGCAAGAACAACTTCGCCGAGACGCTGAAGGCCGCCAAAAATCCGCTGATTATCATCGGCCAGGGCGCTCTGACTGGTGCTGACGGCAAGGCCGTTCTCGCGAACGCCGCCAAGCTCGCGACCGATGTCGGCGCAGTGACTGACGAGTGGAATGGCTTCAGTGTTCTGCACACCGCCGCTTCCCGCGTCGGCGCCCTCGACCTCGGCTTCGTGCCGGGCGAAGGTGCAGTCG
>JAESFJ010000261.1_pt1 | contig 25529 bp, 26 predicted proteins | sample 9266161 | NCBI WGS metagenome assembly JAESFJ01 (sample SAMN14506165, study PRJNA617096) | algae metagenome | isolation source: Calothrix sp. FI2-JRJ7 and co-occurring heterotrophs from granitic desert soil | place: USA: Red Pass Lake area, Fort Irwin, California | collected 2000-06-01
ACCGCTACGGCCAGAAGCTGGATATCGCCAAGGTGATTTCCATCGACGTGCCCAACAGCTCGCAGTGCGAAGTGGTCACGGCAACGATGACCTACCGCAACAGCGCGGGTGACGTGGAAGTTCTCGATTACAAACAGCTTTCCAGCGCCTGCGCTAACTAGAGCTGATCGTCAAGAACAACTCGATGCCCGAGTCGAAGCAATTGAAAAGACCAAACCCCGCGCCGGCAACGGTGGCGGGGTTTGGTCTTTTCAGACATCAGCCGCGCGGGTGGTGCTGCGCGTGCAGCTCCTGCAAGCGTGCACGTGCAATGTGGGTGTAGATCTGTGTGGTGGACAGGTCACTGTGACCCAGCAGCATCTGCACCACTCGCAGATCGGCGCCGTGATTGAGCAGATGCGTGGCGAAGGCGTGGCGCAATGTGTGTGGCGACAACGCCTTGCTGATGCCTGCGACCTGGGCCTGATGCTTGATGCGATGCCAGAAGGTCTGCCGAGTCATCTGCTCGCCACGCAGGCTGGGAAACAGCACATCGCTGGGTTTGCCGCCCAGCAACAGCGGACGCGCCTCGCGCATGTAGCGCTCGATCCAGGCAATAGCCTCTTCACCCAACGGCACAAGACGCTCCTTGCTGCCTTTACCGAACACCCGCAGTACGCCCTGGCGCAGATTGACCTGCTCCAGCGTCAGACCGACCAGTTCGCTGACACGCAAACCGCAGGCGTAGAGCACCTCGAGCATGGCGCGATCACGTAGACCGATGGGATCATCCAGGTCCGGCGCCTGCAGCAACGCCTCGACATCCGCTTCGGACAGTGACTTGGGCAGTGGCCGACCGATCTGCGGCAACTCGATCTGCAAGGTCGGATCTTCACTGATCAGCGTTTCGCGCAGCAAAAAACGGTAGAAGCCACGCACCCCTGAGAGAAAACGCGCCGTGGAACGAGCCTGATAGCCCTGCTCCAGACGCCAGGCCAGATGATCGAGAATGGCCTCACGACCGACATGCTGCAGCCCCAGGCCGCGCCCATCGAGCCAGGCATTGAAGTGCTCCAGATCACTGCGATAGGCAGCCTGAGTGTGGGCCGAAAGGCCCTTTTCCAACCACAACGCCTCAAGGAAGCGCTCGATTAGAGGGTGAGTCAGCGCAGGCATCGATTGACCTTCAATTACACGGCAGACAAGTGTTCCACAGCCTACACCCGACGTACCAGCAGGCCGGCCTGACGATCAGACAGGCATCTTACTAGCTAACGAAGCCCGGCAGGACCGGCACCGGCTTCTGCTGATCATCGACGGCGACGAAGCTGAAACTGCCACTGATCGCCCGTTCGCGCCCCTCCTGATACAGCCCCTCGACGAACACCTCGACCTCCACCTTGAGGCTGGTGTTGCCCACCTTGATAACCCGCCCGACCAACTCGACGATGGAGCCGGCCGGTATCGCATGCTTGAAATCGATGCGATCACTGGACACCGTCACCAACGGCAAACGACAGAAACGCGTGGCAGCGATGAACGACACTTCGTCCATCCAGGCCAGCGCAGTGCCGCCGAAGAGGGTGTTGTGATGATTGGTGGTCGGCGGAAACACCGCCTTGGTCACACGGGTTTCCGACAGCGCGATGCGCCGCTGAATCTCTTGCTCTCTTGGGGTCATGCCATTACCACTGATGATTACTGGAGGCCAGAAACGACAAAAGCAGCCCTTAGGCTGCTTTTGTCAGAGAAGCGTCCGAACTTAGGACAGCTTTTCCTTGATGCGCGCGGCTTTGCCGGACAGGTCGCGCAGGTAGTACAGCTTGGCTTTGCGCACGTCACCGCGACGCTTGACGCTCAGGCTGTCGACCAGCGGGCTGTAGGTCTGGAAGGTACGCTCAACACCAACACCGCTGGAGATCTTGCGCACGGTGAAGGCGCTGTTCAGGCCGCGGTTACGCTTGGCGATAACAACGCCTTCGAAGGCCTGCAGACGCTGACGGTCGCCTTCCTTCACTTTCACTTGCACGACAACGGTGTCGCCCGGTGCGAAAGTCGGGATTTCTTTGTTCATCTGCTCGGCTTCGAGCATCTGGATAATCTTGTTGGTCATGCTGCGCTCCTAAGACAGGCCTCCCGGCCCATCATCGATACGTTAACTATCGTCCCGCTGGCGGATGTATTCCTCCAGCAGCTTCTTCTCTTCTCCAGAAAGCGAGCGGCTATCCAGAAGATCAGCGCGACGTTCCCAGGTCCGACCAAGGGACTGCTGCAAACGCCAGCGCCGGATGTGTTCGTGGTTGCCACTAAGCAACACCTCGGGAACACGTTTATCCGCATACACCTCCGGGCGGGTGTAGTGCGGGCAGTCGAGCAGGCCATCCGTAAAGGAGTCCTCCTCGGCCGAATCGGCATGACCCAATGCACCAGGCAAAAGGCGCGTCACCGCATCGATCAGCACCATGGCCGGCAGCTCACCGCCGGACAGGACGTAGTCACCAATCGACCATTCCTCATCGACATGCGTTTCGATGAAACGCTCGTCGATGCCTTCATAACGACCAGCAATCAGGATCAATGCATCCTCCTGTGCCAGCTCGCGGACCGCCGCCTGATTCAGGCTGCGCCCCTGCGGCGAGAGGTAGATCACCTTCGCCGTCTCTCCCGCGGCTTGCTTGGCACTGGCCAAGGCATCCTCGAGAGGCTTGATCTTCATCACCATCCCCGGACCACCGCCGAAGGGGCGGTCATCCACCGTGTGGTGACGATCGGTCGTGTAGTCTCGCGGGTTCCAGCAATTGAGCTTGAGCAGCTCCTGCTTGACCGCACGACTGGTGATGCCGTACTCGCCGATGGCGGCAAACATTTCCGGAAACAAGGTGATGACTTCTACGCGCATGAGCCTTAGAAATCCGCATCCCAGTCGACCCGCATCTCGCCAGCCGCCAGGTCGATCGAAAGCACGCACTGCCCGGTGTAGGGCAACAGACGCTCGCGATCATCCAGACTGCCCGCGCAGGGCTTGACCACCATCACATCGTTGGCACCGGTTTCGAACAAGTGGTCGACCACACCGAGCAGTTGCTCTGCCTGATCAATGACCTTCAAGCCCTGTAACTGGTACCAATAGAACTCGCCATCTTCCAGCTCCGGCAGCTCGCTACGCGGCACGCAAATCTCAAAACCGGCGTAAGTACGCGCGATTTCTCGATCATCCAGACCTTTCAACTTGGCTACCAGCACCTTGCCCTGAAGGCGGCCGCTGGCCAGTTTCACTTTCTTTACCTCACCGTCACGCTTGAGCGTCCAGTTGCGGTAATCGAGCACGTTATCGATGGGATCGGTAAAGGAGTACACCTTCACTTCACCCTTGACGCCGTGCACCGAAACAATCTTGCCGAGAACGATCAGATCCTCGGCGACGGCCGGCGTCGTACTCATAAAGATGCTTAGGCAGCAGCCTTGGCAGCTTCCTTGAGCAGCTGAGCAACACGCTCAGACGGCTGAGCGCCCTGGCCCAGCCAGTAGGTCGCACGCTCTTGGTCGACGGACAGACGCACTTCGCCACCAGCAGCGATCGGGTTGAAGAAACCGATACGCTCAACGAAACGACCATCGCGCGCATTGCGGCTGTTGGTCACGGTCAGGTGGTAGAAGGGGCGCTTTTTGGAGCCGCCACGAGCAAGACGGATGGTTACCATGTGAACATCGTTCCTATAGTCGGTGCTAACTTGAGGCACACATTAAAAATGGGCCTAGGCCCGAAAGGCCGCATATTTTAAGGATTATGCGGCGGTTTGCAAATCTCTTTTTCCGGACGGCCATCGGCCGGGGTACAGGCCTCAGAATTTCGGCATTCCGCCGGCACCTGGAAGCATGCCACCCATACCGCGCATCATCTTGGCCATACCGCCCTTGGCGGTGAATTTCTTCATCATCTTCTGCATCTGCTTGTGCTGCTTGATCAAGCGACCGATGTCCTGCACCTGGGTACCGGAGCCCATAGCGATGCGGCGCTTGCGCGAGCCGCTGATGATGTCCGGATCGCGGCGCTCGGCCGGCGTCATCGAGTTGATGATTGCCTCCATCTGCTTGAACTGCTTCTCGGCTGCGCCCTGAGCGCTGCCCATCTGCGACAGGTTGACGCCACCGATGGACGGCAGCTTGTCCATCAGGCCGCCGAGGCCGCCCATGTTCTTCATCTGCTGCAGCTGATCACGGAAGTCTTCGAGATCGAAGCCCTTGCCCTTCTTCAGCTTCTTGGTGAGTTTCTCGGCCTTCTCGCGATCGAGGGTCTGCTCGGCCTGCTCGATCAGGCTGAGCACATCGCCCATGCCGAGAATGCGCGAGGCGATACGGTCCGGGTGGAAGGGCTCGAGCGCGTCGCTCTTCTCACCCATACCGATGAACTTGATCGGCTTGCCGGTGATGTGGCGCACGGACAAGGCAGCGCCACCACGCGCATCACCGTCGACCTTGGTCAGCACTACACCGGTCAGCGGCAACGCCTCGCCGAACGCCTTGGCGGTGTTGGCGGCGTCCTGGCCGGTCATGGCGTCGACCACGAACAGCGTTTCGACCGGTTTGACGGCTGCGTGCAGCGCCTGGATCTCGGCCATCATCTCGGCATCAACGGCCAGGCGACCGGCGGTATCGAGGATGACCACATCGATGAACTTCAGCTTGGCTTCACGAATCGCTGCGTTGGCGATATCCACCGGCTTCTGGCTGGCATCGGAGGGGAAGAATGTCACCCCGAGATCGCTCGCCAGGGTTTCCAGCTGCTTGATCGCCGCCGGGCGATAGACGTCAGCCGACACCAGCAGCACCGACTTCTTCTTGCGCTCCTTGAGGAACTTGGCCAGCTTGCCGGCGGTGGTGGTCTTGCCCGCACCCTGCAGGCCGGCCATCAGCACCACGGCAGGTGGAGCTGCATTGAGCGACAGGTCTTCGTTGGCCGCGCCCATCAGCTCTTCCAGCTCGGCGCGGACGATCTTCACGAAAGCCTGGCCCGGCGTCAGGCTCTTGGAGACTTCGGTGCCGACGGCGCGATCCTTGACCTTGCCGACGAAGTCCTTGACCACCGGCAGAGCCACGTCGGCCTCGAGCAGGGCCATGCGCACTTCGCGCAGCGTATCCTTGATGTTGTCTTCGGTCAGCTTGGCCTTGCCCGTGACATTACGCAGCGTCTGGGACAGGCGATCGGTAAGATTTTCGAACATGCGCGTTCCTTTGATAGGTGCGACCCGGCGCGCCGGGTGTGCGACAGGCGGCGGATTATAGCGAAGTCGCCGAGCTGCCGACACCGCCGGCAGTCTTTCGTGCTGACGCCCTTCTGTGCCACACTCAGCGCCTTTCGGGCTCGCCTTACACGGATTTATGCACCCTCTGTTGCCCAGCCTCGCCGCCGCACTCCTCTACGCTGGCGCCGCCGCTTACCAAGGACTGCGCCTTACGCAGCGCAGCATCCCCGACAAACGCCTGCTGGCGTCGCTTGGTGCGCTCGCCTTGTGCCTGCATGTCGTCAGCCTGTTCTTCCAGCTGTATGACGTACACGGCCTCAACCTGGACTTTTTCAATGCGGCCAGCCTGATCGCCTGCGCGGTCATCGGCCTGATTCTCCTGGCCTGCCTGCGCATACCAGTGGAAAACCTGCTGCTACTCCTGTTCCCGCTCGGCACGCTGACCGTACTGGCAGCGCAGTTCATGCCCAGCGGCACCATCAATCCGATCAACGAGCACCCTGGCATCCTCGCCCACATCCTGTTCTCGATCCTGGCCTACGGCATGCTCACCATCGCCGTGTTCCAGTCGATCCTGCTGCTGCTGCAGGACCATCAGCTCAAGCACAAGCACCCGTCCGGGCTGATCCGCAACTTTCCACCGCTGCAGACCATGGAGAGCCTGCTGTTCGGTTTCCTCTTCGCCGGCTGGCTGCTCTTGTCGTTGTCGCTGCTATCCGGCGCGCTGTACATCGACGACCTGTTCGCTCAGCACCTGGCACACAAGACCATTCTTTCCTGCTTCGCCTGGGTGGTTTTCGCTGTGCTGCTGTGGGGGCGCCACCAGCTCGGCTGGCGCGGCCACAAGGCCATTCGCTGGACCCTCGCCGGGTTCTGCCTGCTGATGCTGGCCTATTTCGGCAGCAAGCTGGTACGCGAATTCATCCTGCACATCTGAGGCAGACCTCGTGGACGACCTACATTCGAGCTACCTGCTCGGCCTGCTGATTTTCCTCATTCTCTGCTCGGCGTTCTTCTCCAGCTCCGAGACCGGCATGCTCAGCCTCAACCGCTACCGGCTCAAGCACCTGGCCAAGGAAGGGCACAGCGGCGCCAAGCGCGTCATTCGCCTGCTGGATCGCCCGGATCGCCTGCTGGGCACCATCCTGGTCGGCAACAACGTGGTCAACATTCTCGCCGCCTCCATCGCCACGGTGCTGGCGGTGGACATGTGGGGTGAAGCCGGTATCGCCATTGCCACGGCAGGCCTGACCATCATCGTGCTGATCTTTGGCGAAATCACGCCCAAGACCCTGGCTGCACTGCGCCCGGAACTGGTGGCCTTCCCCGCCAGTCGCCTGCTCAGCCTGCTGCTGCGCGTACTCTACCCGGTGGTGTGGCTGACCAGCGTGATCAGCAACGGTCTGCTGCGCCTGCTTGGCATCGATCCGTCGCAGCGCGCCAGCGACAGTCTTTCCACCGAGGAGCTGCGCAGCGTGGTGCGTGAGTCCGGCTCGGAACTGCCGACGAACCGCCAGAGCATGCTGCTGAGCATCCTCGACCTCGAACGGGTCACGGTCGACGACATCATGATCCCGCGTAACGAAGTGACCGGCATCGACCTCGACGACGACCTGGAAATCATCATCGGTCAGTTGCGTAGCACCTCTCACACGCGCCTGCCGGTGTTTCGTGGTGACATCAATCAGATCGAAGGCGTGGTGCACATGCGCCAGATCGCCCGCCTGCTGAGCCACAACCAGCTGACCAAGGAGTCGTTGCTGGCAGCCTGCAACGAGCCTTATTTCATCCCGGAAAACACACCCCTGGCGACCCAGCTGATCAACTTCCAGAAGCACAAGCGGCGCATCGGCATCGTCGTCGACGAATATGGCGACGTGATCGGCATCGTCACTCTGGAAGATATTCTCGAAGAGATCGTCGGCGACTTCAGCAATCAGGACAGCCTGCGCAGCCCCGATATCCACCCGCAGGAAGATGGCACCCTGGTCATCGACGGCGCCGCCTACATTCGCGAAGTGAACAAGACCCTCGGCTGGCATCTGCCCAGCGACGGCCCCAAGACCCTCAACGGCCTGATCACCGAAGCCCTGGAGAGCATCCCGGACAGCAGCGTCTGCCTGAAGATCGGCCCCTATCGCCTGGAGATTCTCCAGGCAGCGGAAAACCGGGTGAAGAGCGTGCGCGTCTGGCAGGTGGCAAAGGTCAAAGCGGACGAAGCAGCTCCGGAGTGAGGCGTTCGGCCAGGCCTGCAGCCCATTGCCGATAGCCCAATGCCGACGGGTGATAGCCATCCTCGGCCAGATAATGCGCCTCGAACGGCAGGTCCAACACGCAGTGCAGCACGCCCAGCCGCTGCGCCAGGCTCTGCAACTCACGATCCAGCAAGCTGGCCCGCCAGCCCATCAACTGCCGCAACAACCACGGCAAGGCGCGGAAATGCTGCAACGGCGGCACGCCACTGAACACCACGCGACAGCCCCGCTCGCCCAATGCATCTGCCATCGCGGCGAGCGCCTGCAGCCAGCGCTTGCTCGGCGTGAGGTGCGTGGTGTCATTGACGCCGAATACCAGCAGCGCCAGGTCGGCCGGCTCCGCCAATGCCAGCGGCAACAGGCGTTCATGCGCCTCGGAGGCGGTGATGCCATTCTCGCCACAGGCGCGCCAGCGTACCGGCCGCCCCAGGCGCTCGGCCAGGGCGACTGCCAGACAATTCGCCAGGGACTGATCGAAGTGCGTGACACCAACGCCCGCCACGGTCGACTCACCGATCAGCAGGAGGCGTAACGGCTCACCCGGTAAATGCGCGGCAGCGGTGCCGCTTGGCTCGCCCTGCGCAACCGGCAGACGCAATGCCGTGCGCCGGGTGTGCAGGGCCAGAGGCAGCGCCAATGGCAGCAGTGGCACGGTCGCCAGCCACCACAGCGCATGCCGACTCACAACTGGACGCGAACCGCTTGCGCGCTGCGCAGCGCCTTGGCGCGAGCAGCCTCGATGGACTCGTCACGCGCCAGGGCCACACCCATGCGGCGCTGGCCTTTGACTTCGGGCTTGCCGAACAGGCGCAGCGCCGTGTCTTGCTCGCTCAGCGCGGCGCCGAGGTTGGCGAAGCTGGCCTGCTGTGAATTGCCCTCCACCAGAATCACCGCCGAGGCCGACGGGCCCATCTGGCGGATCACTGGAATCGGCAGGCCGAGAATGGCGCGGGCATGCAGGGCGAACTCGGACAGTTCCTGGGAGATCAGCGTCACCAGGCCGGTGTCGTGCGGGCGCGGCGAGACTTCGCTGAACCATACCTGGTCGCCCTTGACGAACAGCTCGACGCCGAACAGGCCACGTCCGCCCAGCGCCTCGGTCACCGCCAGCGCCACGCGCTCGGACTCGGCCAGCGCCTTCGGGCTCATCGGCTGCGGCTGCCAGGACTCCTGATAGTCGCCGTTCTCCTGACGATGGCCGATCGGCGCACAGAAGCTGGTGCCACCGACATGACGTACGGTGAGCAGGGTGATTTCGTAGTCGAAGTCGATGAAGCCCTCGACGATCACCCGCCCCTTGCCGGCACGCCCGCCTTCCTGGGCGTAGTCCCAGGCGCGCTGCAGGTCGGCGTCGCTCTTGAGCACGCTCTGGCCCTTGCCGGAAGAGCTCATGATCGGCTTGACCACGCAGGGGTAGCCGACGGACTTCACCGCCGCGGCATAGTCCTCGAAGGTGTCGGAGAAATGGTACGGCGAGGTGGGCAGGCCCAGCTCCTCGGCCGCCAGACGACGAATGCCTTCGCGATTCATGGTCAGCTGCGCGGCACGCGCGGTCGGCACCACGTTGAAGCCTTCGGCCTCCAGCTCGACCAGAGTGGCAGTGGCGATGGCTTCAATTTCCGGGACGATGTAGTGCGGCTGCTCCTTCTCGATCACTGCACGCAACGCTGCGCCATCGAGCATGTCGATGACGTGGCTACGATGTGCCACCTGCATGGCCGGCGCATTGGCGTAACGGTCGACACCGATGACTTCGCAGCCCAGGCGCTGCAACTCGATCACCACTTCCTTGCCGAGCTCGCCGCAGCCACATAGCAGCACACGGGTCGCGGAGGACGACAGAGGGGTTCCAATACGGGGCATGAGTGTTCCTCGAACAGTGAATCAGGAAGAAGTCATTAGCAGACCCGAAGCGCGGGCGCGCTCCAGGCAAAGTTGCAGCACCTCACGGCGCTCGGCATTGTCCATGCGGCCCCAGCGGGTGATTTCGGCGACGGTGCGCTGACAACCGATGCAGACATCCTGCTCGTCCAGCGCGCAGACATGCACGCAGGGCGAACGCACCGGCTTTTCTACATCATTCATCGTCATCAGGTACCAGGTCACGAGAATAGCGCTGCGCATTATGAACGTAATGAGCGGCACTGGCCTCCAGCATCTTCTTCTGCGCCTCGGTCAGTTCGCGCACCACCTTGCCGGGGCTGCCCATGACCAGGCTGCCATCGGGGATCACCTTGCCCTCGGGGATCAGGCTGTTGGCGCCGATGATGCAGTACTTGCCGATCTTGGCGCCGTTGAGGATCACCGCGTTGATGCCGATCAGGCTGTAATCATCCACCGTGCAGCCGTGCATCATCACGTTGTGGCCGACGGTGACGCCCTTGCCCAGGGTCAGCGGAAAACCCATGTCGGTATGCATGACGCTGCCGTCCTGCACATTGCTGTTCTCGCCGATATGGATCAGTTCATTATCGCCGCGCAGCACGGCACCGAACCAGACGCTGGCACCGGCCTCCAGGCGAACCTTGCCGATCAGATCGGCGCTTGGCGCGACCCAGCTCTCGGGATGGGCGTCGACACGGGAGCTTCCCAGGCGGTATTTCATGCTCGTCAGTCCTCGGCGCTATCAGCGCAGGTGTATGAAGTGTTCGGGTGGCTGGTGCAGGGCGATCTGCGCATCGTCGAAGATCAGGTTGACCAGCTCCACCACCATGATCGCGGTCAGGCCCCAGATGCGGTATTCGCCATAGGTGTAGGACGGCACGTACCAGCTCTGCCCGAGGTAGTCGATACGGTGGGTGACTTCGCGCGGGTCGCTGCGGAAGAACTCCAGCGGCACCGAGAATACCGAGGCGATCTCCGCATCATTGGCCTTGTATTCGACGTAATCAGGCACCAGCCCGACGTAGGGCGTGACCTGAATGCCGTGTCGCGACACCAGGCTGCTGAGCGGCCCGACCACCTCGACCAGTCCGGGCGGCAGACCGATCTCCTCCTCGGCCTCACGCAACGCGGTATCCACCAGATCGCGATCTTCCGGGTCGCGCCGGCCACCGGGAAAGGCAACCTCGCCGCCGTGGGTCGACAAACCGCTGGCGCGCAGGGTCAACACCAGCTCAGGTTCATCACTGCGGGTAATCGGGACCAGCACCGCCGCCTCGGGGAAGCTGCGCTCGGTCTCCAGAGGGCGCGGGCTGTAGCCGCGCACACGATGGAGCAACTCGTCCAGCATGGGCATACTCGGAGTCTTGTTTTGCCAGGCATCATGGCATGAAAGCAGCCGGCCGCCCAACCCCGGCGACAGGACAGGCTGGCCGTACTCGGGTGCCTCTAAAAACGTAGGCGAGGCAGTTAGCGCAAGGCAAAAACAGGCGAAAAAGCGCAGTTTACGGGCTGTAAATGAGCACTTGACTCGCTTCGCTCACCCCTTCGGGGCCGCGCTAAAGCGCGTTCAGCCTCCGGCTGTGAGCCTGTTTTTAACGCAGCGATGACAACGCAGGTAGTTTTGAGAGGTGCCCGATAGCGGGCTTGCCGGCCAAGACGCCGACCGCCAAGATAGCCCCAGAAAAAGAGGAACGGGCATGAAATTCTGCAGCCAGTGCGGCAACCCCGTCACCCGCATGATCCCTGCGGGCGACAACCGCATGCGCCATGTCTGCGCTCACTGCGCCACCGTGCATTACGAAAATCCGCGCATCGTCGCCGGCTGCCTGCCCGTGTGGCGTGACCAGGTGCTGCTGTGCCGACGCGCCATCGAGCCACGCCGAGGCTATTGGACATTACCTGCAGGCTTCATGGAAAACGGCGAGACCATCGAGCAGGCCGCCGCCCGCGAAACCCTGGAAGAAGCCTGCGCCCGCGTGCGCGATCTCAGCCTCTATACCCTGTTCGACCTGCCGCATATCAGCCAGGTGTACATGATGTTTCGCGCCGAGCTGGTCGACCTGGATTTCGCCGTAGGCGAAGAGAGCCTCGAGGTGCGACTGTTTGCAGAAAGCGAAATCCCCTGGTCAGAGCTGGCTTTCCCGACCATAGGCCGTACCTTAGAATGCTTCTTCGCCGACCGTCGGCAGAATCTCTTTCCGGTACGCAATGAGCCACTCGAAGCACTGCGTACCCACTACACACCCCGTTGACCCTTGCGGACGTTCCCGATGCGTTGGTTGTTGCCCCTGCTTTGCCTGACTCTCAGCTTCAACGCCCTGGCCAGCGCCACGCCAGCGACCAGCAGCCGCACCGTGGACAAGGTGCTGGTGCTCAAGTCGGAGCGCAAACTGCATCTGCAGCAACGCGGCGAGACCATCAAGTCGTACCGTATTTCGCTGGGCAAACAGCCCAATGGCGCCAAGCAACGCGAAGGCGACCTGCGCACGCCGGAAGGCTTCTACTGGATCGATTGGCGCAAGCCGAGCGACAAGTACCAGCTGTCGCTGCATATCTCCTACCCCAACGCCCGCGACCTGGCCAAGGCCAAGGAAGCCGGGGTGCCACCGGGCAGCATGATCATGATCCACGGCACGCCGCTGGATGAGGAATACCCGGAGTGGTTCTTCCACACCCTGGATTGGACAGAAGGCTGCATCGCCATGAAGAACGACGACATGCGCGAGGTATGGAGCCTGGTCAAGGATGGGACGCTGATCGAAATCAGGCCCTGAGCCACTGCATTGAAAAAGGCGCCATCGGCGCCTTTTTTCATATCGACTCAGAACTGCAGGTCGGACAAGCGCCAGACATCGAAGGCCGGCGTTTCGTAGGGATGACTCTTCTTCAGTGCCTTGACGGCATCGTGGATCAACTCGTCGGCGACGACCATTTCCACCTTCCACTCGGCAACCTGCTCGACGCTGCCGACCTGACCAATAAACGGCTGGCTACCGTCCAGGGCGCGGAACTGACCTTGGCCCAACACCTGCCAGCAGCAGTTGTCGTACAGCCCGATGCGCCCGCCGCCGGCTGCAAACACCGCCTTTTTCACCGGCTCCAGATGGGCTTCCGGCACGTAGAAACACAGTTTGTACATCAAGTTCTCCGCAGATGGGCAACCGAACAACAGACAAGCCATGACACCAATATGATGTCATTTCGCCATGGAGTTGTCTTGAGATCGCCCGCACAATTCCACACGCAGCATTAAAACGATTCGCTGCTTTCGACTCAGGCGACGGGCGTGGCGTTCTCAGCGACCGCTGAAAAAGCGCCGCCATTTGTCGGCCAGACCGGTGGCCGGCGGGCTGTGACTGCCATCGCAGTAGGGCAGGCTTGCGGATCGGCTACAGCGGCATAGCAGCAGACGCTGCTCGCGCTCGGGGCGCAGCTCCAGAGACTGCTGACAGTCGGGTGTGCAGTTGGGCATTTCTGCGGAGTGCCCGCAGCAGCATAGGCGATGGGTTTCACCGGGTTTGACCAGGCGAACTTCGGGGAGGATGGGGAGAGGATCATCGGCCATGGCTGGGCCTATGTAGCCCGGATGAAATCCGGGTTAGTGGTGTGAGGGAAACTGCCCCGGATTGCATCCGGGCTACGGACTCCACGATCGGCGCCCTCTACCATTTATGGGAGAGGGCTGGGGAGAGGGTTCGATGTTGGCCATAACGCTCTCTCCCGCCCTACCGATATCTCCGGTGTTATATCTGCAAGCTCAAGCTGAATCGGAGCGCGGCCGCTTTTAGTCCACCCACACTCGGGCGTTGCGGAACATGCGCATCCAGCCGCCGTCTTCCTGCCACTCGTCCGGACGCCAGGAGTTCTGTACGGCGCGGAACACCCGCTCCGGGTGCGGCATCATGATGGTGACGCGACCGTCGCGGCTGGTCAGGCCGGTGATGCCACGCGGCGACCCGTTGGGGTTGGCCGGATAAGCTTCGGTGACCTTGCCGTGGTTATCGACGTAACGCAGCGCCACGGTGCCGGACAGATCCGCCTCCAGCAGCGCCTCCTCGCTTTCAAACTCGGCATGACCCTCGCCGTGGGCGATGGCGATCGGCATGCGCGAACCGGCCATGCCCTGCAGGAAGATCGATGCCGACTCCTGGATCTGCACCATGGCCACGCGAGCCTCGAACTGCTCGGAGCGGTTGCGTACGAAGTGCGGCCAGAACTCGGTACCCGGGATCAGCTCGTGCAGGTTGCTCATCATCTGGCAGCCGTTGCACACGCCAAGAGCGAAGCTGTCGCGACGCTCGAAGAAGCCCTGGAAGGCATCGCGGGCGCGAGCGTTAAACAGCACCGACTTGGCCCAGCCCTCACCAGCGCCGAGCACGTCGCCGTAGGAGAAGCCGCCGCACGCCACCAGGCCTTTGAACTCTTCCAGGCTGACGCGACCGGCGAGGATGTCACTCATATGCACGTCGATGGCGGAGAAACCGGCGCGGTCGAACGCGGCGGCCATTTCCACCTGGCCGTTGACGCCCTGCTCACGCAGGATAGCCACCTGCGGACGCACGCCCTTCTTGATGTAAGGCGCAGCGATGTCCTGGTTGACGTCGAAGCCGAGCTTGACCGACAGGCCGGGGTTGTCTTCTTCCAGCAGCAGGTCGAATTCCTGGTCGGCGCCCTGCGCGTTGTCGCGCAGACGCTGGATGCGGTAGCTGGTCTCGGCCCACTGACGCTGCAGCAGACGGCGCTCACCGGCGAACACCGGTTCGCCATTGAAGCTGATGCTGACCTCGCCGTTGTTCACGGCCTGGCCAATCACGGCGACGCAGTCGTCCAGACCGGCGGCGCTGAACTGCGCCAGCACTTCCGGAGTGGCGTCCTGACGCACCTGGATCACCGCCCCCAGCTCTTCGTTGAACAGCACCGCTGGCAGCTCGGAGCTGTCATCAGCCAGCGCGTCGAGGTTCAGCGACAGACCGCAATGACCGGCGAAGGCCATTTCCAGCACAGTGGTCAGCAGACCGCCATCGGAACGGTCGTGGTAAGCCAACAGGTGGCCGTCGGCATTCAGGCCCTGGATCACGGCGAAGAAGGCCTTGAGGTCTTCGGCGTCGTCGAGGTCCGGCACCTGCTGGCCGATCTGCGCATAGACCTGCGCCAGGATCGAGGCGCCCATGCGGTTCTGACCACGGCCGAGGTCGATCAGAATCAGGTCGGTCTCGCCCTTGTCCATGCGCAGTTGCGGGGTCAGGGTCTGACGGATGTCCTGCACCGGAGCGAAGCCGGTGATCACCAGCGACAACGGCGCGGTCACGCTCTTGTCGACGCCTTCATCCTGCCAGCGGGTTTTCATGGACATGGAGTCCTTGCCCACCGGAATGGTAATGCCCAGCGCCGGGCACAGCTCCATGCCGACAGCCTTGACGGTGTCATACAGGCGGGCGTCTTCGCCCGGGTGGCCAGCAGCCGCCATCCAGTTAGCCGACAGTTTGATGTCGGAGATTTTCTCGATGCGGGCAGCGGCCAGGTTGGTAACGGTCTCACCCACCGCCATGCGCCCGGAAGCCGGTGCGTCGAGCAGCGCCAGCGGCGTGCGCTCGCCCATGGCCATGGCTTCACCGGTGTAGACGTCGAAGCTGGTGGCAGTCACGGCGCAATCGGCCACCGGCACCTGCCACGGGCCGACCATCTGGTCGCGAGCCACCAGACCGGTGATGGTGCGGTCGCCGATGGTGATCAAAAAGCTCTTGCTGGCCACGGCCGGGTGATGCAGCACACGACCCAGGGCTTCTTCGATATCGACGCTGGCGGCGCTGAAATCATCGCCCTGCTCGGCTTCGCGACTGACACTGCGGTGCATGCGCGGCGGTTTGCCCAGCAGCACTTCCAGCGGCATGTCTACCGGGGTGTTGCTGAAGTGGCTGTCGGTCACTGTCAGGTGCGGCTCTGCAGTGGCCTCGCCGACTACAGCGAACGGGCAGCGCTCACGCTCGCAGATGGCCTGGAAGCGCTCGAAGTCGGCCGCATCGACCGACAGGACGTAACGTTCCTGCGACTCGTTGCACCAGATTTCGTGCGGGGCCATGCCCGGCTCGTCGTTGGGCACCTTGCGCAGCTCGAAGCGACCGCCACGACCACCGTCGTTGATCAGCTCCGGCAGGGCATTGGAGATCCCACCGGCGCCGACGTCGTGGATGAACTTGATCGGGTTGTCTTCGCCCAGCTGCCAGCAGCGGTCGATGACCTCCTGGCAACGGCGTTCCATTTCCGGGTTCTCGCGCTGCACCGAGGCAAAATCCAGATCGGCCGAGCTGGCGCCGGTGGCCATCGAGGAGGCTGCGCCGCCGCCCAGGCCGATGAGCATGGCCGGACCGCCGAGTACGATCAGCTTGGCGCCGACGGAAATCTCGCCCTTCTGTACGTGGTTCTCGCGGATGTTGCCGAGACCGCCGGCGAGCATGATCGGCTTGTGGTAGCCACGCACTTCCTCACCGCGCGGGCTGCTGACAGCCTGCTCGAAGGTACGGAAGTAGCCGTTGAGCGCGGGGCGACCGAACTCGTTGTTGAACGCGGCGCCGCCCAGCGGGCCTTCGATCATGATGTCCAGCGCGCTGACGATGCGCTCGGGCTTGCCGTAGGGCTTTTCCCAGGGCTGGAGGAAATCGGGGATGTTCAGGTTGGAGACCGAGAAACCGGTCAGGCCGGCCTTCGGCTTGGCACCACGGCCGGTAGCGCCTTCGTCACGAATCTCACCACCGGAGCCGGTGGACGCGCCCGGGAACGGGGCGATGGCGGTCGGGTGGTTGTGCGTCTCCACCTTCATCAGAATGTGCACCGGCTCCTGCACCGCGCCGTACTGACGGGTTTCCGGATTGGGGAAGAAACGCCCGGCGGTGTGGCCGACGATGACCGAGGCATTGTCCTTGTAGGCGGACAGCACGCCTTCGTTGTGCATCTGGTAGGTGTTCTTGATCATGCCGAACAGCGACTTGTCCTGGCTCTCGCCGTCGATGTCCCAACTGGCATTGAAGATCTTGTGGCGGCAGTGCTCGGAGTTGGCCTGGGCGAACATCATCAGTTCGATGTCGTGCGGATTGCGCCCCAGGTCATTGAAGCTCTTCACCAGGTAGTCGATTTCGTCCTCGGCCAGGGCCAGGCCCAGATCCTGGTTGGCCTGCTCCAGCGCGGCACGGCCACCACCGAGCACGTCCACGGCGGTCAGCGGCTTGGGCTCGGCATGGCTGAACAGCGCGGCAGCGTCCTCAAGGGCGCTCAGCACCAGCTGGGTCATGCGGTCATGCAGCAGGGCGGCGACGGCAGCGCTGTCGGCTTCGCTCAGTTCGCCGCTGACGTAATAGGCGATACCGCGCTCCAGGCGCTGGACCTTGGCCAGGCCGCAGTTACGGGCGATGTCGCTGGCCTTGCTCGACCAGGGCGAAATGGTGCCGAAACGCGGAATGGTCAGGAACAGTTTGCCGCTGGGCTCCTGCACCGGCACGCTCGGGCCGTACTTGAGCAGCCGCGCCAGCACTTGTTCTTCATCGGCGTTGAGTACGCCCGTCACATCGGCGAAATGTGCGAACTCGGCGTACAGCCCGGTCACGGCCGGCACCTTGCTGGTCAGTTGCTCGAGCAATTTGCCGTGGCGGAAAGCGGAAAGGGCGGGAGCGCCGCGCAGAATCAACATCGTCGGAACAGCCTCTGGGAAGGGGTGTGCTGGAGGCCGGGCATTCTACCCTAAAGCGTTGGCCCGCGGCACCTGTAGCCTGGCGCTTAAAGGACGAACGCGTACTAGCAGAGAAGCGAAGCGCTGTCGAGATATGGCACCGCCTGCGCTTTGCGTATACTGCGCCGATGTTTGCACGACCTGCGATACGCATGCGTTGCGCCACAGGGCTGTTGGCGATTGGAACCCTCCTGATGCTTGCTGGCTGTGGCGAAGACCCCAAGCCCAGCGTACTCGAGCAGGCAAAGGCGGAGGGTGAGCTGCGCGTGGTCACTCGTAACAGCCCCGCCACCTACTTCCAGGACCGCAACGGCGCCACCGGTTTCGAATATGAACTGGCCAAGCGCTTCGCCACCGATCTCGGCCTGGAACTGAAGATCGAAACCGCAGACAACCTCGACAGTCTGTTTTCCAGCCTCGACCTCGCCAACGGCCCGGTCATGGCTGCCGCCGGCCTGGTGGATACGCCACAGCGCCAGCGCCAGGCACGCTTCTCGATTCCCTATCTGGAAGTCACGCCACAGGTCATCTACCGCCAGGGCGAGAGCCGGCCGACCAAACCCGAAGACCTGGTCGGCAAGCGCATTCTGGTGCTGGCCGGCAGCAGCCATGCCGAACAGCTGACCGCACTCAAGCTGGAACAGCCGGAGCTGGAGTTCGAGGTATCCGACGCCGTCGAGGTGGTCGACCTGCTGCGCATGGTCGACGAAGGGCAGATCGACCTGACCCTGGTCGACTCCAACGAGCTGGCGATGAACCAGGTGTACTTTCCCAACGTGCGAGTCGCCTTCGACCTGGGCGACACCAACACCATGCGCTGGGCGGTAGCCGCCGGCGAGGATGACAGCCTGCTGGTTGAGATTGACGCCTTCCTCGAACGCTCCGAGGCTAACGGCACCCTGCAGCGCCTGAAGGAACGCTACTACGGCCATGTCGACGTGCTCGGCTACGTAGGCGCTTACACCTTCGCCCAGCACCTGCAGCAGCGCCTGCCGCGCTACGAGAAGATGTTCCGCCAGGCCGGTCACGCCAACCAGGTTGACTGGCGCCTGCTCGCCGCCATGGGCTATCAGGAGTCGCTGTGGCAACCCAACGCCACGTCCAAGACCGGTGTACGCGGCCTGATGATGCTCACTCAGCGCACCGCCCAGTCGGTCGGCGTCTCCAACCGCCTCGACCCCAAACAGAGCATCGACGGCGGTGCCCGCTACTTCATCCAGGTTCACCAGCAACTGCCGGAAGGCATCGTCGAGCCGGATCGCACCTGGTTCGCCCTGGCCGCCTACAACGTCGGCGGCGGCCACCTGGAAGATGCGCGCAAGCTGACCGAAGCCGAAGGGCTGGACCCGAACAAGTGGGCCGATGTGCAGAAGATCCTGCCGCGCCTGGCGCAAAAGCAGTGGTACAGCAAGACCCGCTACGGCTATGCCCGCGGCGGCGAGCCGGTACACTTCGTGCGCAACATCCGTCGTTACTACGACATTCTCACCTGGGTGACCCAGCCGCAGCTGGAAGGCACGCAAGTGGCCGAGAGCGGTATTCACCTGCCCGGCATCGACAAGCGCAAGCCCGAAGAAGAAACTCCGCCGCTCTAAGCGGTCAGAGCAAACTCTGATTCCCCACCGCACAGCGGCTGATCGCCTGCCGCGCGTGTGGCAGGCCTTTGAGCCGAGTGGCGCACTGCGCCTGACTCGATATCCGCTCCACCTGCAGGTTGGCCTGCTCGTCGATGCTGATCAGATAAGGATGGTTGTAACGCGCGCGGTCGTTCCAGCCACTGAAACGCTGAGTGCTGAACACGCAGCGATAGTCCAGATGACCGGTAAAGCCCTGAAAACGATCACGCATGAAAATGTGGTGATAACGCTGCCAGTCGCGATCACGCTGCCCGATACGCACGGCCTCCTGGCACTCTGCAAGCGTGGTGATCTGCGGCTCGTGCAGGAAAATGCTCTGCGCCAGGTTGGAGCCACCCAGCTGCACGCTGGCGACCAGATACACCTCGGGTTGCTCCGCGAACGCCGGCGCAGCCAGGAACGTCAGTACACTCAACATCCGTTTGTTCATGCTCATTCCCTGTAAGAACGCTCAGCCTCGCCGAGCCTTGAAGAACTCTTTTAGCAGCGCCCCACTCTCCTCGGCCAGCAAGCCGCCCTCCACCCGCACGCGATGGTTGAGAAAGCCCTGATCGAAGAACTGCCCCTGACTGATCGCCACCCCCGCACGCGGCTCGCTGGCAGCGAAGACCACCCGGGCGATGCGCGCATGCACGATCAGGCCAGCGCACATGCTGCAGGGCTCCAGCGTGACATACAGGGTGCTGCCGGGCAGTCGGTAGTTCTGCACGCTTTGCGCCGCCGCGCGAATCGCCACCATCTCGGCGTGGGCACTGGGGTCGTGACGCAGAATCGGGCAGTTGAAGCCCTGCCCGACCACCTCGCCATCCTGCACAAGTACGGCGCCGACCGGCACCTCGCCCTGCTCCGCGCCCAGGCACGCCTGCGCCAGCGCCAGGCGCATGAAGTGCTCGTCACGCGAGCGATCGATGATCTGCGGTCGTTTCATTGCATCAATCCGAAGGGTGGCCGCTCTGCTAGGCTGACCTGAAAGCGGCGCCTACCCTACACCACTTCGATGGCCGCCATCAGCCCCGTTTCCATATGGTCGATGACGTGGCAGTGGAACATCCACACACCGGGATTATCGGCGACGAAGGCGATGCGCGCGGTCTCGTTCTTGCCCAACAGATAGGTGTCGGTGAAATACGGAATGATCTTGCGCCGGTCCGAGCTCAGCACCTTGAAAGTCATGCCGTGCAGATGAATCGGGTGCTGATACTGCGCCATATTGCGCAGCACGAAGATGTAGTGACCATCCTTCTTCAGCGTGGCGATCGGGCGATCGGCGCAGGTCTTGTCGTTGATGTCCCAGGCCTGGCCGTTGATCTGCCAGTACTTGTAGCGACCGGCAGCCTCGTCGGCCGGCGAGGCCAGCGCGGCGGCCCACTCGAAGTTGAAGCGCAGCGTCTCGGCGCGTGACAGGTCAGGCTCGGCAACCGGGTTGGCCGGCAACGGCGGAGGCCAATCCCCAACAGCCTCGGTGCTGGTGATGCCTTTCAAGGTCGCCAGGCGCAGCGGCCCGTTGCGCAGGGACAGCTCCTGCCCAGCCGCCGGCACCTTCAGTGCCAGGTCGATACGCATACCTGGCCCCAGCCAGTACTCCTTGCCCAAAGGCCGCGGCTGCACCGGGTTGCCATCCAGCGCATAGATGCGCGCCTCGCTACCCGGCAGATTGAGGCGATAGGTGATGGTGTTGTCGACGTTGATCAGGCGCAGGCGCACCACCTGCCCTGCAGGTAATTCGAGGGTCGGGTTCGGTTCGCCGTTGATGGTGGTCAAGCGCCCACGCGTACCCTCGCGCGCCGCCTGACGCGGCACCAGAAATTCGCTGAAGGCGCCCTGTTCGTCGATATGCCAGGTCTTCAGGCTCAGCGTGCGCTCATGGAGGAAGCCCGTCGGCTCGCGCTCCTCGACGATCAGCGGGCCGACCAGACCGCGGCCCAATTGCTCGGCACTGGTGGTGTGCGGGTGGTACCAGAAGCTGCCGGCGTCGTGGCAGATGAAGTCGTAATCGAAGTATTCGCCCGGCAGCACCGGTGCCTGGGAGACATAGGGCACGCCGTCCATTTCCAGCGGCAGACGAATGCCATGCCAATGGATGGTGCTCTGTACATCCAGCTTGTTGATGAAGCGCACCCGCAGGCGCTCGCCCTGCCGACAGCGCAACTCCAACCCCGGCGCCTGGCCGCCATAGCCCCAGGCCGGCGTCACATGTCCCGGCACTAGCTCCAGATCAAGCGGTGCGGCGATCAGCTCGTAGTCATGGGTCGCCACGTTCTCCGGGCGCCCGAGCCAGTAACGCACACCACCTACGCCCAAGCCGGCAACACCCAGACCAGCCAGACCGGCGAGCACTTGTCTGCGGGTAAACGACATCTTCATCCTCGGCAATCTGCGAGCATACTCAATTGCGGTATCTTCTCATTTTCACGAAGGAAGAAACGAGCTCGGTCGAAGGACTTATTGCCGCAGATGAACGCGACAAACACACGGGAGCGCCTGACCATGTCGCCTGCGAAGCCGCCTGTCCGACAAGGCTATCGATATGCCATAGACCTGTTCGGTATGGCGATGACCAGCGCACTGGCACTTTACGTCGCATGACTGACCCTGGAAGCATCGAAGCGATCCTGGCCAACCATGTACGTGACAAGCGCGAGATGCTGGATGCTGCACTGCTCACGCTTGCAACAATCGTTTTACTGGCACTGCTGCAAACATGAAAAAACCGGCCGAAGCCGGTTTTTTCATTTGGGCCTGACACCCATTCAGGGCTTGGACCGACTTACCAGCTGTAGCTCAGCTTGGCGGTAACTTCACGGCCCGGGTTGTAGTAATCAGCCGTACCCGAGCCGACCACATGCTGCTCATCCAGCAGATTGCTGACGTTGAGAGCCAGATCTGTGCCCTTGACGATGTTGTAGGTGAAGGCGGCGTCAAACACTGTAGCGGCATCACTTTTATCGGTGTTGGCAGCACCAAAGTAATATTCACCAATGTAACGGGCACCCAGACCTACGCTCACCTTCGTGCCCGGCACACTGTAGTAGCTCCAGAGTGAAGCGCTATGCCGCGGAGTGACTTCAAATTCATTGCCTTTGAGAGACGTGCCATCCCACAGCGAACCGCGAAGTACATCTGACTTCATGTAGGAGTAACCGCCAACCAGGCTCAGGCGCTCGGTCAGCTCAGCCTTGGCTTCCAGATCCAGGCCTCGCACCCTTGTCTCACCAACCGTCTGCTGCTGAATACCACCGCCAGGTACAACAACAGCAATGGAGACATTTTCCTGAGTCAAGTCATAGATGGCTGCGGAAAAGAGCGCGTTCATACCAGCAGGTGAATATTTCGCGCCTACTTCATACTGCTTGCCACGCTTCGGAGTGACGCCAATCTCGGGCGGAGAAACGGACTCCACCATGCTTACATAGGTCGAAACCTCGTCAGTGACGATGAAGGTCAACGCGCCACGGTAAGACGTTTCAGAAAAACTGTCCGAGGTTTTGACGGTGTTGAGCTTGTTGGTTTCAGCCAGGTCCATCGAATCGTTACGCACGCCTGCAGTGACGATAACGCGGTCGTAGAAGGACAGGTTCTGTTGCAGGAATACAGCCTTGGTCGTGTACTCCTGTTTCACGTGGCGATAGGGCAGCAGCCCGCCTGGAGCACCACTGTAGACCGGGTTGGCAATATCAATGGGCGCCACTTCTCCCGCGATTCCTCGGGCGTAGATAGAGCTGGCGTCAGTTGTGGAGTCGCCGTACTCGACCCCCACCATGGTGCTGCTATCGATATTCCCGAAACGGGCATCGTATTGCAGCATCAGATTACCGTTGACCTGCTCGGCGTCAGTATCGGTACCAAAAGCATCACGGTCGCGAAGCGTTCCCGTTCCTGTGCCGCTCAGATACAAGTATGCAAAATCATCCGTCAGCTCGCTGTACCGCAGGTTGCTGCGCAGGATGAAACCGTTGTCGAAATCGTGAGTGAAACTGCCACTGATATTGGTGCGTTCCACATCGTGGAAGTTGTAGCCAGGCTCACCGAAGAATTCATCGCGGTCATATTCCCTGTCTGTCGGGTAGCCGCCACTGTTGGGGGTGCTCTTGGTCTTGAGGTGATCCACCACGAGCGTTGCCGAGGTATAGGCCGTCGGCGCCCAGGTCAGGCCGCCCATGAGGAGCTGATTGTCGTCCTGAGAGTGATCGTACTCACGATCACTGTCCTGGAACTTGCCGGTGAAACGATAAGCCAAGGTCTTATCCGCATTCAGCACATCACCGACGTCGATGCCGGTTTCCTTGTGGTTGAAGGAACCGTAGGTGCCGTAGATCTGACCGAACTTCTCGAAGCGCGGTTTCTTGGTCACGAAGTTCACCGAACCACCTGGGTCGGCTGCGCCAAACAACGTGGAGTTGGCGCCACGCAGAATTTCAACGCGCTCGAAGGCGAACGGGTCTTCGCGAACACCGCGCATGGAGCTCAGTGTCAAACCGTCGCGGTAGGTGGTCGCCTGGAAGCCACGAATCTTGAAGTAGTCGTTGCGGTCATCGCTGCCGTAGTAGTCGGTGATCACGCCTGGCGTGTATTGCAGGAGTTCTTCTGTGGTGTTGACGCTGCGCTGCTCGATTTCCTTCTGGGTCACCACGGAAACAGAGGCCGGGGTATTGAGGATGCTGGTGGCGACCTTGCCGCCGACCCAGAGCTCCTGGGCAACCACCGAACTGGCGTCATCACCTGCCGAGGCCTTGGCGTTGACGATAATCGGCGCCAGGCGGAAGGGTTCTCCCTCTGCGGCAGAGCTTGCCTCTTGCGCGTGAACGTATAGAGGCGCAGCAACCAGCGGCGTGCAAAACAGAGCAACGCTGGTAACGCGCCGCCAGGGCGCTCGTGTATTGAGAACCCCGTTCTTACTATCGGTCATGCTCATGGTCCTTATCGGTTAAGAAGCGTGTCAGCGGCCTGCCTTGTCATCTTTCTATGTGGCGGTACCTGGTTGGCGGCGGCAACATAGCAGAAAACACACATCAAAACGATAATGACTTACATATAGATTTACTGACCTCTCGTGATACCGAGCCCGTTATGCACCAGGCGCAATCCATCTCAATTGCTTGTTCGGAGCACAGAGCGGCCCCGGACCACTTGCCAGATAGAGCGCGCAGCCACACAGAGCATTCGTAAGTGCGCCTTGAACTGGATGGCGAGCGTCATGGGCAGAGGGTTATGGGATATATCTAGAAGCATCGAGGTACGAAGAACTGAGCCGTTTCCCACGCTGGATCTGTCTGCGCCCCCTGTCACCTGCCGGTTGAGCGACGACGGCTACTCCCAATTGCTGGGAAGCCGCTAATTCACTATCGCCTGCGACTGGCACCAGCGCGAAGCGATACCCGCCAGCCAGATTCGTCAGGACCGGCGCATGCAGCTACTCCGTTGTCTGAGCCCGAGCCTGTTCGTGCTTCTGGCGACTCTGTCTTTGTTTCAGGGCCGACTGCCCCTGGCAACGTCCAGGCGTTTACGGGCGGGTATCTAAATTCTCTGCTCAGTCGCATTCAGGTACCTGAGCCATGGTCATGCCCCCACCGAAGTTGGCAATGGGTCGCATGACCAGACGGCAGCCTTCCTCTACATCCTGGCCGGCCTGTGCCTCGAGCGATTCGCGTTTGACCCGGTAATCAAACGTCAGGGTGGTTCCGGCAGGCGCACCACCTTCTTCACGAGCCGTCGTGACACGCACCTCCAGCCGCACCTCAGCCGGGCTGAAAGTGCCCGAAAAGAGGAAGGTGCGCCCGTCGCTGATACCGCCACCGCTGACACGTCCGTCGGCTGCGATGCTCATCTGCACGTCATCCGGCTCGCTGCGCCAGCCTGCATCGTCATAAATGCCGGGAATCGTCAGCTCGGTCTGCGTGGTGCTGTCCGGAACCTTGCCGCGTAACTGCAGCACCGCCTTGCCCGGTGCGCTGCGCTCCAGCAACACACTTCCCCTTCCGTAGTGCGTGACCGGTTTGCCGGAGGGAGGTGCCACCTTAAAGTCGACTCGACCAGTGTAAGGGCGCTCACCGAAGCGCTCGATCATGTCCTGAGCGAATCCGCAGGGCGCCAGGAACAACAACAGCACCGTCAGCAAAGTGCGCAAACATGGGGCAGTTAGCGAGTCGCCGGGCATGGGCACTTCCTCTTTAAGGAAATAAAAACCTAACCCTAGCCAAAGTGTTCCGCGGGTGACAGAAAACACGCCACATAAGGCCTAAAAACAAAACCCCGGCACCAGGGCCGGGGTTTAGTCAGACGGGCGACGCCAGGGTGGGCATCATTCCCACTCGATGGTCGCTGGCGGCTTGCTCGACACGTCGTAGGTGACGCGGGAGATGCCTTCGATTTCGTTGATGATGCGACCGCTGACGGTTTCCAGCAGCTCGTAAGGCAGGTGCGCCCAGCGAGCGGTCATGAAGTCTACGGTTTCCACGGCGCGCAGGGCGACGACCCAGGCGTAGCGACGGCCATCACCGACGACACCGACCGATTTCACCGGCTGGAACACCACGAACGCCTGGCTGGTCTTGTGGTACCAGTCGGCCTTGCGCAGCTCTTCGATAAAGATGTGGTCGGCGCGGCGCAGCAGGTCGGCGTATTCCTTCTTCACTTCACCGAGGATGCGCACGCCAAGGCCCGGGCCCGGGAACGGGTGGCGGTAGACCATGTCGTAGGGCAGGCCCAGCTCCAGGCCGATCTTGCGCACTTCGTCCTTGAACAGTTCACGCAGCGGCTCGACCAGCTTGAGGTTCATTTCCTCCGGCAGGCCACCAACGTTGTGGTGGCTCTT